>MDTC01275495.1_pt1 | contig 13234 bp, 10 predicted proteins | sample 811181 | NCBI WGS metagenome assembly MDTC01 (sample SAMN05326644, study PRJNA326480) | marine metagenome | isolation source: seawater | place: Pacific Ocean: North | collected 2011 | reverse complement strand
TTTTTCACCTTTTTCATTAACCCATCCAATTATTCTGCCAGGATTTCCAACTATTAGTGCATAGTCAGGAACATCTTTTGTAACTACGCTACCTGCACCAATTAAAGAATAAGATCCTATAGTAGTACCACAAACAATAGTTGCATTTGCACCTATTGATGATGATTTTTTAACTAAAGTTTTCTGATAAAACTCAGTTCCTCTTTGAGGAAATTCACATCTTGGAACTAGAACATTTGTGAAAACCATTGAAGGGCCACAAAAAACATAGTCCTCTAATTCCACACCTTCGTATATAGATACATTATTTTGAACTTTAACATTGTTTCCAATACTTACATTATTTCCAATGTTTACGTTTTGACCAATCGAACAACTCTCTCCAATGATTGACCCTGACTGGATATGAGAAAAGTGCCAAATTTTAGTTTTATTTCCAATAGATACATTTTCATCTAGAATTGCATGTTCATTCACGTAATAATTTTTTTTGCTCATAATCATTCATTCCTTTTTTTAATGTTTAATTATAGAAATTGATAAGGAAAAAATAAATCCAGCAAACATGCACAATAAAACTATAATTCCTCTACTTGGACGAGATTTATTTACTGGTGGTTTTGCCTCATCTAAAATATTAATTATTGGAGTTTGCTTGACTTCATTAATTCGCGCAAGCTCTAACTGTTTCTGTAAAGTAACATAAACCTGCTGCTTAGCCTCAACTTCTCTAAGTTTTTGAGAAAATTTCATAAAAAGTTCGGCTGATGCCTCGTACCCTCTGTTGCGTTCTTTAAAATTTTTTAAGTTATCCTCAAGGTCTTCAAGCTCTGATTTAACAACTACTAGTCTATCGCTTATAAATAACTTTTCTTTAGCTGCCTGAGCAGAATTTTGTTTTTGAATATAAATTTGAATTTCAGAGCCAATAAAATTAGCTATTTCTGCTGCTAAAAAAGGTGACTCCATTTCGATATTTACCTGTATCAGTCCAGTTCTTCGATCTTCATTCACACTAAGTAAACTAAAATACTTTTCTAACGCACTATTTAAAGTATTTTCATCAGAGACAGTAGTTTTAAAAAATTTTGACAAATATCCTTTTTCTTCAAAATTCCAATAGTTTATTAAATTTTGATTACCATTGACTGTATTTTCCCATTTATTTGCTATAACCTTTTCTGCTATTCTTCTTGATTTTGCAACATCAGTAATGTTGTAATTTTGATCACTTCTTCCAATATTGATACCTGCCGTTAAGGCTAAGGATTGTAACTGATCAGTGCCAGAAGAGGTATTATCAGCAGGAAATAATGATATGCCAGCTGAATAATAATTTGTAAGCTGTAATGAGGTCAAAGCCCCTAAGAACCCTAAGAAAAGCATCCACTTAGATATAAAAAGTCGATCCTTAAAAATAATTTTAAAAACTATTTTAAAATCTAGAATTCCATCATTGATAATTGGTTTTACAATCTCTTCTTTGTCTTCTATAGACAGATTGTTTGTATCTGGATATTCTAGCTTGAGTTTTTCTATAACGTCAAAAGGGATGCTAGTGTGTCCCTTTTCATAATTTATTAAAGTAGCCCTAGATACTCCGATTTTTTTAGCCATTTCTTCCTGGGTAACCTGATTAATAATCCGATATTTTTTTAAAAGATTGCTATTTTTTTTTACGCTATCCTCCATTGGAAATATTTGCTTGATTAGACAATAACATTAGAGTAAATAATGCAGTTGCGATATCACCTATTTGACTCGAAATTATTCCAAATGATTGCCAACCTGATGGTCTAGCAGAACCAATAAGGCTTTTTTTATGAACAATAATCCTTGCACCCTCTGGAACAGCCTGCCATCCAATCTTTTTTCTTGGTATGGCTTTGCCATTTGGCTCTATAACTGTAACGTCTCGAGAATCTGCAAAAGAATTAAATCCTCCAGCTAATGAAATATAATCTTTAACATTATGAGACTTTTTATATGTTATATATCCAGGATTATGAACCTCGCCAATGACCTGAATTGTTCCAGTTCTTTTTAAAACATTTAAGCTATCTCCATCTTCTAAAATAAAATTCATGTTTTCCCATGCAACTTTTAATGAATCCCTAAAAACCTCTATACCTGAATCAAGAGCATCGTTTGTCACACCACCCGATTCAATAATTACATCCTTGAGCGTTTTTTGATTATTCACATTATAAAGTCCAGGACTATATACTTCACCACTTATCATAACTGACTTCAGTGGTTTAAAATATCTGTTTGGAGGAATAGATATTTGATCAAATTTTTGAATTTTTATTTCTTCTTTCTTAGATAAATCTATAGAGATTTTTTGTATTTCTTCTGAATTATCCTTTCTTCGAAATATAGATATATTTTTTGTGTCCATCGTTCTTATAAAAATAGGGTCTAGTAAAGAACCATCAATTTTTAATAAATCTACCAGAGTTACGCCTTTTTTATACGGGATGTGCCCAGGTGACTTAACTTTTCCTTTCAATACAATATATTCTTCAGATGAATGGAATATTGGCACATGTAAACTATCACCATCATAAACTAAATGATTAGAGAGTTCATTGCTATTTAATACATCAGAGCGTTGATTTTTATAATTATTATTAACCAAATAAACGTGATTATTTGCATGAGAGGAAAATCCGCCGCTATAATTTATCAAATCCTGAATATTCTCAGTTTGAGAAGACTCATAATAGCCAGGCGCTTTGACTCTTCCAGTAATAGCTATAGTAGACTTTCTTGGAGGAATATAAATAACGTCTTGATCCAATAACCTAATATCTGATAAAGATTTACCAAAGTATAGATATTCATATAAATCGACCTTTGAAACTGTTTTACCCTTTCTAATTACTTGAATTTCTCTTAAAGATCCATTCAAATCAACCCCACCTGCCTGCGAAAGAGATGAAAATACAGATGAAAATGGGTGAATAACGTGTGTTCCTGGGTAAACCGCAAAACCTACAACGTGAATGTTAATAGATTTTAACTCACCAAGAGTTACATCTAAAAAGGTTGTGGGTTTTTGACCCAATAATGTTGAATAAACCTTTGAATACCTACTTTTAATATACTTTTTTGCTTCACTTATGTTCATACCAACTAAACTCAAAGTACCAACATCCTTCAAAAATACCTGCCCATCTCTATTAATTACTTCAGAGGTATTTTGCTCTATTGATCCATATAGAGAAATAATTATTTCATCACCAGGACCTAAGACATAATCATTAGGCGTAGGCAAATTTTGCCAAAATGGAATAGTGTCACGAGCCTCAAAAATATCGTATCCAACGTATGGCATAACATTAGAGGAATCTTGAAGCGAATTAAGCCTGTCTAATAATTTTTGAGTGTTAGCTATTAGCGATTCTACTTCTTTACGCGTGTAAATGACTTTATCTGGTAGCGCAGTGCTTCTTGCGGTTTCCTCAGCGTCTTTAATCTCTTTTGGTTTTTGAAGTTCTTGATTTTTTAATGCATCTTGATATTGTTTTCTAATATTTTCAATATCTTGCAATGTTTGACTACTGCATATTGACATAATTAACAAACTCAAAAAAACAGCGCAAATCGATTTCCTTGAAAAAATAGTATAAATTCTATTATTCATAATAAAATATACACTTTAATGAGAGAATGTCAAATAATTTATACAAAATGTATAATTAGAATTAAGAGGGAGTTTTACATTAATTTTACACTTATTTTACATAAAGTAAAATTATCGACTGTATTTCAGACTTATTCTACTAAAAATAAATTTTTTTGAATTTTAAAAATCAATGTATTGGTTCGCCTTATACTGCTAGGAATAGGATTATTTAACCATACATTATCATTTGAGTTAATAAATCCTATATTTTCAAAATATTCATTCTCAAAATAAAGATCAAAAAGCCAGTCTCCTGCTTGATAAATCAATGAAAGCCTTAATTCAATTTTAACTTCAGGTGGGAAATGATATACTACGCCATGTCTTTCATAATTAAATGCCGGTATTATACTCCAATTATTACCTCGATATCCAAGATATAGATAAAAATCGTCAGAATCCATTCCTGAGTGAGCTGACCATCTTCGCCCAAGGTAAGAATTGCTCTTGTACATTGCCTCATCAAACCATGATCCTGTTGTCCCTCTGTGGCTAGAGAATGTTCGTTGAATTAGGTCAACATATTCTACACCGAAAACTATGTTTTTATTACCAAATAAACCTTTTTTACGTAATCCATACAAATATGCAGCGGATACGTCCCAATGAGCTCTTAATTCATATAGATTATGCAAATGATCATTAAACCCTATTTCAAAATAAACCTTTAGATTCGATTGTTTAAAATAGCCCTGGGCGAAAAATGTCATCACTTGGTCCCATTTATCTGTGCCCTTACCTTCGGTATACCAAAGATCTCTTTTTGATGTTAATAGTAGGCCTTCTGCGGGTAGTAGAGCTGCATCATTTAGCGTCCATTGCCTATCACCGCTTAGCCTAATACCTCCAGAGACGTAGGTTCGAGTGAATCCGACAGTTATATCGCTTTCTTTAGATATATGAGTTAATGTATTCGCTATTCCTGTAAAATAATATGGAAGTATATGTTTTCCAACTTCACCTACCATATAATTAAAGTTAAATCTCAAGTTTTTGTGAAAAACTTTCGCATTTGATACTCCAAAGAAGTAATGTGAAAAACCTGCAGTATTATTAGACATCGTTAGTGATGAATGTATTCCTGGACCCCACCATCTGTTTGCATTTGAAGCCCCAACTGAAATATTTTTATATTGCAAATAAAGCTGAAACTCTCGAATTCCTTGATTTTTTTGTTCCAAAACTGAATCTAAAGGTCTGTCGTTCAGCCATTTAAATCCCCCAGGCCTTTCAGAAGGCCTCACAACTTGATCTTGAGGAGTATAATAGTTTGGATAAATATTATTTTCTTCAAGAGGTTCTTTTGAAACGTTTAGTATAAAAGGTTCAGCTGAAAAGAATAAATATTTTCTTTTAATTGCAATTTTATATGATTGATATGAACCCAAACCTTTTCCAAAGTATTTGTTACCCATGTTTTCTTGGTTAGGAAAATTATTATTAAAATAAAATTCTGTTCTGGCTCCTAAATATAAACTATTCCTATTATCTGAAAGAAATGGGCGAATTATATTTTGATTGCTAATACTATTTTGTTGAGAAAATTCATGGAAATGCAGCACGTCAGGAGTGGCATCAATCCATGCTTGTCCATAAATTATTGAAAAAAAGCCTAAAAACTTAATTATTAGCAAAAGTTTCATGAGCAAAAAATACATATCAATATATAGATTTTACTATAGCTATATAAAATGGGTTTTTCTCGTATTAATAGTGATTGATAGCAACAAGGCATCTGGAGCCTACGATAAAGGCACCTCTACAGGCAAAGGAAGGTTTGAGCTTAGCATGACCTATAATCCTATGGGAATAGTTTCATATGGACAAAATTACAGCGTTTTAAGCTATGGCTTAAGTAATAGTTTTGATATTGTCGGCTATTATTCTTATCATAAAAATGGCACAATTAGCCAATATTTAGGAGTTTTATATCAATTTTATAATTCAGAAAATCTTGACCTTGCTACTGCAATTGGAATAAGAAATAAAAATAAGGGAGAAATAGACTTTTTTGCACCTCAGTTTTTATATAATTACCATTTAAGTGATAGCTATTCAATTGGTGGAAGTATTGTTCAGGTGCTTGAAAATGAAACATTCGATAATAAAGGAGCTGCTTTAGATATCACTATTTACAAAAGAATGAATTTCATAATCAATAACAGGATAAAAGATGCTCATTTTGGTTTTGGTGTTTTTAAAAATTCAACTGCAAACTTAAAAATAGATAATTTATACTTACACTATAGCGTAGATTTTATCTTTTAATTATTTTATTTACTTCTTCTTCTTCTTATAAGAATATTATAAAAAGCCATAAAGAAATAAGATATATCTGTTCTTAAGGGCTTCTTGAAGTATTTTTTTAGATATTTTCTTTCAGATTCACAAATTTCTTCGAAAGTGACAGGTAGATCAACGTAATAAGGTGGCACTAAACCAGGTTTTGTTTTGACCCTAAATGCTTTAAGATCTTCGGGATACCTTGAAAAATAGTCCTCACTTAAAGGCCTCACTCCAACAAGTTTCAATTCTCTTTTAAACCAATTGATAATCATGGGAAACTCATCTATCCAATATCTTCTTAAAAATTTTCCGTAAAAGGTTATTCTTGAATCATCTTTAATCTTGCCTCCTTTATCTAAACTATTATCCTCAATCATTTTTGCTTGGATATATTCAGAGTATGGTGACATTGTGCGAAACTTGAAGACTGAAATTATTTTTCCATCTAGCCCAACTCTTTTCATGCTAAAAATAGGTCCATAAGAAGGGTTCATGTCGTAATAAGGGTCTCTGATTTTTTTTGACAAAAAATATGTTAATCCTTTAAACTCAACAATATCAACAATTTCAAATCCACATGACACCAGTCTACCCATTATCTCGCTATTTGACATAACTCGATTGTGTCCTCTGGTCATAGCAAAATATACTTGCTTTGTTAATGGAATTTTTGGGATTACCCTTTTATAGATAAAATCTGAAAATAGAACAATTGGACGAAAAAAGAATGAGGATCCTACCCATTTTCGGTCAGAACGCTGCTTATCTGTTTCTGCGCAACTACAATAAATTCCATTGTTTTCAAGAATAATATTAACTTTTTCATGAAATTTATTCACATGTCTAAAATTATTTGTCTTCTCTAAGTTAACAAATAGATTAAGGTCCTTTTTTCCTTCTAAGTTGTATATATTTTTTGTCTTAATTGTAATGATTTTATTATCAAAATTCATTTTAAGCTGTTTGTTAATAGCAATGGCCAGGGGTTCGGGAAATTTTTCTGGGAATTTCATTTTATTTTAATTTTATCTATTAACTTATAATTTTTCAAAATATAAGACATTGCCCAAAGTGAGATAATTATAATACAAAAGTTAATGTGGGACCTATATCGTTCTAAGGGTATTAGCGCATATGTATGCATTATCGAATGAAAGAGGGGGATGATTGCGATATAAATAGCAAATAAATCTTTTTTCCTTATTGTTAAATAAATTCCAATAAAATAAAAGGGTAGAAAAATTCCATAAAATATTAATGAAGAAAAATTGTGCCGAATAGACCATTTTTGGTATCTAAAACCAAGATATAGATAATTAGGGGAAAAAAATATTGGCTGCCAATAATGTTTAAATGCCATCAAGTATTTTTCATAATCACCGTATTTATATGGCGTACGTCCTTTGCCACTAGATTCGCGAAGTGCATTTTCCAATCTCTTCTCATAATATTTGTCTTCAGCGGCTTCGAATTCATCACTATCAAAATTCTTAATGCCTATTTGCAATTTCTGCTCTAGAAAACTTTTATTATAAGGCTCAACATTGCTTTTCCATAATTTATTCGTGATAGCAATGGTTTGAGGAGATACAAAAATAATTTCACCATAGATATTATAGTTCCTAATTAGCATAGGTGTAGATAAAAACAGGCAAATAGCTATCCATGCGGATATTTTTTTAAATCGATCGATGAGCGGCGATTCAATAAACAGATAGGGCAACAATATTATAGGGGTGAAAAAGAGATATCTAGGATCTGCATGCATTAATATGGAAAATGATGTTGAAGATCCAACTATATAAATAATTTTATTTTTATTTTTAATGCTTAAGATAACTAAAAGTACTGCTAGTGGCAAAAATAAATAAACAGTTGGCTCTTTTAATAGTTGGACATTAAATCTAAAAAAGTCGGGATAAAGCATAGACCAAAAGGCAGAAAATAAACCTACTTTTCTAGAATAAATATTTTTTCCAACTAAATAAATAACACAAGGCAAAAAAGATGTTACCAGACAATTATATATGAAAAATGGCCACATTGGTGAGCCAAATAGCTTTATGAAAAAAGCAATTAAAATAGGAACAAAAGGCCCAACAACTAGCCCATGATCTTCAACATCCCAATGTGGGTTAAAATTACCTAGAGCAAATTGTTCTCCAAACCATAAATATTCTTTACTATCAGCCCAAGAATTAATTTGATTTTCAGAAAATGTTAATAAAGCTACCGTAAGCCTTAAGATAAAGGTAATTCCTATTAATGTAAATGCTAACAGCGACTCATTCGAAAGGATTAACTTTAGGGATTTATCGATTTTCTGTTTTATTTGATTTATTTTCATAGTTAATAAATTTTAATATTATACATACAATACCAATAATTAATGTAAAATTAAAAATAAGTAAATGCGATAAAAGCGCAGATTCCGCACTCTCTTGTAAGCCTACTCCAGAGATTCTCAAAACTGCAACCCATCCTAATTCAAATGTCCCAAAATTTCCTATGCTATTAATTGGCAGTAAATCAGTAAAGTTTGACATTGAAATTGCAACAAGCATCTTACTTATCCCAAAATTAAAACCTAGCGAATGCGCTATAAATAAAAAAGATGAAAACAATAACAATTTTTCAAAAAATGTTACAGCGAGTACTTTTGTTATTATTGCTCTACTTATTTTAAACCTTGAGGATCTATTTTGTATTTGTTGAGAAATTTTATCATTAACTAATGATAATGCTTTAACGATTATACCAAAAAAAAAGTTATAAAATGAATGCCTCCTCCTATACATAAATAGAAAGAGGAGAATGAAAGTTATTAATACGACTATAATTATTAATGGATTAAAAAAATCAGAAATCCCTAAAAAAAATAAAGATAGAATAATTAATAAAATTAAATCAATAATCCGAATGAATATTATTTTCATGATTGATTCAGCGTAATTTATCTTAAATATAGATTTTATAAGTACAGGGGAGGCAATTTCACCTAGCCTAAATGGTACTAATCTATTTATGAGGTGAAAAATTCCTGTGAATTGAAGCCACTCAAAAAACTTTCCATTTCTAAAAACTATAGATAGTCTAATTGCTCGCAGGAGATAACAAAAAAAATAAAGCATAAATGCTGTAGACAAATATTTATAATTTATATTACTTAATGTTATTTTTACATTTTCATAGCTAATATGGCTTAGCAATAAATATAGCGTACAAACTGATATTAAACCCAGGGCAACTCTTTTGATAAAATATTTTTTATTTAAGATAATTTTTTACCGGTGTAGTTAATAATACGAATTATAACAATGTCTAATTAAAGTTTTTAGAAAAGATAGAATCTATTTGTCAGATTTTATTTATTTTTTCAACCTAAATAAAATTCTTTCCTGATTTACTCTAATTCTATCTAGCATATCAGCTACTATTCCTAGCGTAAAAAAAATAATTGATAAGCCGTAGAAAAACGCAGCTAGAAATCCAGCAAATAAAAATCCAGAAAAAACTCCATTAATCAAATAGTGTCCAAAAAATAAAACTGAAAAAATCATACCAATTAAAAAGAAAAAAAATGCTACTGACCAAAAAAATCTTAGAGGGAAGTAATCTCTATACGTTCGAAAAATAATCATCAGAGAGCTTAAGGTGTATGAAAAAATATTTTTTACAACTCTAGATTTTCTATTTTTAAAATATTTTACCTCAATAGGAACTTCTAATATTGCAAGCCTTTGAACTGCAAAATGAATAAAAGTTTCCTGAGTATAAGTAAAGGTTGCATGCAGGTTGAAATTAAGTAATGACTGCTTGTTGTACGCTCTAAAACCACTTGAAACATCAAAAAACTTTTTTCTAACTAACTTACTAATAAATGAAGACATTATTTTATTTCCAAAAAGCTTTGTCCAAGAAATATTACTAATTTTTCTATTTCCAATGAACCTTGATCCAATTGCAATGTCTACTTTTCCATTAATAATAGGATCTATAAGAAGCTGAATCTCTTTTGAATTAAACTGTCCATCTCCATCAATATTTACTAAAATATCGTATTTATTTTCAACTGCATAGTTAACAGCAGATTGAAAGGCCATACCAACACCATAATTTTGATGATGACTGATAACTAATACACCCATTTTTTTTGCAATTTCCACAGACTTATCTGTTGAACCGTCATCAATTAAAATAACATCAAATTTACTAATGCCATTCAACTTTTCAGGAAAAGATGATATTACATCTTTTATGGTTTTATCTTCATTAAAACAAGGTATTGCGATAAGTAAATTCATATATCTATTTCAATATTGGCTTACAAGAAACGATGGTCCAAGGTAATGGTGTTCGAATAGTATCAATTTTTGAATAATTTGAAACAAAATTAATAAATTTTTTCTTTGACCAACGTTGAATATGCCCTGGTGTGTTGCCTAAAGAAGAAAAATATTTACCCCTTAACATATTTAAAATACTCCAAATTGGCTCTCTGGGAACACTTATAATTAAATTTTTTTTAGTAATTGAGAGTAAGCTTTTTAATGCTTTTTCTGGATCTTCAAGATGCTCAAGTACCTCACAGCAAAGAACCGTTTCAGATGAATCAACCTTAGGATCAAGCTCATAAATACTTCTATTAATAAACTCAATACTCATTCCCTGTTTGCGGGACTCTTTATAAGCAATGTCGAGTGATTTCTGTGATATATCTGAGCCGAAAACATTTATCTCATTCTGATAAAGCAAGCCTAATATCTGACCTTCTCCGCAGCCCACCTCATGTACCTGTTTAGGGTTATTTTCTTTAACTAGCTCTAAAATATTACTCAAAAAATTCTTAACTAAGATGTTTGATATAGGATTTTTTGTTTGATATTTGCTCTTATGCTCAATCGTTTTAAATAAGGATGAAGTATCAATTTTTTTATTAAAAATCATGTTTTTTGTTAATAATGTCTTTTTATTTTATTAATTATTTTAATTGTATCAACAAAATCTAATCCTATTATTTCTAAATACCATTTTAAAGAATTATATCTAGGCTCATTTTCTTTATAAACTAATTCTAACGCCTCTTCTCTGTTAAGCATTCCTTCTCTAATTTGATTACTTCTAAAGGTGTCATTTTCACTAAACCCTGCAACAAGCGTATATACATAATTGTAAAAGCTAGCTGTTCCATCACCAATTCTCCATGTTGAATAAGTATCTACAGATTTTTCCCAATCGTAATTATTAATAATTATATCGTTTACAGTTTTTTCATCCCAATCAATATAGTCAAATAAATGATAAAGGTCTTTCTTGGGGGTAAAATATCTAGATGCTATTGATCCAATAGAGTTGATCGCAGATTGATTTATGTAGCCAGGGCTTTTCAAAACATTTTTACCAACAAAACTAAACAGTTTTAATTGATTTATCATTGACATCGAGTATATCGTTCTTTTGTGGAAATTTGGTTTAATATTGGCAAAGCCAATTTTAAAATCGGTATTCTCTAATTTGTTTATTCCCCAAATTTCTAGATCTATACCAAGTTGTTTTTTTACTTTATAAGCCCAATAAAAAAAATATTTATCGCCTGCCATAAAAAGGGGGATCATGCCTAGATGAGGGCTTTTTAACCATGCTTTAATATTTTTATTGATATTCTTTCTTTTCCAATGAATGTTAGCCGCAACAATTATGTTTTCCACGCCTAGCTTACCACAAATTCTAGCGATATTTCTTCTAGCAAGGTCAGTAACCATTCCCCAGTCATAGGTATATGTTATTGGGTTGAGTCCAAGTTCATTTTTCACATAATGAAGTACATACGTACTATCCCTACCCCCGCTAAAAGGTAAAAGTACATCAAATTCTCCTCTTTTTTTTCTATAGGGTTCAACTAAATCAAAAAGCTTATCTGAAGATTTGTTTTTTTTCTGAGCTTTGTAATTTTTGCAGTAATTGCAAATGCCTTCTTCATTAAAGTAAATATAAGGAAAAGTTTCAGGTAGAATGCATTTTGAGCATCTTTTTAAATTTTTAACTTTGTGTATAGGATACTCCAAAATCTTTTTTTCAAAATCCGCTTCCTTTGATAAGTGTATGTAATTTAAGTCAATAACAACGGAGTGCTGATTTACATCGGTATTGATATCTTTGATATTAACCGATGTTGGTGAATTTTTGGTTGCTATTAGGTTATCATGAACATGATTATCTAAAAAATTAAAGTCTAATATTGATAAATCATTTAAGTCAATTATCTTCCCAGTATTTGGAGATAAAGGTTCTATTTTATAGTTATTAATATATTTTTGTATCCCAATGCGTTTTGCTAGTCTTTCTAAGATTGAAAACTCTGAGGCAAAGTAAATTAATTCATTTTCTATGGTTATTGTATAAAGTGATCCATTATTCGATGTAAGAACAAACTTGTTCAATTCTTTCAAATATATCGCAGTAGCAATAGTCCCATATGCTTCCATTATTGAATCTGAAACAATTTTACTTAGCGGATCTTCATTTAATTTGATTTTGTGATTAATAGTTGCTAACAATATTTCAGTGTCAATATCATATTCTTTTTCAAGATCATTATATTTTTTCCATAATTCGTCTCCATTAACAATAATTCCGTTATGAATAGCAACAGCATCTCCTTTAATCACAGGTTGATTATTATGAGAATTGAGCTGTGATCCATTTGTTACCAAACGCGAATGTCCAAAGACTAAATTCTTTTTGGGGTCCTTTGAAAATCCATTCTTGATGCTATCATTTACATTTTTATTTTTTATTAAGCTTGTAATTGGAATTGGACCCTTAAAAACATCAATAATGTTGCTATTTTGATTTAACACTGCTAGACCTGATGAGTCTTTCCCTCTTGATTCACTCATTTTTGCTAATTCATTTACACTTTTAACTAAATCAGAATTACTTATTCTACATTTGTCGCTTGCAATGACTCCAAAAATACCGCACATTGTTAATTGCTCCTCGCGCCCTTAAATATCATGAATAAAGTCTTAAAAAAAAGCTTAAAATCAGTTTTAAATGGGTTACTTAAATAATCATCTAAATACTTTTCTTCAATTCTTACTATTTCATTAAAGCCAGGGTTTTTGTTATCAAAAATTGGACAAATTAAACCAGGCTTTACTTGAAAATATTTTTTTTGGTATCGATCAGGATATTGACTAAAAAAAGCATGACTCATAGCTCTTATTCCAACCAATTTTATTTTTCCTAATAATA
>MDTC01259456.1_pt1 | contig 13236 bp, 14 predicted proteins | sample 811181 | NCBI WGS metagenome assembly MDTC01 (sample SAMN05326644, study PRJNA326480) | marine metagenome | isolation source: seawater | place: Pacific Ocean: North | collected 2011 | reverse complement strand
CCATGATCCAAGAAGTATCCAACATCTTTATGGTACAGACGGCGACCACCCTTAAAATTAGGGTTGGTTGGGTTTCCGTTAGCGTCTTCAAACTTTACATTAAGGTCTTCAAGACCTGGCAAAGCGATAAACGAAACACGAAACTTCCCCTTTTGGGGTTTCCAACGAACCTTTCCACCGGAAAGGATTGGGGCAGTAGAACCTAGACTGAAATCTGAAAATCCACTCATAGTGTGATCTCCTATATGATGTGCCTTGCGGCTAGTTAAAGTTATGAGCGTTAGCGAGTCATCCGTAGTGATTGGCTCTGTTGCTCAATACTCTTATACGATCTTTAACCTCATTGTTCCCCTTTTTTATTATTTTTTTATTGCCATGCTTTCTTATGGTGCAAACTGAAAGGATAATGAAATGTTAAAGAGAGCATTAAGACAACTAGAGCGTAGAGTTGCTGATTTAGAAGCAGACCTCTCACCCCCTTTAGGGAAACCAGGTGGGATTGTACATACAACTAAGCGTATTGAAGATGCGATAGATGACGATTTCCTTGAAAATGAGTTAATCGAACAACTTGAGCAGGGAGAGTCAATTTCTAACCAAGACGCAAGATTAGTTTATCGCTTTGATGACTGCAACGGTACAAGCGGATTAAAGATCTTTAAAGGTTTCTGTATTTCATCACACGCTCAGTTTCGTATGGATCAAAGAGGAATCACTGTAGATAAGTTGAGAAACTTCTTCTTTAATCTTGAAAAGTACATGGAGAGAAATGAATACAACCTACGAGCACAAGACTTGATAAGGTCTGTAGAAAGTGGTTGGGAAACCAAATGGGTAGATCAATACAGCAAAGGATTAACTGTAGTATTTAGATTGAGAGGGGATTCCGCTAAAATCATTACTGCTTATTATAAGAATAAAAAAGACCCTAAAATGATAGCTGTCAGAAATCAAAGCACAAGGCGTTGGTGAAGTTACTCTTCGTTCCTATAGGGTGAAAGTTTTTTGATTACCCTTAAAGGAAATTACCCTATGAGTTATTCACATTCAATTCGTCAAGTTGCTTCTCACTTAAACGCTACTTACACAGTGGCTCAACTTCGTGAGCAGTGGATGGTGTATGCTGAAAAGTGGGAGAGCCTAACTCATTTTTGCAAAGAGATGGCTTACACCCATGAGTTACCCCAGCCGACAACAGGTGGGGAATGGGTGAGTTTGGCTCACCATTGGGTGGAGCAAAATGACCAAGACGCTATGGAGCGACAAAAAGACCAATGGGTTAATTGGGGTGGTGAACAAGGTTAGTGGTCGATACCTTGCTCACATAAAGGACAAGTATCTCCAATCTCGCATTTAATGTCCTCTAGTTCCCCTGTTAGTTTTTTGACCTCTTGTTCTGTAAGCAAGATCCTTTGATATAAATCAAAGCGTTCAGAAGCGACTTTAAGGTCTTTTTCGACTTGAGGACTCACCTGTGGTAAGTCTACCTTTAGAGAAGAAATCTCTTTTATGGTTTGGTCTAGTTGGTTTCTTTTATCTAGCACACGCTCCAGAGGTGCATGGTCTTTTGCATTTACTTCTGGTAAGATAGGGTAAGAAGTTAAGCCCACACCCACAATACCCTCTAATACTTTTAGTTTAGACTTTTCTCTTTTGATGCTTTCAAGTTCTTTTATGTCCATAAAGTCATATGGGCTTACATTAGGATACTCAATATCTTGTAAAGAAGTGATGAACTGTGTTTGGAACATAAAATTCTCTCTTTTTGTTTTTATAGCGGATAGCTTTTCTATCTTCGTTTCAAAATCTTTAATCGAAGTCTCAAGGTTATTTATATGATCTATAGTGGATTCTACATCAGACAGTTCATTAAAAGATGGTAATCGTTTACGCTCAGATTCTAAGTCTTCATGTTTGATCTTAATACGACTGTTAATGTTTCTAGTTTCGCTTCTTGATAGACTTGAAGCCTTTTCTAAGGCTTCTATTGTCTTTACATCAGACAAAGCACTAGAGAGTACGCTAGGTGGCATATCAAGTAAGAAAATCTGTTCAAACTGTCTTGCAATCTGAGGCCAGACTTTTTTCCCATCTACATCCACAGAGACTACATTAAGATCAGACAACTCATCGGGGGTCTTAGATCCTACTTTGTCTAACTTCTGTCCGTTAATCTCATAACGATTGATCGACTTTCCTTTTTCCCATACCACAGAGTTTCCATCTTCAAAGTCCAATGAGACTTTGGAAGACTTTTCTCCTTTGCGAACATGAGAATACCCTCTTGCATTAGAAAAAGCACCAGCAATCGCTCGAGCACAAGCTGACTTACCTGTGTTATTTGGTCCAGTTATGACTGTTAGTCCTTTGACCTCAAACTCGGCTTTCTTGATTGATTGGTAGTTTTCTATTTTAACTTGCATGAGGGGTTTCCTTTCCCCTTATTATACAATTTGAACCTACTAAAGAGTAATAGTTTATTTATAATCGTTGATGAGTGATCTCATTAACCACAAACCAATGGAGAAATCTTATGAGAAGATCAGCCAGTGAAATCTTAAGAAGTCTTGAGGGTCGTATTGCACGACTTGAAAGCAATAAGTCATCAAGAAAAGTAGGTGGGTTCTACGGACAGTACGCAAAGGTAGATGTCTATCAATGTGTCATCATGCTAGACACCTATGATTCATCACCAGCTTTTGATTATTGCTTCATGCACTTGGATAAAAGTGTCCTTAACAGTGCTGTTAAATCTTTCATGTCTGATATGAAAGAAGGAGAAAGAATAGGCATTATTGAAGATGCTTGGATTACATCAGAATCTAAAAATGCTGTGAACATTAGAATAGAGTTCTCTGAGGAGTCCGGAGAACTTCAAAGCAGTGATGACAAATATGTACAGTGGATCTTAGATCACTGTTGGAAAAGACCAAACACACTTAACATCGGTTAATAGTTTCTTTATATCACCCACATAATCAGACACTCTATTCACACTAGGAGACTGATTATGAAAGATATACTAAGAGATATTCAAGACCTTCATTTTGAGGTGGAGGAATTTATTAAGGACATGGGGGTTATTCAGAGCAAGTTTGCTTCTCGCATCGCTTCTTTAGATGAGTATTACAACAAAGAGATAGTAATGCAAAAGTCTAAGTCTATAATTGTAAAGTTTGAGAGTTTAAAAGCTGAGCTAGAAGCTGAACTTGAGGGTGTTTCTGATCCTTTTTTATCAGCCCAAATAGACAGTTTAGTTGATAATATTGAAACAATGAAATCTGAAGTTGCAAGTCTTTCACTTACACTAAAAGAAATGGGTGCTGGTCTTGTTCCAAAAACCCTAGAGAAATTCGCAAGAAGGCTAAGAAAAAGATTACAAGGATACTTTATTAAGCCTATGGTAAGTCATACCAAAAAAGGTAATAGACTCAGAAGTGATTTGACTGGTGCAAATGGTAAGAAGTTCTTTCAGACAGCCCTAAAAATTAAAGGTCTAAATTTCGACATACTAATTGTTGAACCAATAGACGGAGATTACTCTAAAGATATGCCCACTTCGTGGAATGTGTTTTGGGAAGGTAGAGACACCGAACTACTTAAAAAATGGATTCTAAACCAGTTTAAAGGAAAAGAACATTTACTATCCACTCAAGTAGCACCTTATGTGGGAATTGGAAGCGGTTCAGTTATCAAACTCAAGGTGGAAATTGAAGGAAAAGACGAAGGTCGTTATATTACACGAGATGGACGAGAAGCACCAAATCAAAGTTATCACTTTATGCCAGGTACAGTTTTGAAACTTGACAAGGTGGATAATTATAGGTGTGGCGTCTATGTTCGTATTATAAAAATTAATCCTGGTAGTCGTAATGAACTTACAAGGGATGGTTTTTACAAAAACTTTGTACTCAGAGTGAATGATTCTAAGCCAAGAGGAGGGTATATTATAGATACTGCGAGTCACGCTTATTATGCAGTCCGAAAAAGAGTTGAAGTTCTAAAGTAATAGTTTCTTTATACTCACCACATAATCAGACACTATATTCACACTAGGAGACAGATTATGTGGGATAATGATGACATTGTATTTGGATCTAACTTAAAAACATCCAGTATGGACTCTGTGCTTAACACAAGGATTTCTGATCTAACAGATCGAGGTCGTAAAAATAAAAGAGAAGCACTTAACTTCGATGATGGTATGCGTGTTGTGGCTCACACTAATAATGGTGTAGTTATACCAGGACAACTCCCATCTGCGGGTACAAAAGGAACTGTTGTATCTGTTAAGACTGCAACAGGTGATGTAACCTCCCTTGATGGTGAGGTCTTTGTCAAGTTTGATGGTCGCAATAAGATTGATCGTATTCCTGCTAACTTTTTGCGAGTAGCAAGTATGAAAGTAGCAAGTATAGACGAACACTTTATTGTATTAAGTGGTCCGAACCTTTCTGCTAGTTTTATGAGTCAAGCGGGTGGTGAATCTACCTTAGTACATAAAGCGACTCAAGACCTATGGAGCATGAAAGTATCAGAAGATGGTTCTTTCGATGTAGAGCGTCTTTTTGACGATAACGGAAACCCACTAAAAGTATAAAGGAGAATCACAATGAAAAAATCAGCTAGTCAAGTAATTAGAAGTCTTGAGTCTAGGATCGCAAGACTTGAAAAACAATCTACACATAAGCAAAGTGGTTCAAAAGACCTCAAAGAGTTTATTGAGTTCTGTAAAAAGTACAACTTGAAAAAAATGGGAGATGTAGTCTCACTTTACGCTTTGGACGATGGTGAAAGTGGTGGTAAAGATGACATCTGGACAGTTACCTTTAATCCCTATTGTCAAAAGGGTATTGTCGAAGTTAGTAGGAAAAGTGCCTATGTGTTAAATCGTGAGGGCGAAAAAATCTTAAAGTACAAGAAAATGGCTAACAACATGGGGAAATCCGCGAGACTTGAAAAAGAAGCCAAAAAAAATGTGAGTTTTTTTAACTTTGTATTCGATCTATCTAAGGGTCTAGGTGTTCAAGAGATTGAAGTGACCAAAAGTTTACTCAAGTGGGCGTGGAATCATCGCAATAAAGGCTTTGGGCTAAGAGATTATGCTCCAGATGCACCAATATATTATTGTACTTTTACATATAGAAAAATTGAAGTTAGCGATACAGGTAGTATCAAAGTTGATGTTGAGATCACTAACCCTCTTGGTGAAACCCTTAAAGATACAATTTTTGGTTTTATTAATATGAGTGGGAAAGTTCAGTTTAGCTCAAAAAAGATTGCTCGACTTGAAAAGTCTGCATATAAATATAATCCAAATGATATTTTTGAGGTTGTAAAAGTATCTGGTGTTGTCCGAATCTATCTTGGGGGAAAGCACAGTAAAAAGAGCAATGTTCAAGATATGATGGATGAGTTTTATTTTAGGCTCAGTGACGCTTTTTTGGTAGAAAACTACTTACCTCAAGATGAAGATTTGCTAGGTGTTGTTGAAAACATTGCAAGACAAAGCAAGGTTATTGAAATTCTTACACGAGTTCGTAATGGTGATATTGCGGTTCAAGTAAACCCACACAACATTAGCAAGTTCCTTAAAACTATTACACGAACACTTCCGAAAATGGAAGACCAGCTTGAGAGTTGGGATTTGGACTACATCTTAACTTGGGAAAGTTATGAATGTGATAAATGTGTTCAAGAAGCGATTGATAAGGTGCTTAAAAAGTTCGCCCCCAACACGAAGATTGACCCACGCACTTACCGTCTAGCTTCTACACGCAAACTTGAAAAACAATCATATCGTGTAAGACCTAGAACAGAAGCTCAAATGGAATCTTATGACAGTGAATGGGGTAGGAAGCATCACTACAGGGTATTTGACACCGAGAGAGATGTGGAGCGATACATTAAGACCGAGTTCGGATTAAAAGGATTTGAGTTCGAGCGTGTGCCAAACAAAAACTACGGAAGATACTTCATCAACTTGAAGCAAGTCCGAAAAGCAATCCGATGGGATAAGATGATACAGGTACACAGCTTAGAGTTTGATAAGTATTGGAATGTAGAAAAAGACGCTAAGTGGCTTCGTCCGTCAAGGTTAAGGAAAGAGGACTGATATTTCAGTAGACTTTTAATAGGGGTCTTGTAGCATATCTTTACTTCACCTCTATTAAAGGACTTTGCCATGACCCCTATGTATCTTAAAAGTAATCCACATTCCTGCTCAAAGTGTGGAGGAATCGTTCGTGTTTTTTGTCCTATGGAGAAAGAATCTAAACCTTGTTCTCCTATCTCCACTTCCCATAAGCACCCTCTTGAAGAAGTGTCTCAATCTCTCCATAAGTATCAACCTTCTTTCGTACCACACGATCAAACAAACGCATCTGCTTAAGGTCGATTAAATCTCGTTCTACATGAATATATTCGCCCTCTTTAAAGACACCACTAATACCATCTATTTCTAGGATGTCGCTGTAGCGGTCTCCCTCACCATCAAATAGAGGTGTGTCTCCTAAATCCTTTGCGTATTGTAATGCAACCTTTGTAACTAAGTCGGTATATTTACGATCATAGTCTAGTTGGAAATAAAAAGTACCTACCTCACTTTGATTTCTTAATAGTCCATATCCATAAATGAATCGTTCATCTTGTTCTTTGAAATAGGCTAAGTCATAAATGATGAATGAAGAATGGTCATTGTCATTCATAGCTAAGATACCTGTAGGTTCTACTTTTGTGTTCTCGATCACTCGTTCTACTTTAGGTGGTAAGTCGGCCATGATCTCATCTACACGATCTTGAGTCATTTCACTCTTTAAGACTTTTTCAAAGTAGACCCCTGTCGTGTGTAGTTCACGAACACGATCCGCCCAATAAGAAATAGCCATTTGCTCACCCTCTGGAGTAAAACCACCAGATAACCTACCCGGATTGTACTGATACCAATACTTAGACACCCTTTTACTAAGACCCCGACTCCTGTATTCTTTTGCAACGCCAATAAGGGTCGCACCCCACTCATTTTGGGCTGTGGCTACCTTGAAACCTTCTTCATTAAAGACACCTATGTCTGTACCCTCATCAACACCCTTTAGAGGTTCTTCACTTCGTATTGTGAACATCTCACCTTTGTTCTCAAATCTTTCCACGAGGTGGGGGAATCTTTGGGTGTTTATCTTAACTATATCGGACACAAGACCCATGTAATCGCTGGGGTACTTTACTTTTTTCTCCCTTAGATTCATGTCAGAAAAATAAACATATTCTCGATTGCTACCATATCCCTTTAAAAAAGGTCGCTCAAAGATCAAATTCTTATCTCGCTTGTAAGAGTAATAAATACTACCTTCCCCTATAACAGCGACTATCTTGTTATTCTTACAGATAAAGAAAGCACTAAGATCTCTCTTCCCTTTTATTGTGTATTCAAAGTCATTTCTATGATAGTCAACAAAGTTAAAGCCATCAATGGAATGATCTTTATTCATAGAGTCTACAGAAAAAGTATACGACCCACTTTCGTGATACTTATTTTTAGGATTCCTATGTTCTAGGTACTCTGATAAAGTCATCAATCCATATTCAATATTAGATAGTTTATTCATGTTCTTTGTCCTTTTTTAAGGACAAGCAATAAATAAACTATCAACCACCAAACTGAGCAAAAAGATCATCAAGATCAATCTCATCAACATCTGTATCAATCTCCTGTAAAGGTTTCTTTACAAAGCCATTGATTTCTTCAGCACTCGCTTTTGAGTTGACCGTTTCAAGAGGGTTGTCTTCAAGTGTAGGGTTTAAAGTTTGAGATAAAGCAACGGCGAGTTCATCCTCAACCGAAAACTGTTCTCTTGATGGAGCTTCATTGATAACTTGTTCTGCTTGATTCTCGATCTTCGCTTCTTCATTTTGTCGTTGACTCATAAATTGATCTACTAGAGCAGCCGTATTCACTTCTGTAGAGATGACATTAGGGTCATCAAAGGTTTTCGATGTGAAAGTTTTACTACCCCATCGTTGCCCTAAAGCGATTTGTTCTTGGCACAACTTGAGTTGATCCCTCAATCGACCTTGTAAGTCTTTGAGGTCTGTTCGTTTTGCTTTGATCACAGTCATCAGATCTTCAAGATCATGGGTAGAGAGAGTAAGATCATTGATCTTGGTTTGAATGTGAACCAAACGAGTTGCCGCTAATGCCTCTCGCTCCTTTTGTGATCTACCGGATCGAACATGAGGGTCATTAGCAATGAGTTGAGTTTGTTCGATGTTATACTCTGTTTGTTTAATCAACAACTCTCGTTTAATCTTTTGAAGATTATGACTCACTTCCATGAAGATCTTTTCAGTTGAGGAAAGGTGTCCACGCACTATAGATACTTTATGGTTAAGTCTTGATGGTCCGAACTCTATGGGATCTGCGTCTAGTTCAACATCCATCTCCGTAAGTCGTGCATAAATACGATCAATATAAGACTGTTCAATCATTTTTTATCCTTGTTCATTAATAACTGTCCAAAATTGTTCTTCGTGTGTCTGATGGCACTTTCCATTTGAGTTCCAGATAATATCCCTGCCGCCCTCGCTTGTTGGAATGCAGTTATATTCGCTTCAAGACCTAATAAGTGGGTAGCCACTTTTGCATCGTCTAAACTCAATCCAGAATCAATATCATTAGGTTCACCATAGTTTCCTGTTAGGGAAACAAACACATCTCCCCCACCTCTAGGCATTTTTACGCATCTTGAAACCATGATCTGAGTGATCTTGGTGTTCCCACGAATCCGAGTAATCTGTTCTTTTAAATCTTGTACATCACTCATAGGTGAGTCTCCTTTTAATAAAGGGTTAGTTGATCATAACTCTTATATGATCAACCCCTCAAGGTTCACCTCTTAGTTCAATATGATTTGTATTTACATCATAAGAAATAACCTGAACCCACTTAATGTCCGAACTATTTAGTTCTGTTCTTATGATCTTTTCTACTTGATCAAGATCTTCTTCTATTAAGACCTTTATCCCATACCCCTGTTCTTCTTTTATCTCATCATAAGATTTCTTGAACAGATAACCCTCTTCACTCCAATAACCGATAGTCCTGTAGAGAGTACAACCTCCGAATCTTCTGCTAAGAGCTTCACATAATCTCTTTACATTTTCATCATTCGTTCCCGATAGGTTTATTTCTATTAACTTCATATTTATAATCTCTCTTTAAACTATAAGAGATTATACATTACTTCTCTCTTACTAAGAGAAGTAAATTACTTTAATCTTTACATTTATTATATTGGATTAAGATAAATACTGCAAAGATAGAGTATATGATGTATTTGAACACAAATACGGATAAGAAGAAGTAGGAGATGTAGGTTAAGATGTTGTAGAACATATAGTAAAACTCATATTAGTCATATTCGTAGATGTATAACTTGAACTTGTATCAGTTAAAGTTGTTGTAGTTAATGTTATCTTAGTAGTATCAGTTTAACTCTAACGATACTTCGTATCTTACCTTCTCTTAGAGTATACTCCTCTAAGAGATTATCTACTCTAAAGAGTATCTAATGGATTAAGGTTAACAGATATGAAGTCGAGACTAGACTAATCTGGTTATCCCAGAATGAAACCTTAACAAGTGTATTAAAGTAGTCCTTCTCTCAAGGAGCATACCCTAAGTGAATCAACAAATGAGGGTATATATAAGCCACTGCGTATGAACATTTAATTTTGTGTCGTTAGGTGCGTACTAACAAGTAGACTATCCCACCTAATGGTCGTTAACCATCTCCTACCCTGTAGGGCTAGAGACAACTCCTTAAAGGAGAACACGAATACACTTATATGAGATTATGGGGTTAGTTGTAAAGAAAAAATCTTATAAGTGTAAAAAGAAGAAAGGAGATCCTTATGTTGTTCATACATCATGGTTCTGGAGTTGAAAGAGCTTTAGCAGACTTAATGGAGGGTAAAACCTTAGTTAAACCCCCATATAGAGACTTAAAGACAGAACAAGTTAAAGAACTAGTTGAGGTGTACTCACAAGTCTGGCCCCAAAACAATCCTCTTTTGGTAGCGGGTCCTTTAGATGAAGCTAATCCTCAAACACTAGATATTCTACTTAAAAGAATTGAAGAACCATTCCCTAACTCTCCGGAGTTGATTTTATGGGCTAGGGATTATGGTTCTGTTCCAGAAACTATAAGATCAAGATGTGGAGAAAGGTTTCATTATCAACCTCAACCTCAACACCCTCTCTATGAGCAAGCAGAAAGGCTCTATAAGGCGATTAAAAGCTCTGATCTTGTCCAAGTATCAGATTCTTTGAAAAAGATAGAGAAAGGGCAATATAGGGATTTTTTGGAAGCGTATGTAGATGTCTTAGTCGAAGAGGAAGACATGGATCTATATGATGAGGGTTTGAAAAAGGTTTTAAGCAGACCACTTGTTCGTAAAGTTTGTGTTTACGGTCACTTTTTAGGGGTAGATGATGAAAAATGATAAGATTTTAGTTCTCTATGGTTCTTCCAAGCAATGGATCGAGATGAGGGCGAGAGATATACAACTAGAGTATCGTGCAAATGGGTATGAGATACGAGAAGTCGATTGCAAGACAGATGATGTTTCGACTTCTTTCATCACAGGACTGTTTGACACAGACCCTATTTTAGTCGTGTTGACCAACCCTACGAAAGATAAGAAACTTTCCGATCACCTTTCTGATACAGGTGCTTGTGATGTTTTGATTATACATACGAATGATAGATTACCTAAAGCGTTGGAAGGTTACTTGAACCAGAGGTTAGATGAACCTCAGTATGAAAATGAAAAAAAACAATGGGCGAGTGAGTGGGTGCATAAATATGCAGAAAAATATGCAAAGAGGATTGAGCCTAAGTTGTGTAGGGCAGTAGTTAATCGAGTTGGTGTTGATCTAGGGTCATTAAGGTGGGAGGTTATAAAGTATGTTTATGCTGTAGGAGATGAAGAAGAGATCACTCCGAAAATCGTGGGCGGTCTCATTTCAGATTTAACTGAAGCTAACTTCATAGACCTTTCTACAGCCATTTTTGAACGCAACCCAAAGGCATTTCTCAAAATGTGTGAGAAGATTGAGAAGTCATCAAGAACAGACATGACAATGGCGATCTGTAATGGGTTATTGTTGACGAACTGTATTAATCTTTTAGAGGTGGGTTTGAGGGTCGATGCTAAGATGAAGTTAGACCACATTGCTGAGGATTTGCGAAAAAATCCTTATGCAATAAAAAATTATATTGCACCTAAGATTTATTCTTTTGGGGGTACTCTAAACTTAAGAAAACTTTTGTTTTTACTATATAAATGTGAAAACAATGTAGTTTCTGGAGGGCGATCAAGTTGGCTCAAATTTAAGGTTGGGGTACTTCGTCTGTTGTAGTTTATAAATGACTCTTTGTATAAAGGCACAATGGACAAGCAATTTTAATGGGGGGCATGATCCATTGTAAAAGTTTAGACCCTTAACTATTTAAAAATGAAAGGAAAAGGTATGGTTTTCCCTTTTTCAGATCACGCATTATGTCTTTTAGACTCTTATTATATGAAAAAAACAGATGTTGACCCTGAGGGTGCTTTTAAGAGGGCCGCATTTGCGTATACATCAAATAAAGAGTTGGCAGGTAGGATTTTTGAGTATGCAAAAAATGGGTGGTTTATGTTTAGTTCTCCTATTCTTTCTAACGCAGAAAGTACAGGGATGCCGATTTCTTGTTTCTTGACCTATGTTCCCGACACTGTTGAGGGTCTAATTGAACATACCGAAGAGTTGAGATGGATGTCTGTAATGGGTGGGGGTGTAGGCGGTCATTGGGATGATGTTCGATCAGTTAGTAAAAAAGCACCTGGACCTATTCCTTTTTTGAAAACTGTAGACTCAGATATGGTTGCGTATAGGCAAGGTCAGACTCGTAAAGGTTCTTATGCGGCTTACATGGATATTAGCCATCCAGATATTATTGAGTTTATGAACCTTAGACTTCCTACAGGGGGAGATACAAATCGTAAGTGTTTCAATTTAAATAATGCGATCAACATAACAGATGATTTTATGACTGCTGTTATGAATGGGGATATTTGGGATTTTATAGATCCATCGGATAAATCTGTTAGAGATTCCGTAGACGCTAGAGAGTTATGGCAAAGAATCCTTGAGGTAAGGTTTCGTACAGGAGAGCCTTACCTAAACTTTATTGATGAATCTAATAGGCACTTACCTCAACCTCTTAAAGACAAGGGGTTGAAGATACATGGCAGTAATCTCTGTAATGAGATCCATCTTCCAACAAGCTCAGATCGTTCTGCTGTTTGTTGTCTCTCTAGTCTCAATCTTGAGATGTTCGATGAGTGGAAAGACACGACTATTGTTGAGGACTTGATTGAGTTCTTAGATGATGTACTTCAATACTTCATCGAGAACGCTCCATCTCAGTTAAAGAAAGCGATCAAAAGTGCAAAAGCAGAACGATCTCTTGGTCTAGGAACAATGGGTTTCCATTCTTACCTACAGAAGAAAGGCTTACCTTTTGAGTCAATCTTTGCGGTGTCTGCTAATCGAAAGATTTATTCAACAATCAAGGAGAGGGCAGTAGCGTCTTCAAAGCGTTTGGCCGAACTTAAGGGTGAATATCTTGATGGTATCGGTTCTGGTATGAGGAACAGTCATCTTTTAGCGATTGCTCCAAATGCAAACTCCGCTATCATTCTTGATACGAGTCCTAGTATCGAACCGTGGAAGTCTAATGCTTTTACTCACAGGACTAGAGCAGGATCATTTTTGCAGTTTAATAAGTATCTTGAAGCTGTGCTCGAGAAGCACTCTGAGTCAGTTGATGGGGATTCTTTAGAATGGTTACAAGATCAGAAGCAGTCAATCATTCTTGCTCAAGGGTCTGTTCAACATTTAGAATTCTTATCTCAACTTGAAAAGGATACCTTTAAGACTGCTTTTGAGATCGACCAAATGTGGATTGTTGAACACGCATCTGTTCGCCAAGAGTGGATTTGCCAAGGTCAGTCAGTTAATTTATTTTTTCCAGCTGGTTCAGATAAGAACTATGTCAACGCAGTTCATTTGAGTGCATGGAAGAAGAAGCTCAAGGGCTTGTACTATCTACGCACCAATGCGGGTGTGGTTGCCGATAAGGTGAGTGAGAAGATTGAGCGTAAGGCTTTAAAGGATTATGAGCTTGATGAGTG
>MDTC01142431.1_pt1 | contig 13240 bp, 12 predicted proteins | sample 811181 | NCBI WGS metagenome assembly MDTC01 (sample SAMN05326644, study PRJNA326480) | marine metagenome | isolation source: seawater | place: Pacific Ocean: North | collected 2011 | reverse complement strand
TTTGTGGGCCCACAGGGACTTGAACCCCGAACCTGCGGATTATGAGTCCGTTGCTCTAACCAATTGAGCTATGGGCCCTTTGCTACAATAGCTTTATTATTTAAAATATGAAATGGTAAAATTATAAAAAACAATAAAAATAAATCTCTAAATGTTTCATAAAAAAGCACTAAAAAAACACCACTTAGTGACTGTGAATATAATAAAAAACATTTAACAACTGTAGCTGCAATAAAAACTATATATATATACAAATCGATCTTAAGCAAAAATTCTAATAATTTAAAAATTGCAATAATCATAAGCGATGCCATAAAATAATAAAAAATTGCTCCTAAAAAACCATTGAACAAGAATCCTTCTCCAGCAAGAGTTATTGGCAATGATACACCCTCCCTAAAAGGAATACCTAAATATTTATCAATTAAAAAATTATTCCCAGCTATTGAAAAATCATAATTAAAGCCTACCAATCTTCCAGGTATGGATAAAATTCTTTCGAAACTTCCAACCAGAATATCAAAATTAAGTCCGGATTCATTAAATACAGATAAAGAATAAGCCCAATAAGGCTCTGAAAGTCTAAATATTAGCGCAAATAAAGGAACAGACTGAAGCTCGCCACTAAACCCGAACCCTTCTGTTTGTGCTCTAGCAACACCCCACAATGAAAAGATATAAATTATTAATAAAAAAATTATAAAATATCTCACTCTAAAATTTTTTGATATTATTGTAAGTACAGATATTGGTTTATTTTTATTTTTAAGAAATAAATTCAACAATAGTCTTGAGAGAAAAACTGTTAACAAAAAAATTAAAAGGTATCCTCTGGATCCATTCAGTATTTGGATAGAAATAAACAATAAAGCAATTAACGAAAAAAAGACTTTTTCAAAAATAGAGAATTTTTCTATTCTTAAAAGAATAACACATAAGCTGACTGTAATAATACTTGTTAGCGATAGTAGACTATCAACTAAGAATCCTCTAGATTCATATCCATACAATACATCATTTATCCTGTAAGAAAAACCACCAAAAAAAATAATTAAAAATATCCAAAACAAAACAAGTAAAGGGAAAAAATAGAGATCTGGAATAATTTTGGGCTTTAAATAAGTTTTTCTAATATCAATTTTTTTTAACGACAATATAAATGGTACCATGCATATTAATAAATTTGCCCAAAGAAAATCAGATCTAAAGTCTGTAGGATAAATTATCTCATCGATTTGAAAATAAATTGCTAAATGAGGAACTATGTATAAAACTATTAGACTCCCAAAAGAAAATAATAATAATCCAAGTTGCCAGAACACTATTCAACACCGCATATTAATTGAGAAAATAAAATAGAAGTGGGCACAATAGCATACAACAATAAATATAAATTTGGGTTAAAGTATGTTAAAATGAACACAATTGAGAATAATATAAAAAACATTGTAAAAAGTATCTTATAATATTTCACGAGGTAATGTTTACTTAGCAATTCAATAAATTGGTAGCCAATTGTTAAAGGGTATAATAACATCGTAATAAATACACCAAAAATTATAAAGACTGATGATGGTTGATCGATAAAATCAGGAAAAAGGAATTTAAAATAATCGAAGTAATTTATTATAAAAAATGTTCCTATAAATAATGAAATAAAGTAAAACAAAACCAAATTTTTAGAATTATAATTAATTTTTTGGATTTTTTTCATTTCTATTTTTGAAAAGACTTGTCTGAAAAGAACAGTAAATCCTGTAATATAAGGAACTGAAGCCAGCATATATTGATTATAGGTTGTATCTGAAAGATTAAAATAACTAATAATTGATATAATCGAATAAAAGGAAAGTATTTCTATTTGAGATTTAAGGCCTCTTCTAACTCCGTCGAATGAAAATATATTTTTGGAATTGAATAATGAAATATATTTTATAAGTTTTTTAAAATTGAATTGATATTTTTTATAACATGAATTGGTTATTAAAGATGCTAAAATGTTTGATAAAAGTAATCCAGTAAAATTGAAGTCAAAGATATAAATAAAAAGATAGATAAAAATTAAACGGCTGCTGGACCCAAATAGCTGAAACATCCAAAACTTGTTCATATCTTGTTGCTGTAGCAATACAGACTCTTTGAAAGTTCTTATGGATATACCATATGCAATTAAACACAATGAAAAATATCTTAAAAATAATATAGAAAAAATCAGAGAAATAATAAAAATAATACAACCTATGAAAATACTTAAATATGAAAATGTATAACTCCTGATGTGTATAATTGTATTAAAAGAATTAAAAAGCTGGTCTTTTTTCTCGCTAACTATTATTGTTATCAAGGCTGTAACATATGTTACAAAAGAAAGTGAATATATGTATATATCTAAGTGATCAGGATTTTTTGAAGCAGCAAGAATAAAGCCATAAAGGGCGCCTAATGCTGATATAATACCATTTAAATAAACATTAAACATTTTCTCAAATAAAGAATTTTTCTATTGTAGTTTTTTTCAATCCTTCTCTATCAATATGCTTGGAAAATGAATCTCTAAGGCCATTCTTTAAAGACATTAAGTCTGGATTGACGACTATCCCTTTATTATCTAGTGCATTAATTACCTCTGGTAATGCATTTATATTTGTTACAATTGATGGACAGCCAAGGTACCCTGCCTCAAGCACAATGAGTCCAAAACCTTCTAAGCCTAATGTTGGTACAACATTATAGAAGCAGCTGCTATAAAAGAAATCACGTTCATCATTTGAAACCTTCCCTAAAAGGTAAACAGATTTTTGAGCGCTACTTGTTGAAATACGCTCTTTAATCTTATCGTATTCAGGTCCATCACCAATAATAAAAAGTTTAGAATTTTCTGGAATTATTTTATCTTTTTTTGCTTCTATAAAGCTTTCTAATAATAAAGGCACTCCTGTCCTCGTAACCAATCTTCTTACAGTTACGAATGAACATTCTAAATCTTTTTTATTTAAATCATATTTATCTAATATTTTTTTTTCAATTTCATGTATTCTATCAGATGTGATACTTTTCTGATGATTAACTAATTTTGGCAACAAAATTTCAGATTTATTTATACTTATTTTTGGATATATACTATGAAGCTTATCCCTAAATGCTTGTGATGCTGTATATATTTTAAATGAAAATTTGATTGCTATTTTTTCTAATAACCCAGACAAAAAGATTCTAGTTTTACTACTATGTTCTATTGCTGCTTCTTCCTTAGCGGGTCCATGAAAAAAATAGGTATTGTTGAAAACTAAAAATACTGGTAAACCGACAGGTATATTATGTACTTCAATTTCATTCGGTTTAAATTTTAATAATGCAACTATAAGCTTGACCCATACCAGAATAAATGTAAATTTAAAATATTTACTTCTGCCAACTGAATGATTTATATCATTAGATTTTCCGAGTGCAAATACTCTTACATTATTATTTTTTCTAAGAAATTCTGCTCTCCCTTCGACAAGAGTAGCTACACCTCCAGGCTTTTCATATGTAAAGTTTGATGATATTAGAGCAATTTTTTTCACTTTAGAATCTTATCTAACAACTTAATAGGATTTGTCGAATTATTTATTACTTTTTTTTGTTGGTTTTTCCATAACGATAGTCTTTTTTCAGGATCAGATTTTAATATTCTTGAAATTTGTACAGCATCATCAACTGTTGAAAATAAAAGTATATTATTTTTTCCAAAAACAATCTCTGAAAATTTATTTTTTGAATGAATTAAAATTCCTCCATAACATGGAACATTATTTGTGCGAGTAGTAACAACATCAGCCATAGTCTCTTTGCTTATTTTTTCCTGTAATAGCCCTAGACAACAAACAGCTGTTTGCATCATATTTATAGCTTTATTCCCATAAATTGCATTATGAATTTTTACGTTTGGTAATTCAAACATTTCATCATTCCAACGATCTCCAACAATCGTAACTCTATCTTTATATTTTGCACAAAATTCAAATAAAAAACTTTCTTTTCCTTTCGAGTGATGACCAACGAATAGTACTCCAATATCTGGATTGATAGGTTTAATTTCACTTAGTTTGAATGGATTATAAATATTATGCATAAGCTGTGACTGAGGATTAATTGATTTAAAATGGTCGACCAAATTAGGTTTTGTGAAATATACCTTATCAAATAATTTGAAAGTTTTTACAAAATTTTTACCATGCACCGTTGGATCTAAATCGGGATATATCATTGTTGTTTTAATTTTTAATTTTTTTGCTAATTGCATTATTTTTGGAGAAAGCGAAGGGTTGTTAAAAACAACTAAATGTGAAGGTTTATTTATTTTTAAAGCACTATAAAGATCTCTATTAAATCTCATAACATTGAATGGTCTTAATATTCTTCTTATTAATCTTTGTGAAAATGAATGTGCATCGTACCATATATGTTTAGAATCATCAAAATTAATATAACTTATATTCATACTTTCAATCGCTTTCAAAAATGGTTCTTCATCAACCCCACTTCTTTCTCTAAATAATGTTATTACTTTCATATCATTAACTTTCAATTGATAAAAAACATTTTTCTAAAACTTTATATTCATCGACTATTACTTCTTTAATTACATTTCTTCCGTTATAGTGCTTATCATTAACAATTTGCCTATTTATAAAATTGATAAAATTATCTTTTGCATTATTATCTATTTTAATTGTTTTGCCTACTCTGTTCACAAAATATTGCATTCCGGAAACATGAAAAGATACAATTGGAATATTTAAAGCTGCAGCTTCTAGAATTAAAACAGAATTTACTTCTCTAATGCTAGTAACCAATAGAATAGAACATTTTCTTAAAATTTCTAAAAATTGATCTCTTGGCAAGTTCGATTTTATAGCTACATCATTTTTTTTAGCTTTATTTTTAATATCAATAAGTAATTCGCCATCTCCAATCATTAATGTATTTGCATTATCAATATTTTCTAAAATATCCATAGCTAAAAAAGGATTTTTTCTATAAATCATTGAACCAGACCAAAGCACTAATTTTGAAGACTTTTGATCTGTTTTCACATTAAACTTATTGTTAATAATATGTTCTAAATTAGCCTCAAAAATTATATGAAAATTAAAATCTTGAAATAAAAAATTCTTTTTAAAAATATTTAAATCATTCTTTGTAGCAAAAAATATAAAATTATCTCTATGATTTAAGAAAAAGAAAGCTTTATAAATTAATCTTGATATAAATATTATTGAATTATAAAAGACATAATATAAAATCATTTTAAAGGGCAAAAATTTTCTTAACCTAAATACTGATATATATTCGAACCCAGATAATGGACCTATAGCCATTTTTCTTTTCTTAAATAAAAATAAAAAATTATAGAAAAAATTAACTTGACCAGCCTTCCAAATGAAGTCTTCTTTTGGAATTTTTTCAAAAATAATCTTATGAAATCTTATTAAATCCAAAATAAATAAAAATTTAGAACTATGATTATAGTCTTTATCTGCAAACTTCATATCAATATAGTTTACTTTTAAATTTTTATTTATTTTCTTAATCTCTAGCCAATCATCAATTGTTTCTTTGTTGTCTTTATTCATAGTCCAAAGTGTAATCTTTTCATTTTTTTTGATAGCTAAAAATTCAATAAATTTTATTGATATTTGCCATTCAGATCCTTTTGAAGGGTCCAATATATCTGTAACTATATGATTCATCTAATTTTAAGTTTGTTCAATAAATTTTTTTCACTTGAAGTATCAATAGATATTATATTTTCATTCAAAGAAACAAGCTCGTCCGGAAATGCTTTATTTACTATTGTTAGAGCTCTTTGTGATGATTCTAAGGGCGCTAATCCAAATCCTTCATATCTTGAAAAAAAGAAATAAAAGTCCGCGTTAAATTTTTGCCAATTACTATCATACCCTAAAAAATTTATACACTGGTAATCACTAGTAATAAATTTTTGAATACTTGTTTCAACTTCTCCAAAGTGATATAACTCAATTTTGTTATCATTTTCTTCATTATATAAATGACATTCATCATTTATTTTTTTTATTGAATCTATATCTCGAGAACCAACTCCTCTTTCTATATTCAATCTTGAGGCTGTTACACCGACAATCTTTTTTTTATTTATTATGGTAAATTTCTTTTTGTTATAATTCTCTTCCTTCTTTATTGGCATTATAACTTTTGGTTGTTTGAAAAGAATTTTTATATTTCTTGAAGTAATATAAATTTTGTCTGACAAAATGAAAAAAAGCTGAGAAAAATAAACTATGAGAAAATGAAAGGGATCTTTAATTGTTGCTGCTTTGTGATAAGGAACTGCTAAATATAGAGCAATTTTTAAGCCCAAAATTTTAGATTTCAATATAGCTGGTACATCTCTTAATCCTGCAGTAAATAAAATTGAGATACTATCATTCTTGGTTCTTTTTTTTAACTCATTAAGAAAAGCAAAATCAATTTCAGAATATTTAAAGATTTCGACATCATGATTATATATACTTTTTATTTTTTTGCTTAATATTTCACCTCCACCTTTTCCCTCTCCATGTACAACTACAATTTTAAGGTGGGGTAATTCCTCTATAAGTGTATCTAATGTGAATGTTTGCATGTTATTTAAACACAACAACTTAACTATTTTTCAAAAATTTTAGCTCTAATTTTAGTTGCTGATATTTCGCCAATTTCTATTGGAGGAACATGTTCTATTATTTCATAACCAACGTCTCGTCCATAGTTGATAGATTCAATATCGGGTATAATTGAAGTAATTACTCTACCATCAGATATCAAATCTTTTAGTTCACCTTCATGAACCATTTTTTGAATCTCTTGAGCCGTCCAAGGATTATTTTCATCTGGTTTTACATCTCTTATCGCTAACCAAACATTTTTTCCTTCTTTCAATCTTTCGTTTATAAGCCAAAGATGTCCCTTATGTAAAGGTTGCCACCTTCCGACAAACATTGAATATTTCACTTTTTATCCTTCCTCGCTTATTGCTCTACCTATTAATTGTTCCCAATCTTTCTCTTTTCTATCAATCTCGATATTTCTTTTCCATGCATTTTCTAGCAAAGGAACTTTTATTTTATTCTTTTTTGCAAAAAAGATTAATGCATTTATATCCTTTGGAAAACAAGAACCACCGAAACCTTTTTTACCATCTGGTCCAGGTACATGCCAATGAGAATTACCTAATCTTTCATCGATAGTAAAAATATTTACAAGTTTCTCGTAATCTAAATCAAATAATTCCGCAATAGTTGCAATTTCGTTAGCATAAGCAACTTTCACAGCTAAAAATGTGTTAGTAACATATTTTGTCAACTCCGCTTCTAAGGGTTTGCAATTAATAATCACAGCATTTGGAAAGTAAGTTGAAAAAAATTGGCTACATTTTTCTAACATTATACCATACCCTCCCAAGATGATTCTATCTTGGTTAACAAAGTCATTTTGAGCATTTGCTTCTGTTAAAAATTCAGGATTAAAAATTATATTTTCACCATATTGCTCAATAAATTTATCAGTTGATCCAGGCGTTATTGTAGATTTAATAACTATAATTTTGTCTTTATTGATTTTTGTAATATCTTTAATGGCATTTTTAACAATTGATAAATCGCATTCACCGCTCTTGCGCATTGGTGTTGGTAAACAAAGAAATATTAATTCAGAATTACTTACTAATTCTTCAATATCTTTGCAATTACAATTACCATTCAAATCAAATGTATTTACATTTATAGTAGTGCTAGAAAAATAATTATTAATAGATGTCCCAACAAAACCTTGACCAACGATACCAATACTTTCAATCATATTATTTCCCCATTTTTGATTTACCTAAAAAATAATCTAAAGATTTTTTTATTCCCTTTTCAAGGGGAATAGTGGGTTTCCAATCAAATTTTTCGTTAATTTTTGATATATCAGGCATTCTTTTTAATGGATCGTTAGTTGGTAAATCATGAAACTCAATATCTGAATTTGATTTTGTAATATTAATTACAGTTTCAGCAACTTGTTTTATTTCAATTTCTTCATTATTACCGACATTAAAAGGATTATAAATTTTTTGTTTTGATGTTGGTAACATAACAAGAAATTTTATTAAGTCATCTATATAACAAAACGATCTAGTTTGAGTTCCGTCACCATTAATTGTTAAGTTATTTCCTTCGATTGCTTGTGTGATAAAATTTGAAATCACTCTTCCATCGTTAATCTGCATATTTGGACCATAAGTATTGAATATTCTACCAATATATAGGTTTAATTCATCTTTATAATTATATAAAATAGCCTCGGCACACCTTTTACCCTCATCATAACATGATCTTGGACCGTACGAGTTGACGTTACCATGATAAGTTTCTTTTTGAGGAGAAACAAGAGGGTCTCCATATACCTCACTTGTTGAAGCATGAAATAAACTAGCATTATTTTCCTTGGCAATATCAACTATTTTAAATAAACCATCAGTACATGTTTTTATAGTTTCAATCGGATATTTTGAATACCATACTGGTGAGGCAATACATGCTAAATTATAAATAAAATCACATTCAATATTTTCAAGGTCAATAATATCACTTTGTATAAAAGTGAAATTTTCTAGATCTATAAATTCCTGAATATTGCTTATGGATCCAGTTATCAAATTATCAACACATATGACATTGTAGTTATTTATTAAAGATTTAATAAGGTTAGAACCAATAAAACCTGCTCCGCCCGTTACTAAAATTTTCATAATAATTGACTTATAAAAACAGAATAAATTTTATCTACACAATTTTCAATTTCTAGTTTTCCAGTATCTAAAGATAAGGTCTTTGGATCGATGGGTATTTCATAATCAGATGCAAAGAAATCTTCTCTACCTCTTATTTCAGAAGTATGTAAGTAAACTTCTAAAAATGGAAATTCGCTTTTCAACTCATCTCTTAAATATGCATACGGAGAGACAATAGAAACAACAGAGAGAAAATTTTTATTAGATAGAAATCTTACAATTGATATAGCTGTTGATATATTTTTGATTCTTCCTGCTTTAGAATAATCTTTATTTTTATTTATGTTTCTCAAATCATCGCCATCAAGATTGATGATTGATAGCGCTGGATTTGATGCCCTAATCTTTTCTATGACCGCATTTGCTAAAGTGGTTTTACCGCTTCCAGGTTGACCTGTTAACCAAATAACCATTTTTAAAGAATCTCATTTCTCTTTCTAAAAAAAATCGAAATTAAACTTAAAGCTGTAAAAATTATAAAAACTTGAAAGTTTCCGTTAAAAAAACTTCTTCCAGACTTTATTGATGATACGTTCGGATTCTCCAGAAGAAATATAGATGAAGTATTATCTTTTTGATCAATTTTGGCTAACTCTAATTGGTCATTAAGATTAACAAAAATTTGATTATAAGAAAAAATTTCTCTATCAATTCTCTGTTTTTCCACTACCAATTGTGGAGAATTAAGATAATTTTTATTTTTCTCAAGAAAAGCTATTAAATCATTTTCTGATCCAACTAAACTTAATTCCAGCTCCCTAAGTCTTTCTTCGATAAAAATTCTTTTTTCATTTGCTTTCACTGATGTAATCTGATTTGAGAATGAAATTACAGATGAATATATATTTTCAATTATCTGTTGTGCAAGGTCAGGGTTGCCTGTTATAGTTATATTAATTGAATGTAAATTAGTTTTTCTATTTTCTGAATGGGTGATTTTTTTTCTAATGACTTTTTTGGAGTACTCCATTTTTTTTTGTTGGATAGTCAAATATGGATTCATCATAATTCTGTAATTAATATTTTCTAATAAATAAAATGGATTAATATTAAATATTTTATCGTGATTCTTGCCTATATGTTCGAATAAAATAATATTTTTACCATCAATCAAATAAGTTTCACTTAAAATACTTTCTAGAAAATTATCAGAATTGACGTAATCTGATACAGAAAAATATAGACTTTCACTACCATCTGAAATCCCTGATGGAAGGAAATCCAAAAAAGATGAAGAAGGCTGTTCGTTATAGTCAGTATAAAAAGCTACATTAGCTGTAAAAGAAGGCGATTTAATAAATAAAAAATATGAGGAATAAAGGAAACTTCCATATAAACCAACTTTTAAAATTGCTTTCGAATTTTTTTTAATAAATACAATTAATTCAAAATAATTGATATTATTATTACTTATAATTTTGTTATTCATTAATCCTTACTGTTTTCTATGACAAGAAGTATAGCTGCTAAATTAGCAAGTGTTGTTGAAAGGTCTGCTACAAAGGTAGTGATATCAAAATCTTGTGGATCTGGGTTAACAGGAACAATAATAGTATCACCTGGATAAATTCTTTTACCAAGCCCTAAAGTAATTCTATTTTTTCTCTCTATATTACCATTCGCTCTTTTGATATAAATTTTTCTTTTAAGAGAATCTGGTCTATGACCTCCAGCAAGTTCAATATATTTTGGTAACGTTGCACCTTTTATATGTGTAATTAATCCAGGATTATAGACATTTCCCTCAACCCTAACAACATTCTCCAAAGGAGATGCTATAATTACCGAATTAATTCCGATTTTAAAATCTAAATTAATATTGTTAACAGTCTCTAAAAAAGTAATTTCATTTCCATCTTCATCCAATTCAGTGAACTCTTGTTTGACAGTCAGATTTCTTGTTGAAGATAATTCTGTTAAGCCTCCAGCTAATGCTATTGCTTCACCTACAGTTAAAGATTTTGAACGAATAGGATAAGTTCCCGGCTTAAATACTTCACCTTCAATACGATAAGTAAAGTTATTTTTGTAATTAATATCTTCGTAAACAAATATTTTATCATTTGGTACCAAATTAAGTTGGTCTGCATCTTTGTAAGCAACTAATATTTCTTCGCTATAAAATTGTTCAGTATCTTGTCTTAGGATCAAAATTTCATTTTCTCGAATAGTTTTTCTGAACAACGGGTCATCAAAACCCCCTGCAATATCTAGAACATTCTTTAAAGTAGTGTTGACACCAGGATAACTCCCAGGAGATTTCACTCTACCATAAACTATTATTTGTGAATCGACCTCTGATATTGATGGGACCTTTATCGTATCGCCATTATTTAAAGTTATTGATTCTTTACTTTTAAAATTTATTGAAATACTAGTTCTTGCATTGTCATCAGATGTTCTTTCATTAACTGGAATAATTTGATTCAAAATAAGAGTTGATGATGCATCGCTAGTAAAACCTGAAGCATATGTTATTATATCTGAAACAGACTCGTGAGATAGTAATTCATAAGTAGACGGCCTATTTACTTGACCAGATATAGATATTCGATTTTTAACATTTGGAATATGTATTACATCCCCATCAATTAGCTTGATATCAGAAAAGGTATTTTTGCCATCCATAAAGAAAGAATAAAAATCTACTGTAGAAAGTATTTGATCATTTCGTATTAATTGAACTTCTCGTAAAGAACCGCTATTGCTTACTCCTCCAGCTTGAACAATTGCTGAAAAAATATCGGAAAAAGGATGTACAAGGTTAATACCTGGATTTTCAATATGTCCAGAAAAATAAATGTTTATGGATTTTAACTTTCCGAGCTCAAGCATTAACATAGTTGGATTATTTTTATCTTTCAAAGTTGAATAAGTTCTGGATAGCTCTTCTGTTAATAACATTTCTGCTGCTTCAAGAGTCTTGTTGGATAAATTTATAAATCCAATATTCTCATAATAAATCATTCCATCTTTGTTAATTGTCATATTTTTTCTAGAATTGTTTTCACCCCATAATGATACAATAATTTCATCTCCTGGTCCTAATTTATAATCCGCGGGAGTTGGAATATTATCAAAGAATGAAAAATCTTTTCTGAGATAATTATATCCAAAATAATCTTCTGTAATAATTGCAGCAGGGGTTGAGGTAATAGATACCGGGCTTGATATATTTGATTCTACGGGATCACTTTCTTCAATACTTGTTGCTGTATTAGCTTGTAACTCTTCCTTCAATGCATCTAGCTGTTGATTACTGAGTTTATTGATATTACTCATTGATACTTGAGCGAAAACTGTACTAAAAAAAAGTATAATAATGTATATGTTTTTCATATTTTGAATTTAGTTTTAAATAGATTGTTTACAAATAGATTATATAGATAGCCATCTATCATTTTCTAAAGTCCATTTGATTGTTTTTTCTAGTTTTTCAAATGCAGAATGAGGAGACCAACCCATATTAGCCATTTTTGATCCATCTAATGCATAACGCAAATCATGTCCTGGTCTTTGAGAGTGAAAATCAACCATTTTATAATTCAATTCCTTGTTTTGAGTCTTAGCAATGAACTCTGCTAGTTTGAGATTATCAATTTCATCTTTTCCAACGATATTAAATTTTTGACATTTTGCTCCAGTTTCATCTGCTTTCATTCCGGGTATATCATAATTAAATAAAAATAATAGTGCATCTGCTACATCTTCTGCATGTATATAATGTCTAGATCCTGCGACAGTTTTTTCTGCGTTTGCATGCACTGTTACCACTTCATTATCTCTAACTTTTTTAATAACCATTGGAATATATTTTTCAGGATTTTGTCTTTCACCGAAAACATTCATAGTGTGAGTTATTAAAGACGGTAATCCATATGTGTTTTCAAATGCTACTACTAATTCTTCTCCACCAGCCTTTGAAGCTGAATAAGGGTTGGTAGAATTATATCTATCATTTTCTTTATAATTAATACCTTTTGGAGCTGGACCAAACACCTCATCCGTACTAAAATAAGCAAATCTTTCTAAATTATTTAACTTACGTGCATAATCTAAAATGTGAGCAGTCCCAACAACATTGTCCATTACAAATTCTAAAGGATAAGTAATTGATCTATCAACATGTGACCCTGCCGCCAAATGACTTATAAAATCAACTTTCCCTATAGTTGAAATAATTTCAGGGTTTAATTCAGCTTTTAAATCGTGATGAACAACTTTAACTCTTTTTTGCTCTGATTGAGGATAAGAAGAGACAACCTCTTTAAGACGATTTAAATTACCACTAAAGTCAAGTCTGTCTAAGGTAACAATTTTCCAATCTGTTGTAGATAAAATTTTATCTATAACATGATGTGCAATAAAACCGGCTCCACCAGTTATTAAAATTTTCTTACT
>MDTC01021052.1_pt1 | contig 13241 bp, 15 predicted proteins | sample 811181 | NCBI WGS metagenome assembly MDTC01 (sample SAMN05326644, study PRJNA326480) | marine metagenome | isolation source: seawater | place: Pacific Ocean: North | collected 2011 | reverse complement strand
TCTAACGTCGAAATCTCAGCGTGTTCACCTCGGTTTAACAACCCAATAGAATCCACCCCGGCAACTTCAGATGAAAACCGCACACAACGCGTGCAGTGTATGCACCGTGTCATGATCGTTTTCACTAATGGGCCCATATATTTTTCTTTTACTGCTCGCTTATTCTCTTCATAGCGGCTGCCCTCGTGTCCGTATGCAACAGCCTGGTCTTGCAAATCACACTCGCCGCCCTGATCACAAATCGGGCAATCAAGCGGGTGGTTTATCAAGAGGAATTCCATCACACCATTGCGGGCTTTACGGACCATATCGCTGTCCGTTTTAATCTCCATGCCATCAGAGACTGGCAATGCGCATGAGGCCTGAGGTTTTGGGGGCCCAGGGGACACCTCAACAAGACACATTCTACAATTACCAGCAACTGATAGCCGCTCGTGGTAACAAAAGCGCGGTATCTCAACCCCTGCCTGTTCACAGGCTTGAAGCACCGAAACCCCCGCTTCAACCTCTAACTCTTTACCATCAATCGTAACCTTCGGCATTGTATAACCTTCAATCCACCTATTCGGCCGCTTGCGCTGTTATTGAGGAACCTTGCGCGTTTAGAATACGCTCTTCAATGACTGGCCTGAAATGGCGTATTAAACCCTGAACTGGCCAGGCGGCGGCATCACCAAGCGCGCAGATTGTATGCCCCTCGACCTGCTTTGATACATCTAACAAAGTATCTATTTCATCTACCGTTGCGTTGCCTGCAGCGAGACGCTCCAAAACTCGCCACATCCAACCGGTACCCTCCCGGCAAGGTGTACACTGGCCACAACTTTCATGCTTATAAAAATAAGCAAGTCGAGCAATCGCCTTTATTATGTCTGTTGATTTATCCATCACTATGATCGCGGCCGTGCCGAGACCAGTCTGGGCTTCTTTAAGCGCATCAAAATCCATAAGAATATCGTCACAAACTTCTTGTGGAATGCATGGCGTAGAACTACCGCCAGGTATCACGGCTAGCAAATTATCCCAGCCGCCACGAACACCTCCAGCATGTTTTTCAATCAAATCTTTTAGAGGCGTAGACATGGCCTCTTCAACATTACAGGGCTGATTCACATGTCCCGAAATACAAAACACCTTTGTGCCGTGGTTGTTTTCGCGACCAAAGGAAGTAAACCAAGATGCGCCACGTCGAAGAATTGTTGGGGCAACAGCAATGGTTTCAACATTGTTTACTGTTGTGGGGCAACCATACAGGCCAGACATTGCTGGAAAAGGGGGCTTCAGTCGCGGCTGACCTTTCTTGCCCTCAAGACTTTCTAATAATGCAGTCTCCTCTCCGCATATGTAGGCGCCGGCCCCACGATGAACATACACGTCGAAGGCCCAACCTGAATTAGCAGCATTTGCACCCAATAACCGTGCCTCATAAGCCTCCGCAATAGCAGCTTCTAATCTCATTGCTTCATTGTAAAATTCGCCTCGAACATATATGTACGCAGCGTGGGCGCCCATAGCGAATCCAGCAACTAAACACCCCTCTATCAACCTATGGGGGTCATGGCGCAATATATCACGATCCTTACAAGTTCCCGGCTCACTCTCATCCGCATTCACAACCAGGTAGTGAGGTCGTTCACTTTCCTCTTTAGGCATAAAAGACCACTTCAGTCCCGTCGGGAAACCGGCCCCTCCACGGCCGCGCAAACCGGAGGCCTTCATCTCTTCAATAATCCAATCTCGGCCTTTTTTGATTAGGACGGATGTTTCGTCCCAAACGCCTCTAGAGCGTGCCGCCTCTAGCTTCCAATCCTCAAAACCGTATAGGTTAGTAAAGATACGATCTTTATCCTGTAACATCTATTCCACCGCCTCAATTAATGTAGTCCGCCCTTCGATCGGCTCAGAACTAGTTCGACCAACTTGCGAACCGACCGCTGGGTCCCCACCCGCCCTGAGTTCATCCAGCACAACAATCACATTCTCAGGCGTCAAGTCCTCGTAGAGATCGTCGTTAATCTGTACCACGGGTGCGTTAACGCAAGCACCGACACACTCAACCTCCATCAGACTGAACACACCGTCATCAGTAGTTTCGCCCATTCCTATGCCTAGATGATTTTTAATAGCGTCGACAACAGCAGACGAATCCCTGAGCCAGCATGGTGTTGTAGTGCAACATTGAAGCAGAAACTTTCCAACAGGCTTTAGATTGATCATGGTGTAGAATGTTGCAACCTCAATGACCCTTATGCGCGGCATTTCAAGCATTGCTGATATTTCATCGATAGCCTCATCAGAAACATACCCGCCAATTTGGCGTTGAGCTAAATCAAGCAACGGTAAAACAGCACTTTGTTTGCGGTCCTCGGGGTATTTTGCCAAAGCGCGTTTTACCTCACCCTCGTATTCATCTATGAATGTGAAATTACTGCCCATCACTAACCCTATCGGTCTATCTCGCCGAATACGATATCCATGGAGCCAAGCACTGCGACTGAATCCGCCAACATGTGCCCCTTACAAATATGGTCCATCGCTTGAAGGTGAGCATAACCCGGAGCTCTGATTTTGCAGCGATAAGGTTTGTTAGTGCCATCTGCAACGAGATACACACCAAACTCGCCTTTCGGAGCCTCAACCGCAGTATAAGTATCGCCATCCGGCACATGAAAACCTTCTGTATAAAGTTTAAAATGGTGTATTAATGCCTCCATTGAATGCTTCATTTCACCACGCGACGGTGGCGCCGCTTTCCCGCGTGCCAAAACGTCACCAGAGGGCATCTTTTCAATACATTGGTGAATTAGCCTCAGGCTTTGACGAATTTCCTCAACGCGGCAAAGATATCGGTCGTAGCAATCGCCATTCTTACCTATTGGAATATCAAACTCTAGCTCGTCGTATACCATGTAAGGCTGGGATTTTCGAAGATCCCAGGGAATGCCTGAGCCTCTCAGCATAGGGCCAGAAAACCCCCAACCCTTAGCGTCTTTCGCCGAAACAATACCTACATCAACAGTCCGCTGTTTAAAAATTCGATTTTCGTTAAGCAGCGTTTCTAAATCATCAATAAATTTGGGGAAGCCAGACGCCCACTCTTCTATATCTTCCAACAATCCAGCGGGTAAGTCTTGATGCACCCCACCTACGCGATAATAGGCCGCATGTAATCGAGCTCCTGAGGCACGTTCATAGAATTCCATGAGTATTTCACGGTGTTCAAATGCCCAGAGCATCGGCGTCATGGCCCCGACATCAAGCGCAAAGGCCGTTAAATTAAGAAGATGGTTCAAAATACGGCCCAATTCATCGTATAGCACCCGAATGAATTGTCCTCGTCTTGGAACTTCAAGTTTCAAAAGTTTTTCTGCCGCGAGAACAAAAGCATGTTCTTGATTCATTGGTGCCACATAGTCGAGGCGATCAAAATAAGGAATCGCCTGAAGAAAAGTTTTATACTCAATTAGCTTTTCTGTACCACGATGCAGAAGCCCAATATGCGGATCAATGCGCTCCACAATCTCACCATCCATCTCCATAACCATTCGCAGCACCCCGTGAGCCGCCGGATGCTGCGGGCCAAAATTAATGGTCATTGTTTTGAGCTTTTGTTCGGAAGTCATTTTATGATGTTCCCTCGGGATCCTTGGCGTCAGATTTTTCGTCTCCCGTTAAATCTGGGGTCATACCCTCCCATGGGCTCAAGAAGTCAAAATTTCGAAAATCCTGTGTAAGTTTTACTGGCTCGTAAACTACCCTACGCTCTTCATCATCGTAGCGGACTTCTACGTGCCCCGTTAACGGAAAGTCCTTTCGAAGAGGATGTCCGTCAAATCCATAATCAGTAAGTATTCGACGCAAATCTGGATGGTCTTTAAAAAATATTCCGTATAAATCCCAAACTTCACGTTCATACCAGCCCGCGGCAGGGAACATACCAGAAATCGTTGGCACCCAATCTTCCTCATCTACAGCAACTTTGACTTTTATTCTAAAGTTATGTTTTAGCGACAGCAGATTATAAACAACATCAAACCGCGGCTTACGGAGAGGAAAATCAACACCACATACATCCACAAGAATTTGGAATAAACACGAAGTATCTGCTTTCAAAACTCGCAAAACCTGTATCAATTGAGAAGGTTCCACGCTAATCGTTAGCTCTCCATTTGCAACACCTCGGGTTTTGATGTCCGCGGGGCAAAGATGCATCAAGTGCTCTTGAAGCTCTAATAACGTTTGGCTCTTTTCATCCATAATACGAAACAACTATCACTATTTGTTACTTAGTCCAGCACGCTCAGCGAGCGATCGTTCCAGTCCGACGTATTTTTTTTTGTAACTGCAAAATACCGTAAACTAATGCTTCGGCGGTAGGTGGACACCCTGGCACGTAAATATCAACTGGCACGATACGATCGCACCCACGCACGACTGAGTAGGAGTAATGATAATACCCTCCCCCATTTGCGCAGCTTCCCATCGAGATAACCCAGCGAGGTTCGGCCATTTGGTCATAAACTTTGCGCAAAGCCGGAGCCATTTTATTTGTGAGTGTGCCCGCCACAATCATAACGTCGGATTGGCGTGGAGAGCCCCGTGGAACCACACCAAACCTGTCGAGGTCGTAACGCGGCATGTAGGCATGCATCATTTCAACCGCACAACAAGCAAGACCAAACGTCATTGGCCACAGTGATCCCGTACGAGCCCAGTTGACCAACTTATCGAAGTTGGCAACAACGAAACCCTTATCCGTCAATTCTTCCGTGACGGCGGTCAAAACTCCGTTAAAGCCGTCGTTTGACGGTGGCAGACTGTTGCTGAGCCCTACTCCCATTCTAACGCTCCCTTACGCCATTCGTAGATGAAACCAACGGTCAAAATGCCTAAAAATAAAATCATTGACCAAAATCCAAACACACCGATGTCGCCGAGGGCGACTGCCCAGGGGAACAGAAAAGCGACTTCCAAATCAAATATTATGAACAGTATTGCGACCAAATAAAATCGCACATCGAACTGACTGCGCGCGTCATCAAATGCCTCAAAGCCACATTCGTAGGCTGAAAGTTTTTCAGAGTCAGGCTTCTGCCTAGCCACAATGTAACTCGCAAGCAGCATTGCTGCAGCCATACCTGTAGCGATTGCTAGAAATATTACAATCGGCACGTATTCTTTCAATAAATCCGTCATTTCCAACCTTGCCAAAAAACGGAAAACAATCCGTGATGAAGAAACGACATTAGACGACCTTTCCGTCGACTTTTTCTGCAATATAGTGAGAGAAACCGTAGGTGCAAGCCCGTATAATTTTGAATGGCAAAATAATGAATAAACAACTGTTTTTTATTAACTTTTTTAAACATAAAAACATGGCAAATCTAAACTCTAACACTCTAAATTGACATTTACGAACCCTAAACCAACTCAACGAAGCCTCCAGGAGAAGCGCGCAGCAGCCCCGTGATAACATTGATTGTCATACTCCTGGCAATAAACTCTCACGGTTTTTCGTACCTATGCCGCCACAAAATTGGTTTTTGTATGTAACATAACTATATATATGGGTCGTGAAGGGTTTAACCTCAACTCATATCAGGAGAAATTTAGATGGTATTCGTACGGTTGCTGTTTCTAGCGTTTTTGATCATTCCTCAACCTAACCAAGTCCGTGCCGCCGATGATCCTCTCAGTGAGGAACAATTGAAGGGGAAAGCAGCGCAGGAGTTAGCTGCTGCGAAAAAATTAATTAAAAAAGAAAAATACTATCGTGCCATTTATTTTTTGAAAGAAGCACTTGAAGCTGATGCTAAGAACGCCGACATCCATAATAATCTTGGGTTTGCCTACAGAAAGATGGAAAAATTCGATAAATCAATGGACGCATACAATAAAGCCCTTCAGATCGACCCTAATCATAAAGGGGCGCTGGATTATCAAGGAGAATTATTTTTAACTTTAAAGAAACCAGCCGAAGCCCAGAAGAATTGGAAAAAATTACAAGAGTTATGCCCAAGAGGTTGTCCCGATTTGACAAAATTGCAAAAAGCAATCACCAGCTACAACTCGGGCACGTACGGGGGTTATTGATACCAAAGCAGGTATTTTCCCTACAGAAGTAATTACGCAACAGTGTTTATGGTTGAATTATTGATTTTGCTACAACATACACTAAAGTCGAATTAGCAGGTCAGCTTCATGCCGCACCCACTCAGAATAGCGCATTGCTCCGATTTGCATTTAGATGGAGATGCGTATTCACCAAACAATCAAAGTCCAAGTGTCTTATTTGAAAAAACTCTTCAAAATATGAAGAGATCCGATCCACACATTCTCTTAATTGCAGGGGATCTCTTCGATAGTAATCGAGCTAATGATACCATTGTGCTTTGGGCGATGCGTGCACTTAAAAGTCTGCCATTCAAAGTATTTGTCATACCGGGCAATCACGACTGTATGCAACCAAATGGTGTTTTTGAACGGCATGACTTTAATGCTATTGAAAACGTTGTAATGTTAGCTAACCCGAATGGGGAAATAGTTTGGGCCGAAGACCATGGCGTTGCAATTTGGGGAAAAGCAATGGTATCTCATACTCCCGAATATCGCCCGCTCAGCTGTTGTCCAGCTCGCCCAAAGGGTTGTGATTGGTATCTTGGCATGGGGCATGGATTATTTGTTGGAAATGAAAAAAACAGCGAACGATCATCTCCTATCACATTGCAAGAAGTTGAAGAGAGCCCATGCGACTACGTCGCCCTTGGGCATCACCATGCTGCAATGGAAATAGTTACGGACACAAATATAGCGGCTTACTCTGGCTCGCCTACTGATAATTTAGGCAAAGGCCACACTTTCGCATTGGTAGAGCTTATTGAAGGCGTAGCCCCAGTGTTGGATATCCTGACGGTTGAGTAAACCTTACTTTACCAAATTTTTTCGGAAGTAGGTCGTTTCATTCACCGCGTTTCTATAGCCGAGCTGGTGATAAAAAGTATGTGTTCCCCCCTCAGCGCGGTGGGCCGCGCTAGTGACCTCCATTAAAGAACATCCATCAGAAATTGCCAGCTTTTCGACGTGGCTGATCATTTTACTTCCCACTCCCTTACCGCGCCATTGCTCATCAATAACTAACGTAGTAATTCGAGAAACAGGATTGATAACGTGAGGCCAGTGGAGAATTTGTAGGCTGATAAAACCAACAACTTTGGTGTCCATCTCAGCTACTATCATGCGGGTTCCGGGCATTCCTGCCAGCATGGAAGTTTTTTTTTGAATTTCTGTCCTATTTATTTCATAGCCCAGTTGAAGAAAGAGTTTCTCCAGAGCTGGTGCATCATTGGAGGCAGAAGGCCTGAGCATTATGTCCATAGGTTCAAAATCCATTATTCGACATTGATTTGCGTACATTTTTCAGAAGATTTTTTTTATCCGCCCAATCAATCCATTTATCGTGTCGGGCTGATTTCATTTATACTAATGGTTATGGAGGTCAGTCTATTTCAACATGCAGCAAACACCCAATGGTCGTCAGGAACCTCAATTTCCATGCACAGTAATATTGAAGCTCTCGATTTACCGTGCGTGTCCACCGCGAGGGCATCATTAACGCCACCCTCGAGTGCTTCCTCTAGAATAAAGTTAAAGGCCTTTAGCGTTGGAAGGTCAAACCGCTTTACATTTCCCTTAACGATATGACCAAAATAATCTTTGACTGCCTTTTCTGTCACTTGTTCAGACAATAAATCATAATCCTCATCGCGATAAGGGATGAGCCCGATATTGGATCGATTGCCTTTATCACCAGCACGCCCGTGCGCTATTTTGTGGAGCCGTAATCTTGCCATTATTGCACCATCTGCCAATTAGGTTGGATTTGTTCCCGTGGCAGATAGGTAGCATAAGTACGAATAGTTCTTCGTAGCGATTGCGTTTTCCCGCCGCCACCAGCAGGGCCATTAGTTGCTAATGTTTCAGCCTCTGCCAAAGCTGCCTGAGCACTCTCCTTATCAGGCGCCCGCACACAAAACCTAAGCCGGGCATCAAGCATTTCTTCGTTAGGCTCTCCAAACGAGAAGACACTATTTACCCCAATGATGTCTACTCGCAATGGCAAATTCGATACTGTCTTATCGCGCCGCAGACGTTTAGTAACAACTTCGCCTGCGAGTTTAGCGCGACCAGCAGCATTCCATCCACCGTAAGAAATTTCTGCAACTCCGAGCCAGCCATTGTCAACGCCGCATAGCACTTTAAGTTGATCTGGACGTTTCCGTCCTCGGACGCCCGATAGCCGAACACGATCCTTTCCTAACTCTTCTGCCTTAACTTCGTTAATATCCATAACAACGTCTGGCGTGCGATAGTCACCGGGATCGCCAAGCTCATAAAGGAGTTGCTGTCGAACCACATGCCGATCAACAAGCCCTCCAGACCCGTGTGTCTTCGTGATTATGACACCCTCATCGCTAACTTCTGCTATCGGAAACCCGAGGCGATCAAGGTCGGGGACTACTCGTTTCCCGCCGTCTGCATAATTTCCTCCTGTCGCGTGCCCTGCGCACTCAAGCATATGACCGGTCATGGTACCTAAGGCTAATTTATCATAGTCTTCCGGACCCCAGCCAAAATGGTGAGCTAAGGGGGCAACGGCTAATGCTGGATCAGCAACTCTGCCCGCAAGGACAACATCGGCACCCTGGTCAAGGGCATCTTTCATTTCGAATGCTCCTATATACGCGTTGGCACAAATCAACGGTGTGCCAAGGTCTGAAAGCTTTCGTCCGGTTTCTGCCAAAACAGGATCGAGTTCTCTTACCATCTCAGTAATATCATCACCCGTAATCGCAGCAACCTTCAGGTTGTTTAAACCATGCTCTTTGGCAACGTCGCAAACTAACTTCGCAGCACCAATCGGATCAGCCCCACCAAGATTTGTAACTATGCGGACTTTTTTTTCTACAGCAGTCGGCAGAAGTGTTTCCATTCGATGCCGTAAATTAGCTACGTGTCCGGGCTTACCTGAACGCTTAGCTTCCTGAAGAAGCGCGAGCGTACGCTCGGCAAGGTGCTCCAGCATGAGAAAATCAACATTAGAATTTTCAAGAATATCCAACGCAGGCTCCAACCTATCGTCAAGGAACCCTGCTCCGCCTCCAATTTTAATGCTTTCAGTCATTGCTTAATTCTCCTTACAACCAATCAGCAGCCCCGTTTGTGTAGCAAAATAAATTTCTCAATTTACACTATAAGCTCATTGCCCGATTGAACGGTTCAAGCGTTTGATTTTTGCAACCTAACCATCATATGCCTAGAAACGTCCGTCAAGGTACATTAGCTGTCGGCAATCCCCATAGGCGCTCAGCATTCCGGTGCGCAACCGCGTGAGCTACGGCAGGAGGCAGGCTTTGTAAAACTTTTTGCCAGATATGAGCCTGATTTATATAGAACCAACCCCAATCCTCTCGCCAAACATTATCAAAACCTAGAATGAACCTGCCACTATACTTGAGTACTAAGTCACGCCAAGCTGGGACTAATCCGCCAACCGCGACCACTTCGGTCCATGGTTGTCCCGCTTGATTAATTGCGTACCAATTTGAACGAGATGTGATCAGATGTAAATTCTGATGATTTTCAAGCAGTCTCCCAGCCTCCTTTGCTCGTAGCTGACCAAGATGCGTCAGTGCAACAGGATATCCATTTTGCAACCGAAGAAATTCCTCAAACATGCCCATGAATTCCGCCCTGCGTTTTTCATCTCCAGGCAACGTCGCAAATTCAATATGTAGAATAATGGGCCATCCTTTGGACCGAGCAGCAGAGATTGCAGCAGCAGGCTGAGGTTCGGCAAAATTCACGTCAATTTCAGGTGCGTCACCCTTTCGTTTTTCCGCATGGTAAATCATAATTTCGGCCATAGCACCAAAGGTTGGATCCTGAAGTTGCTTGTTAAGACGCCGATAATATCTCGGCGAATTATCGCGATAAATGCCACCTTTTGTTCTTATGGATGCTGTGATACGTTCAGGATTGGCCACTGCAAGACTGCTAATTTTGCGCCAACTTAAACCGCGACGTGCGGACAACAATGTACGGGAAACGCCAGCCTTGTTCATCAGGGGAATAATGTCATCCAGATCAACGTATTTGCTGGCCTGACTGTGCGCATCTATCATGGGTATCCTTGCAGCAGAGTTTTCTAAGGAGCTATTCGAGACGCAGCCTCCAATAAATAAAACAATAAAGATGCCACATATTCGTACGATATTTAGCACACGTGTTCCTCCAGCTGCCCAAACTGCATCCAGCCAAAAGACCATAGGATAATTTACTAATCATGAGTATTTTTTTGCGAGGTGTTTGAATGAAATCTAACCAGTCTTCTGACATTCGCACAATTTGAAGTTTGTATAAAAATCTTGGAGGGCCTAACCAGGTATAATGTGGGAGATCAACAATCCATATAGGCTCTGCGCCAGCACTGCTTGCCTATTACTAGGAAAACCATAAATCACAATCTATAAACAGAATTTTCAAACCGACTGAATATCATTACCTTTTAAGTGTTGGATTATGCCAAAACCTGAGACATGGCTTAAGGTCACACCACATGGATTATTCTGTGTGCCCGGTGATTTTTATTTAGACCCTATCAGAACAGTGCCGAAAGCAATCGTTACTCACGGCCATGCCGATCACGCCCGTCCGGGCCATGAAGCGGTGATCGCAACGCCTGAGACCATTGAAATAGCAAAAATGCGCATGGGTATAAATACATGGAAAAATACAGAACCACTCAAATACGGAAGAAATTTTAAGTTTAATGGAGTGGATATTTCCCTAGAGCCGGCCGGACATGTTATCGGGAGCGCCCAGGTAGTTCTTACCTACAAAGGTTCTAGGGTTGTCGTATCTGGCGACTACAAACGCCGGCAAGACCCAACATGCGACCAATTTAAGGTTATTCAGTGTGACGCTTTTATTACTGAGGCGACATTTGCCCTTCCGGTATTCCGCCACCCTGACGATCACACTGAGATTAAAAAATTACTTGCCTCTTTAGAACGTAATCCTGATCGTACTCATTTGATAGGGGCCTACGCACTTGGCAAAGCACAACGTGTGATCGCTCTGTTAAGAAAAGCAGGGTATCAAAGCCCAATATTTTTGCACGGCGCAATAAACAAAGTTTGTGATTTGTATAAGAAACTCGGAGTTCCGCTTGGTGAATTGAAAAGTGTTTCGCACGCAAACAAAAAAGACCTTATAGGGCAGATTGTTATTGCACCACCAAGCGCCACTAGGGATCGTTGGTCTCGAAGATTTACTAATCCCATAATTTGCTTTGCATCCGGCTGGATGCAAATTAGACAGAGAACTCGGCAACGCGGTGTTGAACTTCCACTTATAATTTCTGACCATGCAGACTGGGATGAGTTGACACAAACCGTAGTAGAAGTTGAAGCACCGGATATTTGGGTAACGCACGGGCGTGAGGAAGCACTAATTCACTACGCTGAAACGAAAGGAATTAGAGCAAGGGCACTATCCATGATAGGCTACGAAGAGCAGAACGAATGAGAGCCTTCTCAGAACTTTTAGATAATCTGAATTGCACTCCACAAAGAAATGGTCGCATCCGATTACTCATCAATTATTTTGAAAAAGAACAAGATCCGAACCGTGGTTGGGCAGTCGCTATATTAACAGGCGGCTTGGAATTACCAAATGCAAAGACATCAGTAATCCGAAGGTTGATTTCTGCTCGAACAGACCAGAAGTTATTCGAGCTGTCTTACGAATATGTAGGTGACTTAGCAGAAACAGTATCGCTTTTATGGCCAAACACTAGCAACAACAAGACACATCTCAATCTAACAAACGTTATTAAAGACTTGCAGAGAGCGAACCGCAAAACCTTTTATGACCTGGTTGGGAACACCCTAGACAAAATAGATACATCGGAAAGATTTGCATTTTTAAAACTAATTATGGGCAATCTGAGGGTTGGTGTATCTGCTCGCTTAGTCAAGCTCGCATTAGCCGAATACGGCGATAAACAGCCCTCAGAAATAGAGGAGCTGTGGTTCGGACTTAAGCCTCCCTATCAAGATTTATTTGCATGGCTGGAGGCAAAAGCACCGCCACCAATCATTAATGACAAATTAATATTTCGACCTTTGATGTTAGCAAATCCGATAACAAAAGACGCCCTTATGGATTTAAAACACCAAGACTTTGTTGCCGAATGGAAGTGGGACGGAATCAGAGCTATTCTTGTGGGTGATGGCAAGGAATGTAAACTTTACTCGAGGACAGGAGATGATATTGGACAGGCCTTCCCAGACATAGTGCGCGTAACAAAGTTCAGAGGTGTTGTCGATGGCGAATTATTGGTAGTACGTGAAGGTGTTGTCGCGCCCTTTAACGACTTGCAAAAACGCCTTGGTCGGAAAAAACCCAGCAAAAAACTGCTCGAAGAATATCCTGCCCATTTTCGGGTATATGATATGTTGTTCAATCATGACGTAGACTTGCGATCGAAGTCACTTATCGATAGGCGTACAAAATTAAAACATTGGGTTGATGCTATAGCGTCAACCCAAATTGACTTTTCCTCACAAATAAACTTTTCAAATTGGGAAGAGCTTTCAGCCATTAGAGATCGAGCTCGGGCGAATGGTATTGAAGGGTTAATGCTGAAGCAAATAAATAGTCCCTACCTTCCTGGACGACCGAAAGGGCCTTGGTTCAAATGGAAAAGAGACCCACTAGTCGCTGATTGCGTGCTTATGTACGCACAGCGGGGCCACGGCAAACGATCCTCCTTTTATTCTGATTATACCTTCGGTTGTTGGCGCAATACCGTTGATGGAGTTGATGAACTGGTTCCTGTTGGGAAAGCTTATTCGGGTTTTACAAATACTGAATTGGTCGAGATTGACCGTTGGGTACGGGCAAACGAAAAAGAGCGTTTTGGACCTGTTCGCGCGGTTGAAGTTGGACTTGTCTTTGAAGTCGCATTTGATGCTGTTCACATTTCAAGTCGACATAAGTCTGGCCTCGCAATGCGTTTCCCAAGGATTCATCGAATTAGGTGGGACAAACCTGCTCACGATGCAGATCGAGTGGAAAGCTTATTACAACTGGTATAAAAACGCTATGTAACAATGCCATAAAAATCTTAAATTCAACAACTGGAAGTGGTTTGGCTTTATTTTTTTTTACTCTTCCAC
>MDTC01154969.1_pt1 | contig 13242 bp, 8 predicted proteins | sample 811181 | NCBI WGS metagenome assembly MDTC01 (sample SAMN05326644, study PRJNA326480) | marine metagenome | isolation source: seawater | place: Pacific Ocean: North | collected 2011 | reverse complement strand
TATTTACAGTAGAGTAAAGTCCAAAAAATCTGCTTAGTACAGAACCTAAAAGATACGGGTTCCCGCCAACAAAATTCCTCTCATCTACAAGGAGCCTTATTTTGTTTCCACGAGCGAACCCTCGCCAAGTATCATTGCCGACCCTTCGCACTACCTGATCAACCTTCATTTTTTTTAAGCCCATCACCTCCTGAAAAGATGTAGGCCGGTAGTCAGGACAATAAAGCTTCAGTATTTCTCTTAAAGCATCGATCGAGTTTTTGTCCCCGGAAAAGGAAAAATGGTGCAAATTTAATTGAGATACCAGAAGCCATAAAGTCGCGCCATCAACTGGTGAATAGACGGTTGGACTAGGCCTTCTGAGAACAATAAGAGGTGCCCCAAAATCTTCATCTCCCTGCAATACGGCTCCTGTCGGTATTTGCTCTGCTAAATTCCTGTTTGTACAAAGCGATTGAACAGTCACGGTTTCGCCAGCAGGACGCTGCGTAGTGAAATTCAGATCGACGAACGACATATGCATCTGGCTTCCCGTAAGATTAGATCCTGCGCCAGTTCGTTTCGTAAACCAGAATTCTGTTGGCATAGTATCGCCGACTGTATGCTTATACCCAAAATATGACTCTAAAACGCGCATTGTGCTCAATGCTGGAGAAGAGACTGTAACGCGGTTTATCGAGTGAATTTCGTAATTTAGGAGCCCACTTACTTCTGGTTCGAGAAAATATTGCTCCTTAGTGTGGTCCAGCCTAATGGGTTCCAATGTTTTTGGGAATAGGTTCACCATAGGGGTACACCCTAGGCGAAACTGATTTGCGTCAACCTTCAAATTACGCTTCAACTGAGTATTCAGACCTAGCAATACGGTTAATTTGGAACAGTTAGGCCGCTTACCAAGCTCATTTAAATCGATGTATAGGAATTTTTCTGGGCAACAGAAATATTCAGCCAGCAACCGGTAGGCAGGCAGCGACTCCTGCCGATCCAAGAGCACAGCCTCATCCTCGGCATAACCGACTTCGCTTACTATTGAACCGCTGAAATATGTAGGTTTAAGAGCGTCATCTCCCAGTAATGCTGCGGATACAACATTGGAGAGTAAAATCTCATGCAGATCCAGTGCCCCCCGCGTATCTCCCGCCAGATGGATTCTTAATTTGTCGATTGGGATCTCTGAAATTGGGAGCCCTTGACCACTAATTTCCAATCTAAGGACACTAGCTACCTCGCTAGTATCAAAATATTGATATGCTGTTACTGGTTGAATATCTGCATGGGTGATTTCGAGAGGCCTTAAATCGACGTCGTAACTCGTTAAAAACCTGCAATACTCGCCCTGTCCTGTCTGCAGGTAAAAAGGTGAGCCACGCGGCACTATGCGACCACCAGGAGCAATTTTTTGATTCACAGAGGCATTAAAGTATCCGGTGGTTATTGGCGGAATTGGATCCACCATATAGGGATGCAGTTGTTGCAGTATCGCGGCAGGGATAACAGCATTTTGATCATCTATACGCGCTTGAATACGCGCTGTTAAAAAGGCAAAAGACTCTAAAAGACGCTCAACCTGTGGGTCGGGACTTTCCTGCCCAGACAACTCCAGCCGCGCGGCAATCTTTGGATATTTTTTTGCAAATTCGCGTCCCGATTGACGCAAATAATTCATCTCATCCTGATATTGGTCTATGAGCCTTGCATCAAAGTCTGCCATTTATTTTTCGTCCTGGGTTAATTTTGCCACAGGGAACTCGAAATTAAACGACTTCCGAACAGACCCTATCTTATATTCCGCCCCTATAACAACAAGTGTGGGAGCTAGAATATTATTTTGATCCGGAGCCTCTATGTTAACCAGAACGTTTGAAAGCCTTGGCTCAAACTTTAAAATGGCTTTTCTTATATCATCCGAAATACGCGCCTTGTTCTCATCGTCCAACAAGGACGTTCCCGAATAATCTCCTATACCATATGCTAGTGTTGTTTCCGCTACTCGTTCGTCATGCTTGGTCAACGAACGCCTGGTGCTTAGAAGATCCGACAACTGCTTGGCGATAGAGGCCTTTAACTCTTCAACAGACAAAATGCGCAATGGCACCGCTTCCCAGGTAGTCTGGGGATTTGAGTCTACCAAACGGTCCAATAGGAGCGCTCTAGCGCCCATATTCTCGCGCGCGCCTACCATGCGAACCTCCCCGCAGTCATCCCAAAAAACTCATTACAAGCTTTTGGGATATTCCAAGAATTACTGTCCTTTGCTCTGAGAAACGTCATAACCACCGGCGGTTTGACCGCCAGTGCTGCCGTCCGCAGCAAGCGGTGTGTAGCTATCTTCAATCGTTTGATAAACTAAGGTAAAGCTCTCGGTCGGGAGCTTATCGTCTTCTCCTTCGAAACCACGTGCATCTAACATTTCATATTTTACAATCTTCACACCTGTTAAGGTTATCTTTCTATACTCGGTGAGGGTACCGTTACTGAAACGGCAGAACGTGATAATAGCATCGTTACTCAGAGCTATACCACTAGATGCTTTCTCGACGATACTGGGTGTCGCCGTACAAGTATGCTTAGTCAACGTTATACCGGAGTGTTGGCTAGAACCTACAGCATTGAGATTGCCCGTATTTTCTTGTTGTGAAACCACTATGTTCATAGTGCACCTTAGGCAATTTACTTGCTCTGCATAATCATCTTCCGTTGCCTCACCGGCAAAATCAAAATTTAAAAAAATACGATTGCTATTAGCCATTTCTACTTTTCCTTTACGATAAACATCATAATTGTCTCACATCTCGGCTAGTATTTTCCAGAACCCTTCCTGTCCAAATAATAACCGAGATTATAAAAGTTTTTTTAAGCCTGCGGTGGAGGAAGTTCCGCCACCAATCGGATTGATGCCGATAGTTCTTCTAGTTGGAAATGAGGCCTTAAAAAAGCTGTTGCTGTGTAAACGCCGGGCTTCCCAGCCACTTCCATCACATCAACCCTTCCCTCTCTTAGAGGAAATTTTGCTTTTAAATTTTGGTTTGCTGTATCGTTTAACAATATGTAATCCGACATCCATGTCTGTAGGAAAACTTGGACCTCTTGCGCGGTCATAAACGAACCAATTTTATCACGCATCATCACCTTAAAATAGTGAGCAAATCTGGAGGCTGACAAAATATATGGCAGCATCGCTGATAGGCTTGCGTTTGCGTTTGCAGAGTCAAGATTATACACTTTTGGTTTGTTAACCGTATGGCCACCAAAGAAAGCAGCCTTATCGGTGCCTTTGCAGTGCACCAATGATAGGAAACCAAGGTCATTAAGTTCTTTTTCTCTCCTATCAGTGATAGCTATCTCGGTTGGGCACTTTAATGCGATATCGCCCTCATCAGTCATAAATGTATGAGCCGGTAGACCCTCAACAATTCCGCCACCTTCTACCCCTCGTATAGCAGCCGTCCAGCCGTGAAGCGCGAATGCATTAGTTATCCGCTCTCCTAATACATATGCAGGATTACCCCAAAGATATTCCGAGTGGTCCTTGCCACTTACATTCTCAGAATATCCAAACTCTTCTACCGGGTTTGTTTCGGGGCCGTATGGTAAACGCATTAGCGTCCGAGGCAAGGTTAGCGTTACATAACGCGAATCTTCTGTTTCTCTAAAAGATCGCCATTTAATAAGCTCGGTAGACTCGAAAACCTTGGCTAGGTCACGCGGCTTACCCAGTTCAGCAAAACTTGACAAGTCAAACAAATCTGGGGCGGCAGCGGCTATAAATGGTGCATGCGCAGCGGCAGCAACACCCGCGATCTTCTCAATGAAACCTATGTCCATCGGCGAACGACCAATGTAGAAGTCTCCAATCAAAAGACTGTATGGCATGCCGCCATAAGTTCCATACTCTTCCTCGTATATTTTCTTAAATAAATGCGATTGATCGAACTCAACGGCTTTGTCTAAATCCTTCTGAAGTTCCGCTCTCGTCGCTGGCAACAGACGTATTTTTAAACGCGTTGACGTTTCCGTTTTCATAACAAGATGCTGAAGCCCTCTCCATGATCCTTCCATTGCCTGGAATTCTTCGTGGTGAAGTATTTCATCTAACTGCGAAGAGATGAGATCATCCAGCGCAGCGATCTGATCGCTGATGAGCGTAGCAACATCTTTCTGCGATAGGTCTTCATCGCTCAAAACTCTATTTGAAAATTCACCAATGAGACCCATTGCATAATCTTTCTGGTCATCAGATCGTGCGAGATGTCCCTGGTCTACGATTTCCTCTAAAATGTTATCTGCCATAACATGTTATCCTTCTTTGAAAACTCTAGTCGCATGAGCGACAATCTAAAATTTAAAGTGGTTACTCAATAATCTATTCGGATGTAGGATCCTCGGCACCACTGTCGGGATCTGCCTGAGGGAGCCCATCAACTGCCTCTTTAACCTCCTTCTGGCGCTCCGTGTTAGCAATCACGTCTCCAAGAAGCTGGTCTAGATCATCATTTCCGTCTAGTTTCGCCAACAAATCGTTTAGCCGACTTCTTGCATCAAGAAGCTCTTTCAGAGGCTTCACTTGCTTCGCGACATTTGCAGGCTCAAAATCTTCCATCGATTTAAATGACAAACTCACATTCATGTTGCCGCCCTCGTCGTTTATGACATTCGGAACAGCCAAGGAAATGGATGGACTTATGGACGCCATACTCTCCTCAAAGTTATCACGGTCAATTTCCGCGAAAGGACGCTCTGCCAGCGGTTTAAGGTTTTCACTATTTTGACCGGCTAGATCTGCCATAACACCCACGATGAAAGGCAATTCCTTCTTTTCAATAGCTCCACCGGTTTCAACATCGTATGTTACCTGCACTCGCGGCGGTCTAACTCTCTTCAGCGCGTGTTGCGTTCCTTCAGCCATAATTGCTTGTCTCCCGAAATTTCAATATTGTGTGCGGATACCCTAAATTTAATGCCTTCTACTTCTCTTCAAAATTCTGTTGAGCCCCGATGCACCCATTTTTTTTCATTAAACGAGAAGGATTTTTCAACAGACTCACTAAACGCCATTATCTTTACAATTTTTGCAACAAAAAAAGCTCTTTGATCTGGTAAAAAAATCGCTTATGGCCGTTTCATTGCAGTTTCTTAAACATTATGCAACACATTAGTTGCGAATAACTCTAATTTACAATAGCGTTCTGTCAAATTAAATAATTCAACAACAAAGATCCGTTTTTCGCCAGTTTTATGTTCCCTTACTTTGTTTTGTTTGATAAGAAATTTTTTCCGTTTACACGGACTATCCTTTTAGCAACCCAGCCTTTTTAATTTGCTGGCAGATAACGTGGAGAAACAGTCGTTGGTAGACAGCGAAAAAAAAATATCTACGTATTCAATAGCAGTGCTCTTGCTGGGTATGCTGCTGGTGAGTTGCAGCTACGTCCCAAAGCTTTTGCCCGATGTGAATATAGAAACTATTCAAATTGTTGCTTCGTCAAAAGCTAACCAGGGGTTTCCTGTTGCTGTCGATGTGGTTGTGGTTAATGACGAATTACTGCTCAAAACTGTCGAAGGGCTCTCCGCTAAAGACTGGTTTTCTGGACGTGGACAGTTTTTAACCGATCACTCTGAGACAGCCGTGATTGTCTCCCGAGAAGTAGTACCGGGAAAACGCGCCCCAATTATTGAGCTTGCACGTTCCATCAGGGTAGATGCTAAAGCCGTTTTTATCTTTGCAAATTACATCGATCAGAGTGTCAATCGACTTAGAATTGACTCTATCGAAGAAGCACAGGTAGTTTTATCAGCAAAAACGATTGAGCTGGTAACTAAATAATGTACACCAGAGCATACATAATTAACGGCCAGGGTAAAGGCCAGCGTTTGGAGGCCAAAAGATGAGTAACGTTCCATCGGCCCTTCTTTGGCATGAGGGAATGCTTTTATTGCCGCAACATTTTCAGCAACAGTCTGCTCGCTTTGAACAGCTTGTTGATTGGCGAGTTCGGTCTGCCATTCCCGATGGATGGGGACTATTATCGATTGAAATTGATAGCTCAGCGCTCGTTCACGGACTTTTCAGACTGCAAAAGATAGACGCAATACTGCCAGATGGTTTTGTGATCCAGCATCCAAATGAACTTAATCAACCTTTAGAAATAGACTTGTCCCAATTCCATGACGCATTGCGTTCCAGCCCCGGACTAATTTTTCTTGCTCTACCGCGTTCATTTAATGGCGTGGCAGGAACACAAGGAGAATTACCAAGGTTTAAGAGTTATCAACCCCCACCGGTGGTAGACACTCATACTGGAGATAATGAGGTCATTATTGATAGATGCGCAGCAAACTTCACTTTAATGGCGGTGGAAGAGCCCTCGGACCAGTTTGTCTACATGCCTATTGCAGAGGTAAGCTGCCGCGATGAAACATACAGCCTGACCCGATATCTGCCACCGTCCCTTCGTTGGGATCGTAAATCAAAATTAGGCTACGAGTTGGAAGATTTGGCAAAGAGAGCCAGAGAGAAAGCAATTTTCTTGCAACAACGGGCACAGGGCTTGATGGCCGAGGGAAATGACTTTGATGCAAATAGTACGAGGGATAGATTGGCGGCGATAATCAACAGTTTGCCTAAACTTGAGCTAATGTTGGGAGGTTCTTACTCTCACCCCTATTCGGTCTATACGGCTCTTGCCGATCTTAGCGGTTCGTTATCTGCCCTGAACATGAGCAATATTCCGCCGAGGATACGTCCTTATGACCACGTGAATTCGCTCAGAGGGTTTGATGATGTAATGGCCTTTATGCATGGTTGTCTTGATAATGTTCAAGAACGCTATCGTTTAACTATTTTTAATGAAATCGACGAAGGATTCGCTCTACCGTCGCTTCCCGATACAAGTATATCGACCTTGGTTATCGGTGTGCGATTGAAACCAAGACAAAATGATTCCGATGCAATGGCTTGGATGGAAGCTGCAATAATTGCGAGCGAGTCAAAAGTGCACCAGATGACAGAGAAAAGAGTTCGGGGTGCCAAACGCTTGCGCATAGAGCGGGATACAGCCATAGAATTATTGCAATCAACAGAGATGATGTTGTTCTCCATATCATTATCCGAAGATAACTTCGATTATGACACAGAATTAAGGGTGGTGAACATGCTCCCAGCTATGCGTGACTCAAAACCGCTTGAACTTGCACTTTACACTGTTAATCAGGGGTAAGGGCTCAGTAGTGGCACAGAATATTCCTTTAGATGTTATTCGTCAGTTCCGGCTCTTTTATGAAACTGTAAGAAGGTGCCAAAGATCCGCTGTACTGCTCTTTAATGAAGAACCAGCGGATAACGAAACCGATAAGAGTGAAAATGGTTCGGACGCGAACATAGATAAAAGTTCGATAAACCAAATCGTCAACGACTTGATAAATGCGCTTGAAGAAAGAGGAAAAGATTTTTCGACTGTGGGTGGACAGTACGGATCAAAACTTTATCAAAGGGTTATATACGTATTTGCGGCGTTTGCCGACGAAATGATGCTTTCTGAGCCCTGGAATGGACGGGAACAATGGCGTAAAAATCCACTCGAAGTGCGGCTGTTTGGAAGCCAGTCGTCTGGAGAAGAGTTATTTCACGATATTGATGACGATTTGGCTGCTTACGAATTTGGCAGGCAGGATTTAGCCAAGGTTTATCTAATGGCCCTCAATCTCGGCTTTCAAGGCAGGTTCCGAGATACTTCGTCTGACGATCAGATTAAGAGATACAAAAATAAACTATTCAAATTAATTTACGATCGTGATGCCTCGGAAAAAGAGGCGGGAAAGACCTTCTTGGGGTCAGTATATCATTACAACCAAACAGGTGGAGCACCAAGGTTAATGCCATACTTGCGTCCATGGCTTATATCACTTGCTGTTATCGCGGGGCTATATATAATTGGCTCGCATCTTATCTGGAACGCTTCAACAGCAAATCTCGATCTTCAGGTTCGAGATTTAACTATACAGCTCGGTCAGTGATGGGAGCCAGTAAATGACATGGCTTCTTAACGCAGGACAAGCTATTGCAAATTCGCCAACATGGGTCTTAATCCTTTTGGCGTTTCTTTTTGTATTGATCCTCATTTTTATATTTTTCCAGATTTGGCGCTATGGAGTGAGGCGCGCAAAATTACCACAACAAGACGATCCAAATAATAAGCTGAATTATATAGCGCAAAATATGCGGTCCTCTTTCAGGGCAGCACATAAATCGATGTCAGAGTTTTTTCCTGGCAGAAACTCACGGTATGCCAACCCCGTGTTTCTTATGATTGGGCCAGCGGGCTCAGGCAAAACGGAACTGCTCGACGCGTCTGGTTTATCTACGAGATTGGGGCAAGTTACAGGAGACAGTCCATGCGATTGGCAAATCTTCGATAGGGCGACCGTACTTGACATTAGAGGAGACCTTGTATTTGAAGGCAGCGGACCCAACAAAAAAAATCGCTCCTGGAATACGCTCATCAGTTTGTTCCAAGGTTTTCGTCCTCAACGCCCACTCGATGGACTGATTATAACACTGCCAGCAGAGCGGTTAATTCGAAATAATGATTTTGTTTACACCGAAATAGCAGAAATGGGTCAGATAATTCATCGGCGGATTGGCGAGCTGCAATCCCGCCTTGGGATGAGCCTTCCGATTTACATAATAATCACTAAGTCTGAAGCTATGACTGGTTTCAGGGAAACTGCGGCGTTATTACCTGGAAGTTATCACTCAGATGCTTTTGGCTGGTCTAGTCCCTACTCACCCGATGCCACTTATGCTCCTGAATGGTGTAATGAAGCCATCTCTGAAATGGTTCAGAAGATTCAAGATGCAGTTAACGAGTTTTTGACTTTAACACCAACATCAACTGGTGGAAATCGTGAGGCTATTCTGCTTCCCAGCGTATTTGAGCAACTTGAGAAACCTCTTGAAGTTTTCCTCAATGCTATTTTAAGAATTTCTAATTTCAATAAATCGGCAACCCTGAGAGGGATTTACTTCACTGGCAGCGTTCAGACTCATGATCCGTCACCAGAAACCCAAACTTCAAATGCTGGAAATTTTGCTAATAATCTCCTTGGGCGTAAAATATTCCCAGAATTTGCGTTGGCATATCCATTTAATTTGAATCTATTATCGACTAACAGAAGGGTCAGGTTAGCGCAAATATGCATGTTTGCATCAATAGCGCTTTCGATATTTGGTTTAGCGCATTCATGGCGCTATTTAGATGAGACAACCAGAATGCTTTCATCCGCGGTAAGCTCGATTTCTTCATCTGCGGAACAGCTAAGATTGGCCCATTTGGACGGGGTGTCCGCGCTGGACTTAGTGTCGGTCAAAGAAAGCTTAAGGGTCATGAATAAGTTAGAACTCATGGCTAACGCAGATTTAACAATGTTTACATTGCCAACCACCTGGCTTGCTAATTTACCCGGCCAATTAGTCGAGATCTTAAACCTTTCTTACGATCGACTACTTTACAAAGAAATGTATTTATGGCTTTCAGCTCGGGGAGAGAAGCTAACCAAAGCCGAACCCGAAACTAACACGAAATTCGTTTACTACTCCGATACCAAAGCGCCAATTGTGCTCTCTAAAAGAGCCGACGCCAATATAGAGCTGGCTGACCCCGATTATGCCATCGTAGATGACTTTCTAAACACACTATCCACTTTTGAGAGGATGGTAGGCCGGTATGAGAGAATACAACCCGATCAAGACACCATAGCACTTCGAACTGTCGCCAAATACCTCTATAATATAGAGTTGACACCAAAGTTTATTGAGTCCGTGTCGCCAACCTTATTCGGCGGAAGGACAAATCGAGTTCTACCTGTGAACCTAAACGACCTAAAAATAGCAGCGCGGCTAAAAATGGAAGAGGTGTGGGAAAACTTTCTGTTGAATTGGATATCTCGTGACGGCTTAATAATACAATTGGTGGATTTATCTGGTGCCGTCGACGTTCAATACGATAAAGAAAGTATATCCCAAAACGATTTTCAGAGACTTGAAAAGATCAGATCCACTTTAGAACAAATTCGGAAAAATTTGCAATCGGGTCGATACGATTGGTTAGTTAAGGAAAGCGCCGACCTTCCATCGGAGTTTGAAAGTCGATTGAGAAAAGCGGAGTCTCAGAAAATTTTAGGAAGCGGAATACGAGAAAAATTAATAGCAATATTTAATCAGGTCCGTTTTGAGGGACGACAACGTTTAATTGATTTTCCAATGCCCGTTGTCGGGTCAGTTGTGGTGCAAAAGGACAATCGGCTCGCCCTTGCTGACCACCTGGAAAAATTATATTTAAAACTTGAAGCTGCAGCAACAAAGGACCGGCAAAGCAATTTAAAAATCTCCAGTAAAATAACTGGTGTGGATCAGGACCTGCCAACCAGCTCACCACTCGGTCAACACGTCAAATGGGATATTAGTATTTTAAATAGTGCACTGGCTGACGCGGAAAAATATGAAGAATTGTTTCAGAGGCAGGGACAAGCCGACAACTCCGAGACCCCAATGACCGCAGCTGTAAACCGACTAACGATGCATTCACTCGCTAAGGGAATAGCAAGCCAAATAAACACATCTATCACTTTTCGGCGCACTCCAAACTTTTCGGACATGGCATCGAAGGAAAGTGCTCTAAGAGACCGTGTTTCCAACTTTGCAAAAGCTATCGAACCACTTCAAGGGTTATTCGGAATATTAGAACGAACGAATTCCACGAAAATATACCTGAACTCGAGCGCGTTGGCCGTGTCCGAAGCAATAGAAATAGTGACGGTGTCAAATGAACTTCTCGAGGAGGCGCGGCCTTATTCGGTTGATGGCAGAAACTATGACGAGTGGGATGGGGTCACCCCCCCATTGCAGCAACTTTTGGGAATACGCAATGAGAGCCAACTTCCCTCGTATGTAGACTTTCAAAGGGAACGTGTCGCATTTCTTGCTAACCAATATGTCGCGCCAGCCCTGGACTTTCTCTTAGATCAGAATGCCTCTCGCACCGGTATAGCCTATGAGGAATTGGGAACATGGTTAAGTATTATTGAAGATTTGAATGCCTATGATAATATGCAGGCAAAAAACCCCATCTTGGAATTAGAGACATTTCTCTTGAATTATTTAACCAAGATAGAGTGCGGTTCCATACAGCCCCTCCCCAACAACAAACTAATAAATACTAGCTGGTTTGGAACTAGACTCATAGACTTACATGTTGGTATGGTTGACAGATGCAAGAGCATCCAAACTGCTAGCCTCGCTACCAGTTACGAGGTTTTGAGTAATAAATTCAATGAGGTTTTAGCTGGCAAGTCGCCATTTTCACTAGGGAGCTTTTATGGAAAGTCTGTCTCTGCACAAACCATCCACACTTATTTGAAAGAATTTAATCAGTTCATGAATCTCGGTGGCGGTGATCCATTAATGTTTTTAGATGACAAAAACTCACGGCCTATGAGCAATTTTATCACCAAAATGGATAAATTATCTTATGCTTTTGACCAAGCGTCATCTGGGGAAAATACACAAGATCCGCATATATGGACGCTGGAGCCCGAATTTCGCATAAACAGAGAATATGAGGCTGGAGGCGATCAAATTATAGAATGGAGATTAAGTTCAGGGAACAAAACAGCATCGCTGTACCAACAGGGTCAGCGTCTGACATGGTCTCCCGGGAATGAAATAAAAATTTCCTTCACTTGGGCTTTAAATTCTGACACAAGGCCTGCAAGGGATCGAAAGAGGTCTGATCTTTCAATCGACGGTAGAACAGCAACCTTTACTTACCCAAACGAGTGGGCTCTATTCTCTGCCATAAACAGAAACAAAGCATCTATACTCGAAACCTCAAAAGACGAGCGGACGAATTTTCATGTCTTGGGCTTTAAAGTACCCATCGTTTCTAACCCTGAAAAAGGCAGTTTAGAAAAACCAAAAAGTAAAGGCAAAGCACAACTCTTTCTAGCACTGCGTGTTTATGGGTCTTCTGCAAAGGGAACAAAACGACTGACGATACCCTATATGCCTGTCAAAGCACCACTATTTAAGCTCCAATAAATGGACGAGTTACCTGATATAGAAAGCCTAATCAAACCTATCCCGGGAGATGACCCGGGGGGTATACCGTTACTTTATGAAGGCACCCATGACTTGATGTTAGAGGCAAGGCGTGATGAGGACTCTGGCCTTCCTCGAGGCAGCTGGGAAAGACCGCTGAAAACGGCTAGCTGGAGTAAAGTTATTGAAATAGGAACATCTACCCTAATTGAAAAATCGAAAGATCTGCGGGTTGCCGCCATTTTAAGCGAATCGTTAATACGACGACACGGCTTTGCGGGTTTTAATACTGGGGTGGCTTTGCTGACAGCATTGCTAGAAAACTGCTGGGATGATTTGCATCCACGCGTAGTAGATGATGATGATATAGAATCCAGGTCACTCATACTCGAGTGGTACGCTCAAAAAGCCGCAATGGCTCTCACACTGCAAAATATCACAGCACCTACTACCAGCGAAAAATATAATTTTTCCGAATGGCTTAATGTTGAAAAGTTAATCCGCCTGTATGAAGGCATGACCCGCAAAGAGAGAGAACGAGCGGAACGGACAGCACCTGCTAAACCTTCCATAGAAGGATATGATAACAGCTTCGCCGAGACCTCAACAGAATGGCTGGAAGCAAATAAACAATATCTTGAAGATGGTACGAGGTTACTTTTAAAACTCGACGAAGTCATTTCTCAAAAAATGGCTTCTTATGCCCCTAATTTAAGCCCACTGAAAAATACCTTGACCAATGTAGCGACCAAGTTGACTGGGATGTATCAAAATCGGATGTCCTCTGAAATGGAGTTGATACAGAGTGAACCGGTGCATCAGGAACACGACGCCATGGTTAACGACTCGAACGATACAAAAGATACGCCGATATTGGAGAAAAAGAATAATATATCGGCGGCCAAAAAGCAGTTAAATCAAACGGCGAATATTGGCTCCCGGGATGAAGCTTATGAGCTACTAAAAAAAATAACCGAATACCTCATGCGTACTGACCCGCATAGCCCAACACCCTACTTGTTAAGACGGGCTGTATCTTTTAGGAATATGACGTTTGCTGATATGATTACCATGTTTGTAGACGACGAGTGGCAAAGGACGAATTTATTAAAATTAATGGGTGCCAATGACTCCGAGGATATTACTTC
>MDTC01209240.1_pt1 | contig 13243 bp, 5 predicted proteins | sample 811181 | NCBI WGS metagenome assembly MDTC01 (sample SAMN05326644, study PRJNA326480) | marine metagenome | isolation source: seawater | place: Pacific Ocean: North | collected 2011 | reverse complement strand
CACTTGGGTAGTGATTTTTGAATTTTTCTCGCTTCGATATCCCGCAAAGACACAATGGTAAAGAAAAAATTATTACTACCCGCTTGTTTTTGGGTTGCACAAAAATGTTCCTCCCAATGGATGATTAATGCTAGTTAATTTGCGGATAGCTGACTTGCAGTGCTGCCTTCTTACCTAAACGTATTAGTTATAGGGAGACTTGACTTCCTTCATTCCGAATGGTCGGCAACTTACTTAGGTATTGAAAAATCTGTTTAATGTTTATTTTAACTCCACTTTTACTGATAAGTTAAGTGGCCAGCATTTCACAGTTATTCAGCTGAATTATCCTATAATTCTCTGATTTTTCTTCTATTGCCTGTTGAAGATCCTGCTGAGCTGAGTCTTTAGCGTAGCCTTAAGGCTCGAAATATTCATCTTCTCTGACCCAACGTATTGTCGGTAGCAATAATTTATTACAGCCATAATCTACAAGTTTATTGATCTTTTTATTCCTAACTTGGTTAACTGTTAAGATTCGCTTTAGAGCTCCGATAGCCCAGTAAGGCCGCAAGGCTTTGTTATGAAATGTGGCTTTATTTTTGAGTGTATTTTTTTTGGATGTTCGGGGTGAGTTTAGCATCGTTTGAAATAATAGAAGAATTGTTTCGTTCGCAGACGGTGATTGTCGCAAAGGCACACTGGCGGGGCCAACAAGACCCTGTGATTATCAAGTTTCCCTGCAAATCCGAAGATTCTGAGCGATTAGCGGCTTATTTACGCCATGAGTACCATACCCTTCGGCTCTTTTCGGATGATAACGTTATTAAAGCCCTTGGTTTTGTTGAGGATGGTGATGTACCTGTGTTGATCACCGAGAATTGTGTAGGATTTACCGATCTATCTTTTTTGATTCAGATCTGGCGAAAGCATGATTCATGGCCTCTTGATAAGCGCATTGAGCTTGGCTTTCTCCTGATACAGTCTGTTCTCCGTGTTCATGCCGAGGGAATAATACATAAAGATATCAAACCGGCAAATTTTCTCATCGCTTCGGAGCCAATGTCGGTCAAAATTATTGATTTTGATCTGTCAGCGCCTTTTGCTATTCACGAACCGGGACAGATGGTTAATCACAAATTAGTAGGTTCTTTGCCCTATATCGCCCCTGAGCAAACAGGTCGGATTAATCAGCAAGTTGATAGCCGTGCCGATTTGTATTCGCTGGGTGTTACCTTGTATCAGCTACTTTCTTTGGAACTGCCGCTTTTTGCCAATGATAGTATAGGTTGGACTTACCAACATATTACTGTTAGGCCCCCCTCATTATCGACGATTGTTGCTGATATTCCCCCAATGATATCTTGGATAGTTGATAGACTTCTTAAGAAAAATCCGGATAAACGGTATCAGAGCATTCAAGGCCTTTATCATGACTATGGTCGGTGTGTGCAAGCTTTGCAAGCTTCTGTTGATGTTGATAGTTTTGTGTTAGGTCGAGCCGATTTTTCTGCTGACCTTAAGTTTCCAGAGCAGATATATGGGCGGGAAGAAGATTTAGAAAAACTTGATCGGCTATTTAGAAAAACTCAGTTAGGCGAGCAATCTCTATTGCTGCTTTCTGGCGAAGCTGGAGTAGGAAAGTCAACTCTTATAGGGCAGATTCAAAAAACTGTGATAAAAAACCAGGGCTTTTTTCTGCAAGGTAAGTATGATCAGCTGACTCGCAGTGATCCCCTAACAGGTTTTATTGATGCTTTTAGTTCTTGGTTTGAATCGATTCTGTTATGTTCGGAAAAAGATTTCTCTAATTGGCAAAAAGTTCTGAATGATCGTTTAGGTTTTCTGGCCGATGTTTTAGTTAATCTAATTCCGAACAGCTCAGCTATATTAAAACATACGGATGAAATCTTGCAGTTGGATGCTACTGGTGCTGAACAACGATTGATCTCCGCTTTCGAAATTTTGGTAGAGGTTATTGCCCGTTCGGAAAGGCCCCTTGTTATATTTCTTGATGATATGCAGTGGGCCGATATTATGAGTTTTAGCCTGCTAAAAAACATCATTTTTGATAGAGCTTTGGGTAAGGTTTTCTTGATTATAACCTTCCGAGATACCGAGGTCGATGCTATGCACCCACTGCGTTCAACTATACAAGAGATCGAAGCATCTGAGGTTAACGTGGTGCGGATTCATTTGCAAAACCTCGAGGTCGGCGATATCGATAGCCTCTTAGAAGATATGACCAATAGAAAAACCGGTACCCTGGGTTTGGCTACCACGTTAAAGTCCAAGACAATGGGTAATCCTTTTTTAATGAAGGAGTTTCTGAAGCAGCTTTATAGCGAAAAACTATTCTTTTTCGATTATGAGACCCGTGTTTGGCAATGGCAAATTGATATGATTAGCAAGAAGCCGCCTGTAGCCGATGTGATTGAATTGATTTTGAAAAATATTAGCAAGCTGCCAGAGAAAACACGAGAAATATTGGGTATTGCATCGTGTTTTGGCCGCCAGTACGATCTTTGGTATTTAGCTAATGTTATTGAACAAGATCTCATTACCGTTGCAAAAGCGCTGTGGCCGGCTGTAAATAATGGTTTAGTAGATGTGATGAGTGAGGGCCATAAACTAGTGCTTGAGATGGTTGCTGAAGATACTGTGGATATTGGTATAAGGGCTGAAAATCGGTTTGTCCATGATAGGGTGCAGCAGGCTGCATACCAGACACTGGATCCCAGGCAAGCTATGAGCATTCACCTCGGGATCGGCCGTATAATGTTGCGTCATGTAGATTTGTCATCGGATCATCAAATGTTATTTTATGTGGCTAGTCAGTTTGTTTTGGCATTGTCTTTGATAACGGATGAAGATGAAAAACTTGAAGTTGCTTCTTTATTATATGACGCAGCGCGTAAAGCAAAAGATTCAGGAGCTGCTTCTACAGCTTCTGAATATGCGGACGCCGCAATTAGTTTATTGCCTCAAGAAAGTTGGCAGACCCAGTACGAGCTGTCTTTAGGGCTATATAGCCAAGCTTGCGAGGTAGCCAGGTTAGCTGATGACGGCGAGAAACTTGAGAGATACCGGCAGTTTGTCCTTGAAAATGCTGCTACTGATTTTGACAAGATTCAGGTTCAGGCTAATAAAATTGAATGGTTCAACATGAAGAATCGCGGAGATGCAGCGGTAGACCTTGGCGTGTCTGTACTAAACACCCTTGGTCAGAAAATAGCTGCTAAGCCCAGTATCTTAACAGTTTTGTTGAGCTTCTTTACTACAAGGCGCAGCATCGGTAATAAGACGCCCACTGAGATTCTAAATCTGCCGCTAAAAACAGACCCTTTAGAGCTAGCAGCTCTTGATATTTTTAGCAGCCTGGCGACAGCTGCATATTTTACGCGGCCGATACTCTTACCTTTATTGATTTGTAAGATGGTGCAAATGGAGGAAAAGACGATCTCGCCAAATGCTGGGTTTAACTATGTCTCCTTTGGACTGTTGATTGGTCCTTTTTTCGGTAAAGAATATAAAAAAGGATATAAATATGGTTGCATTGGTTTGGAAATCGCCAAGAAATTTCCGCAGAATCGGACGGTAGGTCGTGCCAAATTAGCTTTTGGGATTCACTTGCAGCCATATTGTGAGAGTTTTACTGAAATGCACGAGTTCCTTCGGCAAGTGCCTCAGGACACTCGCCATTATGGCGACATTGAGTATTATGCTTACTGCTATCTTGTTACAGTTACTTGGGGTCTTCATTCTGGAAAGAATCTTAAAGATCTCTCGGAAATGATCCCTGAACATGCTGCATATTATGAGGCTAAAGGCCAGCTTACGACAGCATTACTCGCAAGTATCTATCATCAACTATTTTCTTGCCTGGCAGATCCGAATGTTAGTGACTCGTTATCTTTAAGTGGTGACTATTGTGAGGAATCTTCGGTAACCAGCTCGGCCATTGATCGCAATATGGACACAAGTATTTCCTACCTTTTAGGGCTCAAATTCTTTTTGGGTAGTGTTTTTGTTGATTATGACCAGGCCTTTATCTTTTATAAAAAGTGGAAAAAGTATCGGAATTCAGAATTTCTCGATAGGCGGATGAATTTTGATTTAGCCCTGGCTTGTATAAGGAGGTTGGAAGGCTCTTTTTGGAAAAACCTTTATCTTGTGCCTAAAGCTTGGTTAGCAACTCGGAAAATCCGCAATTTTGCCAAGTTGAATCCGCGGATATTTGGCAATAAGCTGCACTTACTTAAAGCCGAGTGGGCGGGGCTTTTTGGTCGCATACCGCAAGCGGCGGACAATTATGAAAAGGCAATTTTTGCTGCAGATAAGGAGGGCTTTCTTCACGAAGCAGGAATTGGCTATGAGTTATATGGCAGATTTCTTTTGAGGATACGAGCTAAACAATCTGCCGAAGATTGTTTTAGGAAAGCTTTTAATTGTTTTAGACTTTGGGGGGCAGACAATAAATTACAAGCGATGCTGAGGCAGTATCCATTCTTACAAGAAGACTCCGACTCTACAGTACCTCTATCTTTAAGAAGAGCATCTGACAAGCGCCATCCTGATATTATAGAGGCTCAAGAATCTAAGTCTTCACAAAAAAACCTTAGCGAATACTCTTTAGATACTATAAAAACCTCATATGGGCACGAGGGTTTTATTGGTGACTTTGAATCGATACTTAAATTAAATCAGGCTATATCTGGTGAGATTGATTTAGAACGACTGCTAGATAGAATGATTGCAATCAGTGTTGAAAATTCGGGTGCTTTGCGTGCGGTATTGATACTCAGGCTTCATGGTGAGCATAAGGTTGTTGCCAAATTGGAGCAAAATGAGGCACGCATTATGTTGACTGAGCCTGCTGTATTCAACGAGTATTTGGGGTGCTGTCATGGTGTAGTTTTTGCTTGTCTGCGGGCGAAATCACCGATAATAACCGGCGCGGCTATGGATGATCATCGTTTTGCTGCTGATGACTATGTAGTGGTTAATCAAATCAGATCTATCCTCTGTATTCCACTTGTGAACCAGGGAAAAGTACTAGGCTGTATCTATCTTGAAAACGGTGAGAGCAGCTACGTATTCTCTGGCAAGCAACTCAATTTTATGAGGATAGTGGCTGGGCAGGCGGCAATCTCAATAGATAATGCTTTTCTCTATCAGAAAATTGCAGATCACCTGGCAAAAGTGGAGTTTGAGGTAGCAGAAAAGACTCGGGAAGTACGCGCTATTTTGCAGAATATTCAGCAAGGCATATTCATGCTTATGCCTGGCAGGAAGATCCATAGAAACTATTCTTCTTTTCTATCTGAAATATTTAAAGTAGACAATTTGACTTTAGTTCGCGATGCACTAGATCTTCTTTTTCAAAAATCAAACATTGGTTTTGATAAGTTAGAAGTAGTTAAGGGTACTGTTAACTCAATTTTGGGATCTTCTGAGTTTAACGCTTTCTTGAATATTAAAAATCTTCCTAAGGAGGTTTTCCGTGATGATCGTCATCTGGAGATAGATTGGGTGCCGATGGTTGTTGATGGTATTGTGACACAAATTTTAGTATCCATCCGTGATGTTTCAGATCGGCGGCACTTGGAATCTGAAACAGCTCGGCAAAAAGTTGAAATGGCTATGATAGAGCAGCTATTGCCTTTAAAGCTGCAGCAATATCATAGTTTCCGGGCTCAGGTCGCAGAATGTCTGCGCGAGAACCGACGTTTAATCCGGTTGGACACCGATTCCGGGCTTACTGATAGTGATGAAACTCTAGGGAAATTGCTGCTGAACTTACATACTGTGAAAGGTAGTGGTCGAAGTTTAGGCCTGCTCTTTATCAATGATATCGTCCATAGTTTTGAAGAGTTTTGTGTCAACCTTCGCGAAGCAAAGCTACCTTTGGATACCCAGCAGCTTCTTGCTAGGTGTGAAGAGGTTTCTGCAATTATGGCCCAATATGATTATTTGATGGTGGATAAGTTGATGAGAAGAGAAGATCAGTCAGGATCTGTTGGTTCAAATGTTGAGCTTTACCCCGTTTTGCAAGAGTTAAAAGAGAGTCTTGAAAATCAGGACCTAGTGCGTCTGAGTGATGGTTTATGCCTGCTTGAAGATAATATTTGTGCCCACAGTAACGATATTATTGGTGATATATACAGAATTGCAAATGATGTGGCCAAAACTCTAGGCAAGACAATGCCGCGAATTTCTTTATCTAGTATCGCCCTGGATTTGGATGACGATGATACTCAGCTACTCGAAATGGTTTTTCTGCACTTAGTCAGAAATGCGTTGGATCATGGTATCGAAAGTGATGCTGAGCGGAGTCTGAAGGGGAAGGGTCCACGTGGGACTATTAATTTAAATATTTTTCGCCGAGAGGCTGACTTAGTCTTTCAATTTAGTGATGATGGCCGAGGTCTGGACCTAGATGTCATCAGAACTATTGGCTTGGATAAGAATCTGATTGATGGCGAAGTGATTGACCCCATGGTCATAAAGGAGCTGATTTTTCATAGTGGTTTTTCCACATCAGAGCAGGTTACAGATATATCAGGACGTGGGGTTGGCATGCATGCGGTACGTTCGCTCTTAGAAAAATCGAAGGGATCAATTGATATTGTCTTGCAAGGAGCAGTCTATTCTCACTATATTTTTTACTACGAGATATCTTTATCTTCACGGTTTATTATTGCAGAGACCGCATAAGGCTCTTTTGAAAAAAAAGCGTGGACATCCTTTTAAAGTATTAAGTCACGAGTTATTTTTGTGATCTCTTTGAGATCTCTGGAATATTTCTAAAAAAATGTTAGGTGCAATCAATGCCCGACGACAAGCTTTTAGTTGTAAAAGTACTCTGAGATAAGGGGCCTTTTTGTTTTATATAGTACTGATAATATCAGGTTAATGGTTTATTCCTTATCTTGCTTGTAGATCTGCCGACGAGTTGTTGTTGGGTGGAAGAAACTGGCCACGACTATTTTTACTTTAAATTGTTTAGGAGGTCCCATCGTGTCTTTATCTAGCTTATACTTGACGGTGATTGTCATGTTCGGAATTATTTTCCCTCTGCAATCTTGCTCAGGCTTGAATCCAGAGAAAGATAAATCTGAATCATCGAGCGGTGCACCGAATGAAGACTCGAATGGTGATGGTGAAGAAGACGGTGATGAAAAAGATGATACAGTTGGGCCTGGATCTTTAGCAATAGGGGTAAATCCCTTGGCCGCCTCCTACCCGGAAGGCTTTACAGCATCAGCATTTCCTAAACAAGTTGATACTGAACCTGGTGTTGCGGCGCCAGGCGCTATTGTTCTAGGCTTGGGCAATCATAGTCTAAAAGATTCTGAGGAGGATCTTCTTTTGGAAGGAGCGTTGAGTAGGCATCCACGTGAAAAGCAGAAAGAAGATAAGGCAAGATTGGAGGGTACAGCTGAGTCCTGTTTTGCCAGTGGCCTCAGTCAAGCTTTTTCCTCCGGACCAAGTATTAATGATAAGACCGAGGTTTGCTTTAATTTCGATTATGGGATCATTTCTGGTACAACGTTAGGTGTTATGGGATCTAACCTTATAAACGCAGTAAGAACTCGAGGGGATGATACTCCAGGTTCTGTAGCGAGTGCTATCCAGGCAGCAGCGACTTTTGTTCCGGATACATCGGGTGAAGTTTGCATGGTTTCTAAGGGGCGTGAGCTTGTGAGCGCTGCGATTGGCCAGGTTGAAGCGGCCTTGCAGTTTTTTCAAGGGATGATTTGTCAAGCCAAGAAAGATGGCCTGGCCGATACGATGCCTAACGAGGGGGAGACGTTAGATTTGAGTAGTATCTTCAGCAGCTTTTCAGCTGGAGGAGACGCTCAGGTCTCCATTTCAAAGGGTAGTATTACTCAACAGGCTGCCAAAAACGGTCGTAAGGTGTATCAAAGTACTATAGCCTATAATTTTGGGTTTGGCTCTAATTCCGCAGCGGTCACTATTTCTTTGAACCACTCTCCTGGGTTGGAGGGTAATACAAACTATGATGGTATTTTAACTATCGAGGAGGTTCCCAGTAGCGGTCCAAATCAAGGTCGAACTACATATACGTCAGTAAAATATAAGAGGTCTGGGTCTTCAGCAGCCGATCAAAATCTAAAGTATGAAATTCGTCGAGCAGATGTACACGTTAATAATATTTCCGGTGATGCGCTAAATAAGGATGGCACAGTTAATTTCAATGTTGGGGCCGGTGCTGATGGTAGTTATGGGCCAAAGGAGCCAAACGAGTACGTAGAAAACATGGATTATTTTGCCTTTGATATCAATCCTTCCACATATGCAGGTAAAATTAGTTTTTGGAAGAATCCTGGTGGTAATTATACTGAGCCCTCTAGGGGCTTTAATTTCATTACGACTCAGGAGTCCGATGGGACTCTAAAAGGCTGTTCTTATTCCGGAGCGGTTAGAGGTGTAAGTATCAGAAAAACCTTAAAAGATGGCGGGGACCTGGTGCCAGATGGCTGTTATACTCCTGAGTTGAACAATGGTGATTGTGGGGAAGCGGGTAATAATCAGGGAGTTCAGGTATGGAAGCAGTGTTTTGCACAGGATAGCTCAGGCAAGTATCTGCCAGATGAGTCTAAGATGACCGCAGATGGCAAAACTGGCTATGACCTTTTGCCCTCGGCGCCGGGGGATATTCCAAAAGTTGATCCTGCTAGTATTATTGGGATTGGAGATTACCGCTGAAGATGAATTTTTGACTGGTGGTCGAGGTTGTTTTCTAGCGGGAGTTAGGACTAATTAGCAAAATTGAGCAAGTAGACTAGGCCGAGGTACACTGCCCCGGCTTCAAAGTATGACTTGTCTGCGACTCTTTGAAAAGCTGCAGCTTCACTTTTAGAGCTGCCGATGGCCTTGCTTAGGGGAGATGTAAACCAATCTATACCGAGACTTAGACCGAAATTTCCAATAAGCAAGTGGTCGTAGCCAACTGTGATGCCGTAACCTGTCCCTGTAAAAGTTACCGATGAGGTGCTGGTTTTTCCATCTTGCTCCACTTTGGCAAAGCTCACACCTGTTATGCCAAGTAGCAGTCCGGCATGTAACTGACTAATAACCACACCTTTTCTTTTGCTTAATTGAAGGTTCCAGTCTACTCGGACACCAGCGAAATTAGCAGTTCTTTGCCAGTTGGCTTTATTATCTTGGGTGCCGAGAATAGTAAAATAGGTTGACCAGCCTTTTCCACTATTGAAGCCAACTAGGTCGGTATGCAGAGAAAGGTTTGTGGGACTGAATTCTTCATTGTAATTTTCGGTTGAACCGCCGCCGCCGATAAGTTTTGCTGCCATGGATCCAAGTCCCAATCTTCCCATGACTCCAGGCTTGTTAAGGCTTGGTGGCTGATCCGTTTTTTTGATGTAGCGGTCAGTATTAATCTGGTTTCTTCTCGCAGGCTGCTTTGTTGCCGGAGATTTTGGCTTTGGTCTTGGTTCTTCTTCCTTTGGTGTTTGCTCTTCACGTTTTGTTAAATCTGGAGTTCTATTTTGGGCATAGCTGTTTAATATGGGGCTTGCCAATGCATTGGTGGCTAGTCCGGCCAGTATTGCAAGGGCCGAGAACAGTCGATAGCGCACCTTTTTCATAAATCCTCCAGATCTAGGTTGTCTTCGGATATTATATCACAGAGAGTGCGTTTCAGGCATTGCTGCTTCTAGTGTGGCCATTAATTTATTTGGCTTAATAACTCGATATAAAACAACCTATTAGTCTTCGACTTTATAGGTCTCGGTCAATGACATAATTGTCTTTTCGACCTCAGTCTTTAAGTTTTCATCGATGTTCGGATTAATGGCTAGGTGCTGCAGTTCCCATATCGTCTGTTGGGCGATTGTTTTACGTAGTGCTTTTAATTCCGTATTTGAAATTGGGTTTTCAAAACTCTGGTTTTCGGTGTACAGTGCAAAAATTTTATAATTCTCTTCAAAGGTGAAGATATCCCATTCCCAATGCCTAATGATCTCCTCTGCTATGGAAAAGTTCTCCATTTTCGCTATCTGGTAGCGGCTCTGGAGTGCGGTTTCCCATTGTGCTAAGTACTCACCTTCCATGTGGTAATTAAGTTCATTCAGTTGATCGAGGAGATTACTAAAATCCTGTGGATGTTTGATCCTATTAAGCTTGATTCCTATTTTTTCAGTTAGATTGGTTCGGTATTGGTCGCGTTGCTCTTGTGTGCTTCTCTCAAAACCTAGTTCAATTGCAAGCATATCACTGCTCTCCATGGCTTGCTCTAAGCTAACGGGTGTGGAGGCGTGGCCGATGGTATCTTGTTTTTCAAAGCGACAGATAAGCCGGAGAATCAACCGGCGGATTGCAGCTTCTGCTTCAGTAATTGGTGGCGGGATTTTGAGTTTTGTCGAGATGTCTTGAATTTTTTTGTAGCAGGCCTCGAAACGAGTTAGAGAGGTTTTTTGGTCTCGGGCAATTTCTAAATTTCTGAATAATTCTGTTTTTGTGATTATGTTTTTTCTTGTATTGATGTCTGCATCACTAAATGGAAATTGCCATTGATATTCATCACAGAGTTGTTTTAGATGAGCAATAGCTTCAGAGAATAAATCGATGTCATTAGTATTTTGACAGAATTCTTCAGCAGATTTCAGGTCGATGAATTTCCTCAGTTCCGATTCTGCTAGAAGCTCTGCGTCGCTTAGAGGGGCAGGCAAACTCTCTCTGTCTACAAAATTATCAAGAATTTTTTTTGAGTAACGCCAGTCATTCATATCATCAGCTTCTAGCATTTCGTGTCTGAGTTCTTGAACTGCTTGTTGATTTGCGCTGAGCTGTAGATCATTGATTTTAGGTCTATTTAGAGGCGAAGCTTTACCCCATTCTTCGTCGGCTTTTTTGAGATCTTCGAGTTCGGCTCTGAGTCTATGATTTTGCGGGTCACTTAGAAGAGCTGCTTGGAGATTGTCCAATTGGATAACAGATGCTAATCGCTTTATGGTTCTAAACTCTTCTTCACAGAAAGGCTTGCCGCCTTTGAATTTCGCATCTAACTTGATCCGAGCAAAGGTTTTTTCTGCCTTGCCGATATGGTTTGAAGACCGCAGTAGCTCTTCTCGAGATTCCCTGCCTGGGCCCCCTGACATAGGTTGGCTGGAGCCTCCAGCTTTAGCAGTTACCTGGCGGCGTGGTCTTCTATGCAGTCGGTTCATATTTGGGTTGATGCGCATATTAATCATTTTCCTCAATAGCAGGGTCACTGGCGGCGAATCTATGTCATTATGGCTTTTAAGTAAATAGGATATTTATACTAGTGATTACATCTACTACCATATGTTTGTTTTGTATTGGCATGACAAAATGGGTTAATGATAGCCGGTCGATGCCTAATGCTAAGCCTCTAGAAATGCTGGTAGTGCTAGCTCTCCAGGATAACAGCGTATCTCTTAGCTACAGATCAATTATCGTCATTGCTAAGGAAAGCTGCTAGTGCCTTTACCAGACTCTCGTGAAAGGCCTTTTTTTCAGCTTGGCGAGGTTTTTGCCAACTAGTTGGGCTGGCGAATACGTTTTCAAATGCTAATTCCCAGTGGGTAGCACCAACGACTCCGAGGTGCGTGACGTCATAGCTTTTTCCAGATCCTAGCGCTAGGTACTCAGGTTTTATAGTACTGTCTTTCACTGAAACCTGGCCATCGTTGAGGAGCTCGCCCATGTTGTCAACGTAAGCATAGAATGGCACTCGCAAAAGTAGGTTGTCCATTTTGTAAAATAAGCTGTCGTAAGCATGCTGGTAGCCGGGAGTAGGTCTGGAGTGAAAATCCTTAAATGTTGTGGGCATTGTGGCGCTTAGCGATATATATTTAATATGGTTAGGTAGGTTGAGGGATTTCCAGAACTCAAGCAGCTGTTCAGACTGCATTATGGCCAAACCAGGAATAATATGGCGCAACTTTTTCAATGAGTTGATTGTTTTCTCATACTTTGTCTTAATTGCTTGGCGGCATTGATCGTCAGGGCATTGGTTGTAGAGTATATGACCATCTAAAAAGATGAAATCACCCCCTACTTTTTCAGCGAGGGCTAAGATTTTGTCCAAATTGGTTTGGTTCATCAGACCTTGGAGGCTTCGGCCGTTTGACTCTTCAGCGATTCGTTTGTCTGTTAGTTTAGGAAATACAATTCCGCCGTTATTAAAGCTAAAATTCAGTTGAAAAGCTGTACTGAAGGGCATGACTCCTTCGATCTCTTCAAGCAGGTTGAGTATCGAGTTGATGATGGAGCCTTCGATTGTTTCAGCGGTGCCAAAGATAATAGAATAATTCTTGTCGAATGCTTCAATAGCAGGAACGAGTTCACCGAGACTTTGCTCTAAAAGCTCCCCGGTTTCTTTTAGAATGGAATGTTTTTCTCCAATAGCATCGGCAAAGCTGCCATTTAAGCTTCCTGATAAACTGATGAAGCCCTTCAATCGAGGTTTACCATTATTTTTACGGTACCATTTTGGTGGTCTTTTTTCTTTCGAGACTTGATGGAGTAATTTGAGTGCAGGCAGAGAGCCTCGGGAGTATCCAAGAAAATACACGTCGTTTTTAGTAGATGTAAATCCTGATGCCTCCCATAGCTTATCGATACTTTTTCTAAATATTTTTGCTTGTTCGAGTGGTGGAAGAAAGGATTCCATTGAGGTTTTTGGTGATTGGAGGTTTATGATGTGGAGGATAACCTGATCTTCGGTATTTCTTAGATTTGCCAAGCTGACTCTGCCGGTCTGCTCGGCCGGCAGTGATAATTCAACTTGATTACTGGCTTGACCAGTTACGTTGCTAAAAACTTTCACGTCTAGAAGGTCACTGCCGACTCCTGGAAATACTATTATGATAGGGGCCGGACCTTTTTGGCTGGTGCCTTGGTCGTCATAGGCTACCGGTAACTCAGGCAGCTCCTCTTGGCCATCATAAAGGTCCAAAGGTGTGTAGTCGCTGGATACATGCGGATAGTTCATAAGCTCGCTAGGTGCGCGGAGTGCGCGAACCCGAACTTGTTCAGGAGTGAAGCCATCTTTTTTCATGATTTTTTGTAGGATTTTCCTGAACTTGACGGATTGATCTTTCACAATGTGATGGGGTTGGCTGAGGGCCTGGTTTGCAAGGGCTAGCATGAAGATAACGACGAGAATTCTTGGCTTTTTTAGATTATGCACGGAAAACCCTTTCTGTCATAACCTAGGCGGTCATAATGACTGTATGGAGCATGAAACTAACAT
>MDTC01106970.1_pt1 | contig 13244 bp, 15 predicted proteins | sample 811181 | NCBI WGS metagenome assembly MDTC01 (sample SAMN05326644, study PRJNA326480) | marine metagenome | isolation source: seawater | place: Pacific Ocean: North | collected 2011 | reverse complement strand
GATTTTGAAGAAGTAAAAGACGAAAATAAAGAAAAAAGCGCTTAACTGACATCTATTTGTCCAGGTTATATACATGGCTAAACGAGATTATTATGATGTCCTGGGCGTAGGAAAAAATGCCAGCTCTGAAGAATTAAAATCTGCATATAGAAAATTAGCTGTCAAATACCACCCAGATAAAAACCCCGATGATAAATCAGCCGAAGATAAATTTAAAGAGGCTAGTGAAGCTTATGGCGTTCTGTCAGATAAATCCAAAAAAGAAAATTATGATAATTTTGGTCATGCTGCTTTTGAAAATGGAGGCGGTGGACAAGGTGGTTTTGGGGGGTTTGGTGGTTTTAGTGGTGCAGACTTTTCAGATATTTTTGAAGATTTTTTTGGTGATTTTGGGGGAGGAAACAGACGAAGTTCAAGAGGAAGAAGCTCAAATAATAGAGGTTCAGATCTAAGATATGACCTGTCAATTACTTTAGAGGAAGCTTATTTAGGTAAAAAACAAAATATACAATTTTCTACTTCTGAAAAGTGCAGTTCGTGCAAGGGAAATGGATCTAAACCAGGCTCAAGTCCAGACAGATGTACATATTGTGGTGGAAATGGAAGAGTGCGTTCAAACCAAGGCTTTTTTACTGTACAGCAAACATGCCCACAATGTGCTGGAAGTGGAGAAGAAATTACTAATCCATGTACAGACTGTGGTGGGCAGGGAAATAAACAAACTTCAAAAAAAGTATCTGTAACTATTCCTAAAGGTGTTGATGATGGCACAAGAATTAGACTTGCTGGAAAAGGTGAGGCCGGCACAAGAGGTGGAGCTAGTGGAGACTTATATTTATTTATTAATGTAAAATCTCATGATTTATTTAAAAGATCAGACGTGAATTTATTTTTTGAATTTCCAATTTCTATAGCAGATGCAGCACTTGGAACAACAATAGAAATACCCACTATAGATGGTAAAAAAGCTAAAATTAAAATACCTGATGGAACTCAAGATGGCAAACAATTCAGATTAAAAGGAAAAGGTATGCCTTTTATGCGAAGAGGAGATTATGGTGATTTATATGTACAGGTTAAAACGGAGGTACCAGTATATTTGAATAAAGAACAAAAAGACTTATTAGAAAGATTTAGAAAAATTGAAAATGAGAAATCCAACCCCAGTATTAAGAAATTTTTCCAAAAAGCCAAAAGTTTCTGGAATAGTTAAAAGTGGGATTAGAACAAATAGTTCCAGCAATTTTTTTAATAGCAGTTTTATTTTTAGTTCTTCCAGAATTTTTAAGAACAAACTTAAAATCAAAACAATTGATTAAAAATCTATTTATTTGGTCTATAATTATTGTCACAGTTGTGATAATTTTATATCTTATCTTTAAATGAAAAAAATAAACTTAGCAGTAACAGGTTGCATGGGAAGGATGGGGCAGCAAATAATAAAATCAGTCAAAACTGATAAAAGTTTCAAATTAGTTGCTCTAACAGAAAGTAAAAAAATAATCAAAAAAATTAATGGAATTAAACCTAATCTTAATACTGAGCAAGCATTTAAAAAAGCAAATTTAATAATAGATTTTACAGTACCAAAATGTACTTTTGAAGTTTTGAAAATAGCTTCAAAATTAGGAAAAAAAGTGGTTATAGGAACAACAGGATTTAGTAAAAGTGAGGAAAAGTTAATCGAAAAGTTTTCTAAAAAAATACCAATTTTAAAGGCTGGGAACATGAGTTTAGGTATAAATCTTTTAATGTATTTAACAGAGATTGCATCTAGCTCACTTGGTAAAAATTTTAAAAGTAAAATTTTTGAAGTTCATCATAAACATAAAAAAGATTATCCATCAGGTACTGCTTTAATGTTAGGAAAAGGTATCGCTATAGGTAAAAATAAAAATTTTTATAATCTGATTGGAAAAAAATTTTTAAATAAGAAAAATTTTCCCTATGGAAATAAAATTAATTTTAATTCTCTAAGAAAAAATGAGATTATAGGCGAACATGAGGTCAAATTTTCTAATAAAAAAGAAATTATAACTTTAAATCATGAGGCTTTTGACAGAGCCTTATATTCTGAAGGAGCATTATCTGCCGCAAAATGGTTAATCACCAAAAAAACTGGTCTTTACACAATGAGAGATCTCTTGAACTTTAAATAATGAATGAAATTAAGAGAGCTAAAATTGTTTTAAAGATACTAAATCAAATATACCCTAGAATTACGGTTCCACTAAATAGTAGGAATGTATTTACTTTATTAATCTCTGTTTTACTCTCAGCACAATGTACTGATGTTAATGTTAATAATGTAACCAAAAATATTTACCCAAAATATTATAATCCAAACCACTTTATCAAATTAGGTCGAAAAAAAATCGAAAGATTAATAAAGAAAATTGGTATATTTCGAATTAAAGCGAAAAGTATTTATAACTTATCAAAAATAATTATTGAAAAACACAAAGGGAAAGTTCCAAAAACTTTTGAAGAGTTAGAAAACCTTCCTGGTGTAGGCCACAAAACAGCTAGTGTAGTAATGTCCCAAGGATTTGGTTATCCTGCATTTCCAGTCGACACTCATATTCACAGATTAGCTCAACGATGGGGTTTGACAAATGGAAAAAATGTTATTCAGACAGAAAAAGATCTAAAAAGATTATTTCCAAAAAAATACTGGAACAAACTCCATCTACAAATCATCTACTATGGAAGAGAGTATTGTAAAGCAAGGGATTGTTATGGAATATCTTGTAAAATTTGTAGCACTTGCTATCCTAATAGAAATAAACCACTTAAAACAAAAAAAGCTTAGCATGAAAATTTTAGGAATAGGAAATGCAATAATTGATGTAATTTGCAAAGTAGAAGAAGAATTTATTTTAAAAAATGATTTAACAAAAGGCACCATGAAGTTAATCTGTAATGAAAATGAATTTAGAAAACTTCTATCAAGTCTTAAAATTGAAAGAACAATTTCAGGGGGATCTGTTGCAAACTCAATAGTAGGATTATCTCAACTTGGAAATAAAGTTGGTTTTATCGGTAAAATATCTGACGATGATTTTGGAGGTAAATATGAATTGGGACTTAAAAAAGAAAATGTTGATTATATTTATTCTAAAAAAAAAGAGGATCTACCAACTGGAACTTGCTTGATTTTAATTACACCTGATTCTGAAAGAACTATGTGTACATTTTTAGGGACAGCTGGCAAAATAAATGAGAAAGATATCAGCAGCGAGGTAATAAAAAAAAGTGAGATGATTTTCTTGGAAGGTTACTTATGGGATGAGGGTGATCCCAAGAGAGCATTTGATAAAGCAATAAATAATGCAAAAAAGGTTGCAATGTCATTATCGGATCAATTTTGTGTTGATAGACACAAGTCATATTTTTTAGATCTCGTTAAAAATAAATTAAATTTGATATTTGCAAATGAAGGGGAAATAATGTCGTTGATTGAGGCAAAAAATTTTGATGAGGTGATAAATTTTGGAAAGGAAATAAATAAATCTTTGATTGTTACAAGAGGCCAAAAAGGAGCTGTATCAATTTGCAATGGCCATGTTAATGAGATTGGAATTAAAGAAAATCTTAATGTGGTAGACTTAACTGGTGCTGGAGATTTATTTGCAGCAGGCTATTTACATGGATATATAAATAATTTTACTCAAAAAGAGTGCCTACAAAAGGGGACTGACATGTCTGCGAAAATTATTCAACAAATTGGAGCAAGAATATAACTTTTTTTATTTTTTTCTTTTAAAGCTGCCTTTCCCTTTTTTGGGCTTAACTATTCTAGGTTTATATTTTTTACTAAAAAGGTCTTTTGCTATTAAATTTTTTTTTTTCAATTTATTAAATATCCATCTTTTAAACTTATTATAAACTTATCATCATTAAACATATCTTTTATTTTTTTTCTCAACCTGTAGATATGAGTTTCTACTGTATGAGTCTCTAAAATTGATGATTGATGCCAAACAATTTCTTGAATATTATTTACACTACAAGGTTTATTTTGATTTTTTAGATATAAAATCAAAAAAGTCTCTTTTTCTGTTAAATTTAATGATTTATTTTCATCAGACATAACTCTAGAATTTAAATTTATTTTATAACTACCAACAACAATTTCAGACTGAATATTAAAGTTTTTTTTTAAAAAACTGATGTGTATTGTTTCAATTAGTTTACTTATTTTTATCGGAAGATCTTTTAAAATAATTTGATTTTCCAATTCAAGAATTTTGTGATCAGACAATATCAAACAATTTTCAATATTAGTTAATTTTAGAAGTTCTTCCTTTGATTTAAAGGATAAATTACAATTTAATTTTTCTTTAATTTCAATTAATATATCAAATATAATTTTTGAATCACAAATTATAAGATTTTGAATACTCACAGTTAAAAAGCATGATATTAATTTTAAAAAATAATGAAAGCCTTATATGTGATGATTTTAGTTTTAAATGCACTATTGGAGAAGGTGGTAAAAGTGAAAATAAAAAAGAAGGTGACAAAAAAACTCCCAAAGGGACTTTTTCTCTTGGAAATTTATTTTATAGAGCGGATAGAAAAAAAAAGCCTGAAACAGCTTTAGATTGTAGAATAATAAAAAAAAAAATGGGTTGGTGCGATGATCCCAATTACAAAAAAGAATATAATAAACTCATTAAAATTAAAAAAAAAAATAAAATTTCTCTTGAGAAATTATTCAGAAAAGAAACTAATTATGATTATCTCATACCAATACACTATAATTATAAAAAACCAATAACTGGTAGAGGAAGTGCTATATTTATTCATTTAACTAAAAATTACAAAAAAACACTTGGTTGTATTGCCTTAAAAGAAAATGATTTTTTAATCTTAGCAAAAACAATTAATAAAAATACAAAAATAAAAATTTGTTAATTCCTAGAACCAAAAATTTTTGAACCAATTCTAATAAAGGAAGCTTCAAAATCTATTGCATGCAAGTAATCTTCCGACATACCCATACTCAGCTCCCTAACATTAATTATTGCTTTTAGTTTTTGCATCTCTGAAAAGTAATACCTATTTTTCTCATTATTCGGCGGTATACACATTAGACCTATAATATCTAAATTTAATTTCTCAACACAAATTTTATAAAAATTTTCTAATTCATTTACATTAATACCATTTTTCTGACTCTCATCTCCAATATTTACTTGGATAAAAATTTTTAATTTCTTATTATTTTTTTTTTGTTCTATAGAAATTTTCTCTGCAAGTTTAACGTTGTCTAGAGAGTGAATATAGTCAAATAAAGGGACTACAAACTTTACTTTATTAGTTTGCAGTTTACCAATCATATGAAGTTTAATATTTGGGAACTCACTTTTTATATCTGTCCATTTGCATAATGCCTCTTGAACTTTATTTTCCCCATAATGAATATGTCCATGTTTAATCAATGGTGTTATTTTATCCATTGAAAATGTTTTGCTAACAGCAATTATTTGAACTTTATCAAAATCAGTCAATTTTGACTTTAATTCTGTCTGTATAGAAACTAAATTGTTTATAATATTATGCAAAAAAAATTACCTAAAGTTTTTCTTTTTATAGACGATTTTAATATCAATAATTTATCATTATTGAATTCAAATATCGATATTATTTATAGAAACTATAAAAAAAAAGTAAGCAAAAGTACACTTTTATCTTTAAAAAAATTTTGTAAAAAAACAAATAGAAAATTGTATATATCAAACAATATTAAACTTGCTACTCAATTAAACCTGGACGGCATTTACATTCCCTCATTTAATAGACAAATTAATTACACCAAATTGTTCAATTATAGTAAGCTTGAAGTAATTGGATCAGCACATAGTAAACAAGAAATTCAAATAAAAAAGCTTCAACAATGTAAATTAATATTTCTTTCACCTCTTTTTAAAGTCTCCAAAAAAAAAAATTTTTTAGATATAATTAAATTTAATCTTATTGCTTTAAACGAAAATAAAAAATTTATCGCATTGGGTGGTGTAAATGAAAAGAATATTAACCGAGTGTATTTAACTAATTCTATTGGTTTTGCCGGAATAAGTTGGATAAAAAAAAACGGCCCAAGAAGAAATCTTAGGCCGTTTTTATAAAATTTATGTTCTTAAATTAGAATGATAATCCAAGAGCAATTTCTGTAGAAGATCCTGAAGCAGCATCAGAGTCATAACCTGGGTTTGTAGTTTCCATGTTATAAGCTTTGATTGACATTCCGCCCATTGAATAAGCGATCTGTATTGCATCAGTATCCATAGTAACATCTGATACAGCTGAAGATGCGTTATCCTGTGCATCGTAAGTGTCTTCTGATTCAGTATATGAAATTGATAAATTGTCATTTACGTTAAACGCAATTGACATAGTTTCCATTTCAAAAAGACCAGCAGCAGTTCTTACAGTCTTAGCAGCAGTTGTTGCAGCAGCAGCACCAGTTACACCTTGGTCTAAGTAAGACTGAGAATAACCTACAGATACTGGACCGAAAGAGTACTTAGCATACCAAACACCTTCGAAAACGTCGCCATCAGCGTCGGTTGAAGCGTTTGCAGCACTAGCAGCTTGAGCTACGTTTTGCTCGATTTGAGCACCGTAAACACCAACTGATAATGCATCATACTTAACTGTTACACCAGCACCTAAACCTGTACCGTAGTTACCGTATGTAGCTAAACCACCATCATTTGCACCATTACCATTCGCATTAGGAGACGCTTCTAAATCAAAAGATACTGAAGCTCCACCCATGTCAAAACTAGGCGAGTTGTAAACGATCATGTTAGAGTCCATTTGGTCTCCGACTTTGTTCGCTGAGTTTTGTTGAGCATCTGAAGTTTGTTCATATGCTTGAGGCACTTCTTCATCATACTTGTATGAAGCTCCACCAGTATCAGTACCGAAAGATACTGTACCCATTGAACCCATAGTAATTGAAGTATAAGATGAAGATACTATCATAGCATCTGTCAAAAGTGTACTTACTGTAAATGTCCAACCATTATCTAGTTCACCTGAACCAGTAAAGGCAACATCTTTATCCGTACCAATTGATTTACCAGTAACACCAGGTTTTGTTTTGTATGTTACGTTAGCAGAACCAGATACAGATATTTCACCTGCTTGAGCACTTACTGCTACTAGCGAACCTGCTAGAGCCGAAAGACCCAATTTTTTTAAATTGTTCATACTTTACTCCTTTTTTGTTTATTCATATGAATTGATGCTAAATAACATTTTTTGAAGATAATAAGCCTTATTATGTTGTTTTTTATTGTTTTTTATTCATTGTGTGACTTTTTTATCACATTTTATTAATTAAAAACCTTGATATTTTATTAAACAAGTGTTTCTTCAAATAATTCAACCTGAATTTAAAAATGATTAAAAAACTGGCAATTTATATATTTATTTTAATATTTCCTCTATCTGGATGTGGAAAGAATATTTTTAAAAGAGCTGATGTTAAGGATACACCCATAAATGTTAATGAGAGAGTAAAGAAAAATATAGAGGAAGGTAGGGGTATAAGGTTTGGTAAAAGCAGAGGACAAGGAGGGACTTTTGATTTTGCATCATCAAATGAATTGTGGAGGGCATCAATTGATGTTTTAGATTTTGTTCCCTTTACTAATGCTAGTTATTCTGGAGGAATTTTAATAACCGAATGGTTTGATGGTAATTCAAACAGCTCTAATAACAGAGAATTAAAAATTACAGTCAGATTTTTAACAAACGAAATTAGATCTGATGCAATTGAGATAAGTATTCATGAAAAAAAATGTAAAAATAGTTCATTCGATTGTTCTGTAACGAAAATTGATTCAAAATTAGAAAATGATATTAAACTTGCAATACTGAAAAGAGCAGCATTTCTAGAAAAAAATAAATCTGCCAAAAATGCTGACGAATTTAAAAAATCAGGTAAAAGGATAGTTACGAATTCATCTGGCAATAATTAATCTCAAAATCCAAGTGGAAAGATATAATTTTAAAGTTATTGAAAAAAAGTGGCAAAACCATTGGGAAGATAATAATTCATTTAAAGCTGAATTAAAAAAAAATACTAAAAAATTTTATTGTTTAGAAATGTTTCCATATCCATCAGGCAAAATTCATATGGGCCACGTCCGAAATTATACCATAGGAGATGTGTTGGCTAGATATAAATCAATGCAGGGATTTAATGTACTACATCCTATGGGTTGGGACTCTTTTGGCATGCCTGCAGAAAATGCAGCCAAACAAAATAAATTAGATCCAAAAACATGGACTGAAAAAAACATTTTAACAATGAAAAAACAATTAAAATTACTTGGGCTTTCAATAGATTGGAGCCGGGAAATTTCTACATGCTCACCTGAATACTATAAGCATCAACAGAGTTTTTTTTTAGATCTCTACGATAAAGGTTTAATTTATAGAAAAGAAAATTACGTAAACTGGGACCCAATCGATGAAACAGTATTAGCAAATGAGCAAGTTATAGATGGTAAAGGTTGGAGATCAGGTGCAATTGTTGAAAGAAAAAAATTAAATCAATGGTTTTTTAATATTTCAAAATTTTCAAATACCCTTCTTGAAGCACTGGATACTTTAGATGATTGGCCAAAAAAAGTAAAAACTATGCAAAAAAATTGGATTGGTAAATCATTTGGTTGTGAAATAGATTTTAAAGTTGAAAGTAATTTACCAATAAAAACCATCAAATGTTTTACAACTAGACCAGATACATTATTTGGTTTTTCTTTTTTGGCTATTTCAGTTGACCACCCAATTTCTGAATTTTATAAGAATGATAAGAATTTTACAAAATTTAAGGAGGCTTGCTCAAAAAATGGAACAACAGAAGAATCTATTGCACAAGCTGAAAAAATTGGTTTCAAAACAAATATCACAGCCATTAATCCTCTTGACGAAAAAGACAAAGTTCCTGTTTATTTTGCAAATTTTGTATTAATGGATTATGGTTTTGGGGCAGTTTTTGGATGTCCAGCACACGATCAAAGAGATTTAGACTTTGCTTTAAAATATAATCTTAATGTAAAAACTGTTGTAAAGCCTCAAAATGAAAATGACAAATATAAAGTTGAAAAAATAGCTTATACGGGACCAGGTGAAATTTTTAATTCTAAGTTTTTAGATAAACTCAAATGGCCTGAAAATTCAGTAACAAAAACTATAGAATTTTTAGAAAAAAAAAAAATAGGAAACAAAAAAATTAATTTTAGATTAAAAGATTGGGGTGTCTCTCGACAACGTTATTGGGGGTGTCCTATTCCAATAGCTTATAATAAAAAAGGTGAAGCTATCAAAATTCCCTTAAACCAGTTGCCTGTATTACTTCCAGAAAATATTAATTTAAATGTCAAAGGAAACCCCCTTGACCACCAAGAGGAATGGAAAAAAATAGATATCAATGGGGAAAAATGTATTAGAGAGACCGATACTCTTGATACTTTTGTTGATTCATCCTGGTATTTTTTAAGATTTTGTTCCTCAAATAATAAAAAAAATGGTTTTGATTTAGAAGAAATAAAATATTGGATGCCAGTTGACCAATATATTGGCGGTGTTGAACATGCAATTTTACACCTTTTGTATTCAAGATTTTTTATGCGCGCCCTTGAATTCAATAATAAAAATTTTATAGACCCTGAGCCATTTAAAGGATTATTTACACAAGGAATGGTTTGTCACACAACTTATAAAGATGAAGAAAGTAATTGGTGTTTCCCTGATCAAGTTGAAACAAATGATGGGGTAAATTATTTTTTAAAAGATTTTCCAAATAAAAAAATAACAGTTGGCCCCACTGAGTCAATGTCAAAATCAAAAAAAAATACTATTGATCCTCAAAAAATTATTGATGATTATGGAGCCGATGCAGTCAGATTATTTATTTTATCAGATAGTCCACCAGAAAAAGATGTTCAATGGTCAGAAAGAGGCATGGAGGCTTCTTATAAATTTTTATTAAAGTTATGGAACCTTCACCAAAATATTTTGAAAAAAGAGTCCAATAATACAAATCTCGAAAGTGATCAAGATATCAATATATTTACTAATAATATAATTGAAAAAATTACAAAAAATTTAGAAAATTTCCACTACAACGTAATCATTGCAAATTTGCATGAAATTTATAATTTTTTTAATGAGAAAATTCAAAAAGATTTAAATTACAAAAACTTATTATCAAATTATACTAAGATTCTCAAAATTATGACTCCTGTAATTCCACATTTTTCTTACGAATGTTTAAACCAATTAAATTACAAAAATGAAGTAACATGGCCAAAAACAGAAGCTAAATATTTAGAGAAAAAGGAATTTAAAATTGTAATACAAATAAATGGTAAGAAAAAAGATTTAATTTCAATTAATAAAGAATTGAATGAGGAAGATTTACTAAAAACAATTAAAAAAAATGAAAAAGTTAATAAATTGTTATCAAATGTAAAAATAAAAAAAACAATTTATATTAAAAACAGGTTAATTAACCTAATTATATGAGAAAAATAAATATTTTTTTAAGTATATTTGGAATTATAATTTTTCTTAGCAGCTGCGGATACTCGCCTATATATTCATCATCTAAATTAAGTTTAAAGATAAACGAAATTATTTATCAGAAAAATGTTTTAAATAATCAAATAGCTAGATCGTTAACATTATTTTCTAATCCAGATAGTTATAATATTTACAATATTAAATTTGATACCAAAACAGAACGTAGAATTGTTTCTAAAGATTCCAAAGGAACAACAGAAGTTTATGAAATCAAAATCGTTTTAAGCCTTAATATATTTAATGATGAAAAAGATCATTCGACGATATTTACCGATGTAATGAAATATAGAAATAATGAAAATAAATTTGAATTAAAACAATATGAAAAAGAAATAGAAAAACAAATTACTAATGATTTAATTGAAAAAGTTTTAGTTTATTTCTCTGAACTCTAAATGATAATTAAAAATTATGAAATAAAAAATTTTATAAGTACAGCAAATATTTTTCTATTTTATGGAGAAAATGTTGGGCAAAAGGAAGAGGTCTTAGATAACTTTTTTAAAAAAAATTTTGTTAATTCAACATATGTTTATGACGAAAAAACTATCAAAAGTAATTTAGAAAATTTTTATAATCAAATTACAACCAATTCATTTTTTGAAAATAAAAAACTAATTATCATAAATAATATTACAGAAAAAATAAAAGAAGAAATAGAAATAATAATTGAAAAAAAAATACAAGATTTAACACTTGTTTTGACAACTGGTATACTAGAAAAAAAATCAAAACTAAGAATTTTTTTTGAAAAAAATAAGAATTTGATAATAATTCCATTTTATAAAGACAATTCACAATCATTAGCTGAAATTGCAAAAAGTTTTTTCAAACAAAAAAGTATTTTAAGTTCTCAAGAAACAATAAATTTAATAGTAGAAAAATCCTCAGGTGATAGAAAAAATTTAAAAAATGAATTAATCAAAATTGAGAATTTTTTAGGTGAAAGGAAAAAATTAAGTTTTGAGGATACTCTTAAAATTGTAAATCTTTCCGAAAATTACAACATGACTGAATTAGTTAATTATTGTTTAGCAAAGGATAAAAAAAATACTTTAAAAATTATTAATGAAAATATTTTTTCTTTTGAAGACTGTATTATAATCACAAGATTGCTATTATCAGCTTCTAAAAGATTAATGAATTTAATTGAAAAAATATCTACAAACAACAATATTGAATACATAATATCTTCTTATAGGCCACCTATTTTTTGGAAAGATAAAGAAATTATTAAAACTCAAATTAAAAATTGGACAAGTAAAAATATTAAAGAATTAATTATCAAAACCAATGAAATAGAATTAGCTGTTAAAAAAAATTCTAATAATGCTTTAAATATAGTTTTTAATTTTTTAATAGAACAATCTTCTAAAACTAATAATTAACCTTAATTATCTCAATTATTTTGTTCAACTGATCCATATCATTATAATTAAAAGTTATGGAACCTTTATTTCTTCTACTATTTTTAATCTTAACTAATAGACCAATCTTATCAATTATTGACTGTTCTAAATCTCGAATATTGGGGTCCTTATTATATTTAATATCCCTCTTTTTTTTTTTAAAAATATTAACAAAATTTTCAGATTGTCTTACCGAAAGTTTTTTTTCAATAATTTTGTTTGCGATAAAAAAGGCATTTTCTAAACCAACCAAAATTTTAGCATGACCGGCAGTGAGTTTTTTTTCTTCAACGAATTTTAAAACTTCACTAGGCAAATTAAGTAATCTCAAAGAATTAGTTATATAACTTCTACTTTTACCAATAAATTTAGAAACTTTTTCTTGATCATATGAAAATTCATCAATCAATCTCTTATAACCTTGAGCCTCTTCAAGGGGGTTTAAATCGTGTCTTTGAACATTTTCTACAATTGCAAATTCTAAGGATTTTAAATCATCTGCTTCCGTAACAACCACAGGAATATCATGTAGCCCCGCTTTTCTAGCTGCTAACCATCTTCTTTCTCCAGCAATAATTTCATATTTAGCATCATCGCTATTAGATCTTCTGACTATTATTGGCTGGATTACTCCTCTTTCTTTAATTGAGTTACTCAAATCTTCTAAATTATCTTCATCAAAATTTTTTCTTGGCTGGTATTTATTCGGAATAATTTCGCTCAAATTTAATTTATTTGTTTTATTCTCAACTTTTGTTTCTCCAATTAAAGATGACAAGCCTCTCCCTAATCCTTTTTTAATTTTAGAATTCATTATGCAGCACTCCCTATCTTGCTTTCTTGATTTACAAATTCATCTGTGAAACTATAGTATGATTTACTTCCTGGACAATTTTTATCATATACTAAAACTGGAACACCATGTGATGGAGCTTCAGATAATCTGACATTTCTTGGAATTACTGTTTGGTAAACTTTATCTTTAAAATAATTCCTTGCTTCTGCTTCAACTTGAGAAGATAATTTATTTCTTCTGTCATACATCGTCAAAAGTATTCCTTGAATTTTTAAATCAGGATTTAAATTGACTTTTATTCTTTCAATAGTTTTCATTAGTTGTGTTAAACCTTCGAGGGCAAAAAATTCTGTCTGGAGGGGAACTAGGAGTGAATTTGAAGATACCAAAGCCATTACAGTTAACAGACTCAATGATGGTGGACAGTCTAT
>MDTC01152262.1_pt1 | contig 13246 bp, 8 predicted proteins | sample 811181 | NCBI WGS metagenome assembly MDTC01 (sample SAMN05326644, study PRJNA326480) | marine metagenome | isolation source: seawater | place: Pacific Ocean: North | collected 2011 | reverse complement strand
CCACGAGGTAATATGTCGCAGATTTCCGATAACCACTTGAACCGCTTCGAGGAGTTAAGAAATGAGATAGAACAATCGCTTGAGGAATTGATTGCATCGAGAATACATTCAGGTGAAGTTGTAGAACTTGCAGGTAAGATGTTACTTGCTGGAGGTAAACGACTTAGGCCAATTATGATGTTTCTTGCTTATGAATTGGCAGGCGGTAAAAAACCGCAGGAGTTGATGTCCCTGGCAATGGGTTTCGAATTCTTGCATACAGCTACATTAGTTCACGATGATATCAATGATCAAGCAACACATAGAAGGGGAGTACCTACAATTCATACAGATTATGGTTTGGCAAAAGCAATTATTGCAGGAGATTGGTTATTCGTTCAAGGATATGCACTTGGCGGTAGGTATGACCAAGAAATCGTAACTATAATTGGAAATTATTGTTCAGAAATTGCTGTTTCTGAATTTTCACAAATAGACCATATCAACAATCTTAGAACAACTCCCGAAGATTATTTGAATATTGTAAAAGGAAAAACAGCAGGTCCTTTTTCTGGAGGTTGTCATGCAGCAGCAGTTATTGCAGGTGCTTCTGAAGAAGATAAGATTGCACTATCTAATTTTGGAATGGAAATAGGAATTGCCTACCAATTAGTTGATGATTTATTAGACCTAAAAGGAGATGAATCTATTGGAAAACCTCGTGGTTCAGATGTTTATGAGGGTAAAATGACATTACCACTAATCCACTCTCTAACTTTACTTCATGGTCCTAATAGAGAAAGATTGGCTGAAATAATTAGTAATTTTAGTTATGATTTATTTGATGAATTAATTGAATTATTAGAAAAATCTGATAGTTTTACATATACTGAAATTCTAATTCAAAACCATTTTGATAGGGCTGTCAAATCATTAGAGAGGTTTTCAGATAATGATGTCAGGGGACATCTTTTCGCTCTATCCGAGTATATTACGAAGCGAAAAACATGATTCCATCAAAGAATAAACATAGAATAAATGACGTTTTTTTGATAATTATTTCCGGTTGGTTCAAGTGTTGAAGAGTATACAGCGTTATATGCGCCGAGAGGTAATGCTTGATGATGACCGGGCAGTAAGTCCTGTTATCGCTACAGTTTTACTTCTAGCTATTACCGTCATGCTATCTAGTATGGTATTTGTTATGATGCAAGGTGCTTTGACTACCGTAGAGAAGTCTGAGCCACAAGCATCAGCTAGTACTAGGGGGTTATCAAATGGATTCCATGTAGTTAGATTAGCAAGTTTAGATCAAAGTTTAGACCCTGCTAGATTAGAATTTCAACTAACTCCACTTTCTGGCCAAGGTACTGAAATTACAGGTTTTGTCGATGATACTGATGTTTATGGAGTGATTGGTTCCAATGTATCATTCCACGATAGAGATGCTGGTTACTCAGTGACTAAAGGTGATTACTTTGTTATAGATTCTAAATCAATCGGTTCTGATAATGGAGAATGGAAGTTTAAGTTGATAGATTTGAGTTCAAACACTTTACTAATCGATATACAGTTGGCTGCTATTGATTATTAGCCGCCAATGTAGGACATTTCTACAGGAATTCTTTTCTTGGTATTCTCTTTTCTTTCTTCAGAATACTTGTCATTTCTATTATTCCAAATCTTAGTTATTGCAGTTGAGATGTCATCTACATCAGCATCCATTCTCATCATACTTAGAAGATCATGTCCTTTTTCTGAAAACAAGCATGTGAATAAATGTCCATTTGAGGAGATTCTAGCTCTAGTACACGAGCCACAGAATGGTGAACTAATAGATTCAATAAATCCAAAATCATATTGTTTATCCAAAATAGTCCATTGTTTAGCAACTTCTCCGAAGTAATTAGAATTCTTTTTTACCAAAGGGCCAAATTTTTGTTGAATGATTTTTCTCATTTCTGAGCCAGTAATAACTGAATCTAAGTTCCATGAATTAGTTGAACCAACATCCATAAATTCGATAAATCTAATTGGGACCTCATAATGAATTGATTTTTCTAAAAGAGGTATCAACTGATTTTCATTCAAATTTCTCTTAATTACAGAATTAATTTTTACTTCTAATCCAGAATCAATTGCTGATTCTATGCCATCTAAAACATCTTGAACATCATAGTTAGAGTCTGTAATTTCTTTGAATAGTTGTTGGTCTAATGAATCAAGGCTTACAGTAACTCTATCCAAACCACTTTGCTTGAGTGACTGTATATTCTTTCTAAGTAAGACTCCATTTGTAGTCATTGCAATATCAAGTTCATCATCTAAATCTCTAATCATCTTAATTAGTTTAGAAATATCCTTTCTGATAAGTGGTTCTCCACCAGTTATTCTTATCTTCTTTAGACCTAGAGGTAAAGCAGACTTTATCACTTGAATTATTTCTTCATATGAAATTATTTTTTCTTTAGGGAGGAATTCATATTTAGAATCAAAATGCTCTCTAGGCATACAGTAATCGCACCTAAAATTACATCTATCAGTAACTGAGATTCTAAGGTCGCGCAGTGGCCTACCAAGAGAATCATCCAATCTCATCATTATTTCTAAGCGTAGTAGGTTATTGAATTGTTTTACAAGGTTTGATGTTAGATGATTTCTTGGAATGCTCATGGGCAATGAAGATAAGACTTCATCGTCAAGACAATTAAACAATATTTCAATGGGTGATGAATTAATCTCAGTTGAAATTAAAGTTTCTAATAAATCGATTAAATGGCAGTTACCTCCTTCCAAGAGTCATGCAATAAGGTCGCTAATACTAGCTTCTCAATCTGATAGTATTACTACAATTACAGGAATAGCAGATTGTGGAGATGATGTCAATTCAATGAAAGAATGTTTGACTAAGTTGGGTGTTTTAATAGAACATATAGATTCAAGTGGTCAAATTATAGAAATGGATAGTGAGAATATTAATTCTGAGACCGAATCATTAAGGATTCATGGTGTTGGAAAAAACGGTTTTTCTAAACCAGAGGGATTTTTGAATGTAGGTAATTCAGGTACAACTCTTAGATTAATAGCACTTTTATGCTCGAGATTTTCGTTCGCAGTTTCTATTGACGGTGATGAAACTTTAAGAAATAGAGATACTGAAGTTCTTTGGGATTCAATTAAACAATCAGGAGTAGATGTATCATTCCTAAATCTTGAAAATCGTTTACCTGTGAACATAAAAGGTCCATGGTTTAGTAAACCGGTCAATGAAATCAATATCGACGTTTCGAAGTCTAGTCAACCTCTATCTGCTTGGATGATGGCTAGTTCGGGATTGGAAAGAATGATAGAAATAAGTAGAATTGGGAAATCTGTTTCTAATCGACATTGGGAACTCAGTTTTCGTATGTGTAACCAGTATGGATCAAAAATTTCCCTAGATGGGAAAAAAGTCAAACTTTCTCCTTGTGATTTAGAATTGCCAGAGGTCATCGAAATCCCAAAAGATGCTTCTATGGCAAGTTTTGCTTTGTTAGCATGTTCATGCTTAGGGAATGAAGTAGAACTTATTGGCTGGCCTAATGATGAAGATTCTATAGGTCATGAAATTCTCAAAAATAAATCTAAAGAATTAGGTTTTTCATGGGGTGATGAAAAAATTAAATTATCCGGTAAGTGCTCTTCTATAGAGATAGACATAACCGATTCTAATGATTTGATAACTCCGCTTAGTATAATTATGGCAATTGGTGGCGGAGGAATAATTACAGGTGCTTTACATACCTCGTTTAAGGAAAGTAATAGAATTCTTTCAACTCAATCATTATTGAAATCTTTTGGAATGAATTGTCAAATCACAAATGATGGAATCACAATACCTGGAGGGCAAAAGCCGACAACTCCAACAGGAATTGTAGATTGCTTTGGTGATCATAGAATCTTCATGTCTGCTTATATCTTGGCATCTAAAGTAGGAGCTAATATTAGAGGAAAAGGACTCCATAAGGTTGCAGATGAACTTTTCATAGATCGATTTGAATCGGAAGATTAAATCATCCATGGCGGCCAAAGTGGTGGTCTAGTGAATGAATTGGTAATCTTAGAGCAGTTGGTCTTCCATGCACACATGCCCAAGGGTTTGGTATCTTTCGCATGTCATCAAGCAATCTTCTCATTTCAGAAAGAGTGAGTTTTTCATTTGCTTTTACAGCACCTCGACAAGCATTTAGGAATGCAAGGTGGTCTTTTCTATTCTCTACGGTTTCTAGAGGTGCACCGTCTTCAGAGCAATCTTGTAGGGTGTCAATTAAAAATGGAACAACATCCTCACCTTTTAGTAAATTTGGAGAGCAAGTTAATTTCCAAGAACCATCTTCCATTTCAAATTCAAAACCTACTTGCTTTAACCTATCAAATGAAGATTCTAACAAGGTTTTTTGTTTTGCATCAAAGTCTAATTCCATAGGTTCTAGCCTTTTTTGACTCATCCAAAGTTTCTCATCATATCGCAATCTTTCAAAACGTATTCTTTCATGTAATGCGTGTTGATCAATCAAAAGTAGTTCTTCACCTGCTTGAGCCAGAATATATGAATCAGCAAATTGTGCTAGAGGTTCCATTTCAGGTAAGTCATTAATCACTTTTTCAAGAGGTAATTCATCATTTGGAGAAATTTGTTTACCTATTCTAGAATAGCGATGTAATTCCCTTTCGGCAGAAGATAAAGCCGGTGAAATAGGGTTCTGCTTCATACCAGGGAGAATTTGTTGAGGTGTTTCTGATGATGAGACTGGTCTAGGTTTTTCAGTATCTTTTGGAACTACAGCTTCACTTCCATGCAGATTTAATTGTGAACCTGCTGCAATTGCCCATGAGGGAATATTCTCAGTTTTTGAATCCTCTATAGAAGGAAGTATTGCAGTTGATAAACCTGCTGCCTCAGAAATATCAGGTTTTGAGTTATTTTGTGAGAATAAGTTTGCAACCGGCTCAATATCTTGAGAGTTTAGACCTTGTAATTCTTTTATGCCTCCCGCGGAATCCGGATTTGTAGGAACTTGTTCTAATGTATTAGATATCGCTCTTTCCAATCTTTCCAAGACTCTCCATGAGTGTTTTAGACGAACTTCGCGCTTGGTTGGATGTACATTTACATCAACTTCATCTGGTGGAATTTCCAATGATAAAACGGCAATAGGATGCCTTCCCTGCATTAGCCTAGTTCTATATCCTCTCCTTATCGCTTGCTGAAATGGCCCAGATGCGACGGGCCTTTCATTGATCAAAATGTATATGTCATCGCCTTTTCCTCTTGTGATGTCTGGAGTACTGATCCAACCTTTCCACTTTTCATTTCCAGGCGCCTCATCATCTATTTGTGGAATTTTTAATTCAATCAATTGATTCGCTTGTCTTCCTAGAATATCATATAATCTATCTGCTAAGTTTTCACTTTTTGGTACATCAAGTATTGTTCTCTCATCATTGACTAGTTTGAATCCTGTTTCAGTATTTGCCATTGCATGAGACACAACTACATCGACAATTCTTGAATTTTCTGTAGCAGGTCTTCTCTGAAAGGATAATCTTGCTGGTGTATTTTCAAAAAGGGCTTTTACTTCTATTATTGTACCTTCAGCCATACCATGCGGCTCAACGCTTTTCTTTTCTCCGAATTCCATTGTAATGCTGCGCCCTTCACAGCCCTTTGGCCTACTTGAAACCGATAGTTTGGAAACAATTCCAATACTAGCCAAAGCTTCTCCTCGAAATCCGAGCGTGTTAATTTTCTGTAAATCTTCAGCGGATTTTAATTTAGAAGTGGCATGTCTATCCAATGATAAACTAAGGTCTTGTTCTCTAATTCCACCTCCGTCATCTTCAATTTTGATTAGATCAAATCCACCTCTTTCAATTGTAATTTTAATTTGTGAACAACCGGCATCAAGACTATTTTCGATTAATTCTTTAACAACTTGAGCAGGCCTTTCAACTACTTCTCCAGCAGCAATATGTCCTATTGTATTCTGGTCCAATTGAACAATAATATTTGGTTCGCTCATAGTTATCCCTCACAAATCCTCTCTTAGTGTTCTTAGACGATATAAAGAATCATGAGCATCCTTTGGTGACATGTTATCTAGTTGAGAACAAATATTGTCTAATTCTTCAATTACTTTCTCGTACTTATCTTCATTATTATCACCTACTGATGCTGCAGCAAGGTAACCCATTAAACTTGATTGACCCAAATCTCTAGCCATAGGAGCGCCTGATTCTCCAGCCCTCGCTCCTCTTGCTTGTTTTTCTAAAAACAGTAAAAGGTCAGATGCTCTTTCTACAACATTTCTTGGCAATCCTGCTAAAGCAGCAACCTGCACTCCATATGAATCATCACATGGCCCATCTCCAACAGTATGAAGGAACTTCAATTCTCCATTACTTTGTGCGACTTGGACATGTACGTTCTTAATTCGTTTTATCTCATCTTCTAATCCGATTAATTGATGATAATGGGTGGCAAAAAGACTTCTTGCTTGAATTCTATTACAGATGTCCTCTGTCATCGACCAGGCTATAGACAGGCCGTCAAAGGTAGAAGTTCCTCGTCCTACTTCATCTAAAAGTATCAAGGAATTACTTGTGGCTCGCTTAAGAATATGGGCAACTTCAATCATTTCCATCATGAATGTAGACCTTCCTCTTCTTAGATCATCACTTGCTCCAACTCTAGTAAATACCCTATCAACTAGGCCAACTCTAGCCTTTGATGCAGGTACAAATGATCCCGATTGAGCAAGAATAGAAATTAGTGCCGTAGTACGTAAGTAAGTCGATTTACCTCCCATATTTGGGCCGGTTATCAATAAGAAATTCTTTTTATTATCTAATTGTATATCATTGGGAACAAAACCTCCTTGTTGTTCTAAAACAGGGTGTCTACCTTGTTCTATTTTCATTATCGGTTCATCTATAATTTCAGGTCTTACCCATGAGCGCCTTTTAGCCACAATTGCAAAACATTGTAGTACATCAATAGAGGCAATTTTACCAGCAATTTCGGCTAATTGCTGAGCATTACCTCTGCATTTATCTCTTAGTTGTCGGAACATACGATATTCTAGCTCTTTCACTTTAGTGTCTGCAGTAAGGAGTAAATCATCTCTCTGAATTAGTTCATCAGTAGTATATCTTGAACCATTTGTCATTTGCTGTTTTCTTTTCCATTCATCTGGAACTTTATCCTCATGAGTTTTTGTCACTTCTATGAACCAACCAATTTGTCTATTCATTTTTACTTTAAGTGAAGGGATTTCTAGTTCTAACCTGAGTTTCTTTTCTAAATCACTGAACCAAGAATGTCCTTTGGATGTAGTATCTCTCAAAATATCAATTTCCTTACTATAACCATCTCTGATTAATCCTCCGTCACGTAAACTAAGAGGTGGGTTATCAACCAGAGTGCGCCTAATTTCCTCCCCCATTTCGTCTAAGCAATCTAGATTTGAAGTTAAATGATTTAGTAAAACATCATCGGTTTGTTGACAAATACCTATTACTGCAGGCATTCTTTCTATTGCTAAAGAAGTTGCAAGTAAGTCTCTAGCATTTGATCTATTATATGCTAATTGAGTTGCTAATCTTTCCATATCTCTCAAACCTTTGAGAGCATCTCTTAGTGAGTCAATACGTTTCGAAGAACGGAATAATGCATTAACAGAGTTTTGCCTTGATGAGATTGATTCGATATTAGATAATGGCCTTAAAATCCAAGTCTTCAATAATCTTCTACCCATTGCAGTACGGCAGAAATTGATACTAGAAAGCAAACTTCCTTCGTATTCTCCTGAAAGTGTAGATGTCAATTCAAGATTTCTTAGAGTTGTTTGGTCAAGTAACATATTACCCTTTTCTTCAATAATAGAAATATCTCTCAATGGAATGGAATCAGCTATGTGAACAGTTGCCAAATAATCAGCAGCAAGTCCAGCAGCGGCTAGTGATAATGGTGCATTATCTAGGTCAAGGTGACCTAAATCTCCCACTTTCATAATCTCCTTCAGCCTGTTTCGTCTTTTATTTTCCGAAGCATTGTGTTGACTAATTACTGTATTTTGTAAGTGAGTAAACATATTACAAAGAGTGGTATCTTGTGAATCTTTAGAAGATATTACTATTTCAGCAGGATTCCATCTTAGAATTTCATCCATGGCTCTATTGTATCTGTCATTTCCACTCCAAGTACTGGCCCATGATTCTCCGGTAGAAGCATCAATAACTCCCATTCCCAGTTTATCTTTACCGAGAACAATCGCAGTTAACAGAGAGCGCTCTTCGCTTGATAATAGGGATTCTTCGTAAAGACTTCCTGGTGTGTATACTCTAGTCACGACTCTTTCGAGAAGTTTCGCTCCTTCTCTAAGTTCACTTTCTTGTTCAGCTACTGTGACCTTAAATCCAGATTTTAGCATCTTTCTCAAATTATCTTCTAAAGCATGCCAAGGGAAACCTGCCATAGGGACGGGGTTATCGGCATTTTTATCTCTAGCTGTTAGTGCCAAGCCTAGTATCTCTGAAGCAATTTCTGCATCTTCGTGGAATAATTCATAGAAGTCTCCCATTCTGAAAAACAAAATTGTTTCAGGATGTTCGGATTTAATTTCCATGAACTGGTCCATCATGCCTCTTTTTGACATCTCATCACATCCATGGCTTACGCTGGATTTGATTGTCGTTGAATAAGGCACATGAAGGTTGCCAAAGAAAGTAAAAAATTATTCTATTTTGACTAGTAAATTATTAAAATTTCATTCTCTCTATGATATTCCAACCCATTACGGCAAAAATAATACTGAAAATAACTATGAATGAGAAGTTTAAGAAACCTCTTCCACTTTCTATAGAACCATACGATGAATAATCAAAAGTTAGTACTTTGAATTCTCCGTTTGAATTTATTCCGTGCATATATATTATCTTTGAAGAAGAACCATAACTCTCTATTTCAATAGGTAGTTTATGTTGTAAATCTATTACCTCATATCCTTGATTAGTCCATTTGATTACGGAATCTGAATTAATAGAGCCGAAGAACCAAACAACATCACAGTCAGCCTTAATCGCTGCAGAACTTGTTATAGTGGAATGTTCAAAAGTTAAATCATTAGAATCAAAAATAGTGGTCTGCGTAGTTCCAGCAATTATCATTTCATCACCCATTCTTATCATTGAGTGAAACTCCCCAGATGGGGCAATATACATCTTATCAAGCATTGGTGCAGTAAATCCACCAGTCCATATAACATGCCCAACAACAGGCTTTATCTCTGGTGATGCAGGATTATTATCTTGACCTGAATTAGATGAAATTATGATTCCTGTTGCTATCCATTCATTATCATCTATAGCCTCAATTTTTTGCCATTCAACTCCTGCATTATTAGGCATCGAAGAACTTGGAACCCCATCAATTGAAGTTCCTCTAAAACTGGTATGATCTCCTTCATCAGTAACTAAGATCATTGAATTGGATTCTTCATTCATATTTTCTGATAAATCAATAATGTCGAAATTTCCTCTATCATTATTCAAACTGATATTAGATGTTGTTGAGCCATCCATAATTAAAATAGAATTTTCTTCTATCGAGGTAGCGACAGACCCATTATCTAATTCAGTAATGAATTGAATTCCAGAAGCACTGGAGTCCGTATTAGGATTTATGATATCAGTTCTTTCACCATCAGCAAAATGATACAAGTAAGTCCCTTCACTGGTATAACTAACCGAATAATAGTCGCCATCGTCTTGATAACTGATTTCTAATACACGTGAGTTTTCAAGAGCAGAATTATTTTGAATATCCATGCCAGTTAGTTTACTGGTGCCATGAATTGCAAAGGCCCCGATAATAATGAATACGAAGAACAGCGAAATTGCTAACCATTGATGCTCAGATTCTTCTTCAAGAAACCGCCTCCAGCCCTTCGCCATGTTCTTCGGTTGAATGTATACTCCATGAAGGCTTTGATAAAATACATATTTTTCTGCTTTGTTTCTCAAATTATCAAAAAGTGAATCATGCGGAGAAGTGATAAAGGGAGCATCATTCGCAGTGTTGCTTGGAGGTCTAATATGGCACGTAAACCCGCATCAATGTATCGCCGTTTGAAAGGTCCTGCGTATACTCGACGTAAGTATATCGGCGGTGTACCTAACAACCGTATAATGCAATTCCACGTCGGTAACAGAAGAGCTGCTGAGACAGGTCAGTTTCCAGTTGTAATCGAACTAAGGTCAAATAACAACTGTCAAATTAGGCACACTGCATTAGAAGCTGCTCGTGTTATTTCCAACTCTACAATCCGTAATGAAGCAGGCGCTCAAGGATATGCTTTGAGAGTTCATACATTTCCACACCACGTTCTAAGAGAAAATAAACAAGCTACTGGAGCAGGTGCAGACCGTGTATCTCAAGGTATGAGATGTGCATTTGGAAAGAATGTAGGGACAGCGGCTAGAGTCAAGAGAGGGCAAAGAGTCATTTCAATTCAGATTCAACCAGAGCACTATCTTACTGCAAGAGATGCTCTTAGAAAGGCTAGCATGAAATTCCCAACTCCTTGTACAATTAGACTGATTAAAGGTCACGAGCACCTAAAAGGTCTAATTTGAATTAGATTTTAAAATAAAACTATCCTTTTGGATAGTGTGTTTGATTAGTGAAAATAGTTTGGATGCTTTTGGGGGATTAACTTGAGGATAGCTGTTCTTATTGAAGATAGATGCAAGCCAAATAGTAATGCCTTTGAATATCTTCAAAGATGGGCAGGTTCATGTGGTGGTGAATGTATCCAGGTAGAGGGTACAAAATGTAGGATATTAGAATCTGCATGTCCACCTTGTATCATTAGGGCAAAACATTGTCCTGATGATGCGGTCAAGATAATTAATTTGCCAGCAGAACTTGAAACCGATATGGTGCATAGGTACTCATTGAATGGATTCAGACTTTTCCGTTTGCCAACTCCTTCTAAAGAATCAGTAGTGGGGATTTTAGGCCCTAATGGTATGGGTAAATCAACTGCCATAAATGCTCTATCTGGTAGAATGGTACCCAACCTTGGGGATTGGAAAAACAAAGAACCAGAATGGGATGAAATTATTGAAACTCTTCCTAGAGGGGAATTAAGAGATTTTTTAGTTGCAGTTAAAGATGGAGAAATAAAGATAGCAGTCAAGCCGCAGAATGTAGATAAAATTCCTAAAAGAGTTGAAGGAACAGTACGTGAACTATTAACTAAAGTAGATGAAAGAGAAATTTTTGATGAAATAACTGTTGAATTAGGTCTCGATCATTTACTTGAAAGAAAAATAAATCAATTATCTGGAGGAGAATTACAAAGAATGGCAATATGTGCAACATTAATGAGAAATGTTGATGTTTACTTTTTTGATGAACCATCTTCATATCTTGATATTTATCAAAGGATGAAAATTGTAAAAATCATTCAAAAGTTATCTGAAACCAAGAGAGTAATTGTTGTAGAGCACGATTTAGCGGTACTCGATGTTCTTGCAGATTTAGTTCATATTGTATATGGCGACAAAGGTGCATTTGGGATTTTTACTCCGGCAAGAACAACAAGGCAAGCAATTAATGCTTATTTAGATGGATTTTTAGTTGAACAAAACGTACGTATTAGAAGTAAGCCGATAAAATTCCTGACTCATAGGGACCGTAATCCTTCGGCAGGAAGTAAAATAGTTTCTTGGTCAGGAATAAAGAAAAAATTAGGAGATTTTGAACTTAGTACTGGAGATGGAGCAGTACACAGAAGCGAAGTTGTTGGGGTTGTTGGACCAAACGGCACAGGTAAATCTACCATGATAAAAATTCTAGCTGGTATGCACGATTACGATGATGGTTGGGTTACCAAAGAATCTTCAGTTTCATACAAACCTCAACACATTGACGTTGATATGGATTGCAGTGTACAACTTTGGCTAGATAGTGAGATCGGTGCAAAATGGCGTGGCGGAGAATTCAATGTCAACGTTATCAAAGCATTAGGTGTCGATCAGTTACTCGCTAAAAGAGTAAAGAAATTATCAGGTGGAGAGAGGCAGGCGGTTTCTATAGCGATTTGTCTTGGTAGAGATGCAGACCTATATCTTTTGGATGAGCCTTCAGCACACCTAGATGCCAATGCTAGAATGGAAGCAGCCAAGGCTATTAGACGGACCATGGAATCAAATGAGAAATCTGCTTTTGTAATTGATCATGATGTATATTTCATAGACATCCTCAGTGACTCGCTATTGGTATTTGATGGTCAAGGAGGTTCATTTGGAAAAGCGGAAGGACCATTTACTCTTAGAGAAGGAATGAATAGATTCCTCCAGGATGTTAATATCACATTCAGAAGAGATCACGATTCTAAAAGGCCAAGGATAAATAAAAATAATAGTAGAAAAGACCGAGAACAACAAAGTTCTGGAGATTTTTATTCCTTTGAATCAAGATAGGTGATTAAATGCCATTTGGAAAACCCCCTTTAGGCGGCCCTTTGGGCAAGTCACGTTCACGAATATCAGCCAGTGGATTGACCACTTTCCTCAGGTGTAAATCGCAATGGTTTCTAAGTTCTAAATTAGGATTATCTGGTCCATTGAATACTTCACAAGTACTCGGTATAGTAATTGAGGATTGTTTTTGCGAGATATTAATGAAAAGACCAAAATCGATAAATTCATTCGAAGAATTGAAATCATGGGCTAGTAGTTTTGTTGAAGAATATTCAATCAAAGCCATGGATAGGGGTGAAGAACTCTGGTTGCAAGGTATTTGGCATAAGGAAGGGTCTTCTTGGGAAGACGTTGAATTGGAATCAATAAAATATCGAATTTCATGTGGATTAGAATTATTCCTTGAAGAGGTCGAAAACTGCTATAATGCAGGAGGAGGCCCTTACTTAGAAAGTTTCAGAAAAGGAGATTTTGTTTTTGAAATTAATTCTCCTGCTTGGGGAGAAGAGCCAATATTTCCAATACCTGATAAAGTAAATAATTTTGCTATTAGAAAATGGTCTATAGATGAGGGCGTTGAGTGGCAGAAAGAAAATGAAGAAGTGAGTTGGTGCGAGGCATGGGAAATTGCTAGACCTTGGGTAAAGGACCCTAGGGTTCACCAGCCTCAAAGGTTATTTCATCCAGATGGATGGGCTGCTGGAGAATTAGACCTTGTACTGAGATGGGATGGAAGAAT
>MDTC01216519.1_pt1 | contig 13249 bp, 13 predicted proteins | sample 811181 | NCBI WGS metagenome assembly MDTC01 (sample SAMN05326644, study PRJNA326480) | marine metagenome | isolation source: seawater | place: Pacific Ocean: North | collected 2011 | reverse complement strand
TTTTATTGTTACTGCTAATCCAAGCCTTCTTGCTAATATGAATACACCAGAAGCACTTTGTTTATTACGAGCAGTGAAATTCTTGACTTTGCTCAAAGGGATATCAATATCGATAAATTCTCTGAAAAATGATTCAACTACGGAGTTCGGAGCATTTAATATTGATTTTGGAATAATTTGATTATTATCACTACGGAGAATTTTTCCAAGATTTCTCGCTCCATCAGTGCTTGGACAATTTTCATGGCTCCATACTGTAGTTAAACAATCAGATACATCATTGTGAAGAATGTCCGACCCTTCAGTAATTTCATTTGGACTTATCTTTGTACAATCAGGTAATAGTAAACTATGGTCTTCAGTAACGTCGACAATACCGGTACTAGTCATGACACGATATAACTTCTTCTCAGACTTATGACGAATGACTCTCTCTAATTTTGTATAACCATCGTCAGTCCAAACTTCAAGATCATATATCTCAGAATATTCTTTTCCATCATTTCTACTCTCATAAACCCCAGAAATACTATCAATACGGCATGTTCTTATACCTTCGGAATCTCTCAAAATAACTGTAGTATCTCCAGTAACTGAATCTCCATAAACAACTTCTGCGCCGGGATACCATTCTTCAACACATTTTTGTGTATGTTCAATCATACCTCTTCCAATTCCAGTAGTACAAGAAGCAACTGGCTTACAGGGCATCTGACCAACCATAGCACCTGTGAATCCATACATACTATTCATACTAACTTTGAATGCAAGTTGTTTTCCGTTGTATACTGCATACATAAACATATCTCCAGCATCTTTTGCAGCTGCCATATCTTTTTTAGCAGCTTTCCTGTTTGAAGCTAATATTCTCAGCATTTTTGGGAACATTCCTTCTGAGTTTTGAGCAAACTTATAACCAGCATGTTCATAATATTCTATACCTTCTAAGTTATCATATTTAGAATCCATAACTAATGTATCATGACTCAGATTATGCGCTCTCATGATCGTTGGATACAGTGAAGCAAAATCTAGACCAGTGATTGGTTTTTTCATGTAAGCACCTTTTTTAGCATTAAGAACAGTTGCTCCCTCAAACTCTTGCTCTTCCTTTGGTCTGTCTCTAGCCAATGTCAATACAAGCATATCATCCTTTCTAGTAAAATATAGTAAAGTACTGAATACTTTTATTGACTGACCTCTTTCTGTCAGAAAACTCATAGGAACCCAAGTTGCTTTTGACATTTCAATCATATTTGGAACAATAGCCAATTTATTGACAAGTTTGAGAGGTAAATCAGTATCTTTCACGCAATATATTCCAATTTTACAACGATCTGCAGAAGAACCTTCATAACAACGGAACATTTCTTTTGGAGTCATATCAACTTTCTTGTCTTTCAAAAAATGCTCAGATACATTGTTCAAAGTGTAGTTAGTAAGTTTATGTTCACGCTTAATGATGACAAGCAAATCTATTTGCAGACGCCCTGGTGTATCAACCATTTTGAAATCAGAAGCACCATATGCACCAGAAGTAAATTGTGTTTCTTTGCATTTTACCCTCAAATCTTTCCGTTTACTAAGTTTGAAGAATTCATCAGCATCAGTCATGGAAGCACGAGTATGCATATAATGTAAATCGAATCCCCATATGTTATATCCAATCAGTATATCAACTCCTTCTTTTATCAATAGACGCGCCCAAGCATTCAAAGCTTCACCTTCATATTTATAAACTTCCAATTCAACCCCATCACCGATAGGATCACATGTTCCATATGAAATTAGGTGACGCTTATAAGGCTCTGGCTCACCAACTCTTTGCAAAGTTGTAGCGACTTGAATGAAAGGACTCATCTCATCATTTGGGTCAGGAAAACCACCATCTGAACTATAAACCTCAATGTCAAATGATGCTTGAACTAATGGTGCTATAGTTGGTCTAGAATCATGTTTAATATCAGTGTATTTGCACTGTACTTCAATATCAACAAAATGCTTCTGTGATATCTTTTTAACTTTTGTGTAATTTTCAATACTTGCCCAACCTGCAAACTGAATATCTTGAACATGTGCAAATCGTAACATTGGGTCAATATTTGCTTCGTAAACTTCCATTTTCTTATTGAAGCCATTAACGAGTGAAACCGGTTTTTCAAACATTTTCTGTGCTCTATAAAAAGCAGATTTTGATTTGAATAATAATCTTACAAAACGAAATACTTCATTATTTGTAAATCCATAAAACTTCTTTCTGTTTACAAATTTTACACCTTTGAAATTTGAATCTAAGCGCTTTCCAATAAATTTCTTTACAGCTTTTTCAAATATTTCTAAATCGTCAGTTTTCCAGTTATTTGGAACGTTTACAAAGAAATATGGGTTAAATAATACTTCGGCACATACAGATTTACCTAATTCAGTTCTTCCATATATATAAATTGTATATTGAGATTTTACAGGTTTATATTTTTCTTCTTCATCATCAGAATCATCATCTTCAACATCTTCAGCATTCCAAGAAACACATTGAAATTCAATCATAATATCTAAAAATATTTATTATTATTTTATAATAATTATAAACCTTTATGTGACTTTTAAATTCTGTTAAATGTACCAAGAACAGAATAGTTTAAAAAGTCTACATAAAGAAACATGGGTTTTTATTTTAAAATATTATGCTACAAATAAAAGAACACCAATCAAAAAGTACTCTGTCTTTGAGTTTCAAGCACAATCAACAATCTTTTTTGGTTTGTCAGGAATTTTTAATGTTATGCAACATTGCTGCTGACATTACAGTGAGTGGTGGAGAAGCATGTGTATGTTCAATATCAAAGGATGATTTTATAAGATTTAAAACAATTAAGAATGAAACTCAGTATGAATCATGGATATCAAAGTTTGACTCTGATGGTATGGAACAATCTGCAATTTGCAAAATTGAACAAGTATATTTTCCTGGATTAACTTGCGGAGTTATAGCAAATCAAATAAAAGATTATTTTAAAACATGTACAAAAATCTTTTTACATATTTCAAAGTTACCTACAATTGTAACCAAAAAGGATATATTTAATGAAAACATTAATATATTTGAAACGTCTAATATGATTGATCAAGAGATCATGAAACATCTATAACTTTTTAATCAATTTCTGCATTTTCTTCACTGTATTGTTGTTCAGAGTCATAGAATTGGTAGTTTGTATTAAATCATTTACTGTAAATTGGTTTAATCCCTTTTCTTTTTTAATCAATGCACAGTTTTTATTTGATATTGGAACATATCCTACATGGGTTCCTTTATCACAAACGTGTTTGGAAAAGTTTAACGCATGTATTCCACACGAATGTTTATTTTTTTGTTTTCCTCCTAAAATCGATAGACTTTTTTTAAATTTAGTTCCTGGAAATATTAGTTTAATTTCTTTTATTGCATTTGAAAAGTTTTTATTATTTGATATCTTACTTCCACAAGAATCATAAAATATAATCTGTCCCTTGTCTAAGTCTATGTAGAATGTTACATAGTGACCTGTGTCTTCACATATTGTTAATATTTTTGACTTATTTATGTCTTTTGAACATGTCTTTAAATATTTAGGAAATGCTTTTAGATTCAATGGGGTATGAAAGAAAACATTATCATTCTTTGCCTTAAATTTAGAAATTTCTTTAGATATATTGGCATTTGTTAATAATCTTTTACTCATTATTATAACCTTTTTTTATTTTTATACGAATGTTTAATTATAATTCCATCTAAATGCAGAGATATAATGTTACAAATTGCACTTCATGGACTATATCATTCAAGTTGTTTTAGTTATTATACTCACTTCATAAAAATAAAATCTATTTAAAGGTTATTAAATGATAGTCCATAATGAAGTCAAAAACTTTATATGAGGTTGTACTTGGACAAACTTGTTCATATTCTTCACAATTGTTCATGTATTACTGTAATCTTGCAGCAGAAATATGTTTATGCGGAGGAAGTGCAATTGTTATATGTCATTTAGAAAATAAAGAATACATAACTTTTAAAGCATACATACCAAAAGATTCGGATCAGTATGCTGGTTTGATTCAACTTTTTGATGATAAAGGCGCTTTCAAAAAACATTTAGCATGGATTGAAGAAACATTTTTCAATTCTATGAACAATAATGTGATTGCAAATAGAATTCAAAATTACTTTGATGAATCGTCGTCGATTCATTTCCATATACATAAATATCCCAATATTACATTGAAGGAGTTCATTTTCGCCGAGCATATTGACATTTCTGAAAATGCAAATATTGCAGATGACCTGCTGAAAACACTCTAGATAAGTGTTGATTTATATAAAAAGTGAGCAGTGTTTCCATGGGATCCATTTGACTGTTTCAACAATATTTTGCCACTGTTCTTGTTTAAGTATTTTCTCTTTACTGTTCCTGAAGAAGCATTGTACACTTCGCCAACAGGTACCATTTTAGTTTCATTGAATTTTACAACTTTCTTTGTTTTTGGAGAGTGTATTGTTCTCTTACCACTGCCAACTTTGTAATGTAATTTTCCATTCTCTTCAAAAATTTGTTTTACACTTCCATTTGCTGTATAAATGAGTTTTCCAGTGAGTTTCTTCATCATATTTGAAGCCGCTTCTAAATATTTTCCTGCTTTAGCATATTTGGGAACTTTTTCCGCAACTGCTAACTTCTTTACTTTTTTAGCAACTGATACTAATTTGGATTCTGTATCTGCTTTTTGAATTTCTTCAACTACTTTCATTGCTTTTGGAACCGTTTTTTCTTTTATTTTGGCGGTTAACATATTATTAAGAGCATTGTTAATGTTTTCTTGGACATTGCTAAAATGATTTTTTACAGTTTCCCTGTGATTCAAATTATTTATAAGTCTTGAAATTTGTGCTCCGTTTAATTTATGATTATTGTGAGTATGATTATTAACACCGACAGTTAAACCACCTCCATTGACTTTTGTTTTTCCAAATTTATTAAGAGCATTGTTATATCCTGCGTTTGTGAAATTATAAACTTTACCAGTATTATTCTTCACAACTTCTGCAACTTTTGGTCTCATTTGTGGTGCATAAGTCATTGTAATATATAATGAGAAAATTTTGTTACGTAATGTATATGACTTCCAAAACTAAGAACAACCCGTTATCTTTGATGTTATATTTATGCTTGTCAATTACAATTTCAGATGCTATACAAGGAACCTTTATAGATATCTTAAGTCCTATTAGCAAACGTTTGATTCCTGGAGATGTTAAAAAACCAACTAAAATCTGCGGTTTTGATTTCTATCTAAAGAGATGGTTAATTAGAATAATAAATCTTATTATTGCACTTACATTTGTGAAAACTTTTGAAAATCAGTTTTCGAATAAGAAAATTTTTCCACTTCTTATAAATTTAAAACGAAATAATATGAATAATGGGAAGAATATTTCTTGAGTTCATTGAAGACATTGAAAATAAGGTATGGTGTTGTGCAAGTTGTTTTGAGTTTAACTCTGAAACACATATCTCGTCAGTATACGACACTAACGATTACGATATTGAAACTTCTTTCGGAGTAGCTTTTAAATGTTTTAAAGTCATCAATCTAATTCCTACGAAAAAATGCAATAGAAGTATAATTTATGGTAACTCCGAAATAACTATATTTGACAATGATGTTGCGATCCCTATCCCTGATGATCATTATGGTCATTCTTGCGAAATGCGCTGTAAGCGTTGTCTACATTTAATAGGTTGGAGTCACATGCAAAATAATCATGTGGTGTACATATTATTCAGAGAATCTCTTTGTTAGCCTCTTTCTTACTTTTTACTAGCAAGCTTATAAATGAACATTTGTGATACCGCAAATAACATAATATTTCCTGTACCCATCAAGCCATATCCTATTTTTTTCTTCTCTTTACTTTGGGTCTCAGCCAAGCTCATATAAAAACCAACGACAATAAAAGCCATTGGAAAACCGGTTAATAATTGCAAATCTATAACCATATTACGATTCATAGTACTATAATTATAATTTTATTCTTAAATGTTTTAAAACTTCGTTAAAAATTTTAAGAATAAGACTCTCCCAGTTGGAATCGAACCAACGACCTTACGGTTAACAGCCGTACGCTCTAACCAACTGAGCTATAGGAGATGAGTGACCACTTGGTCATATTATTATATTATTATTTCTTTAAGTATTTTACGCAACTAATTAAAAGTTAGTTAACTTAAAAGATAAAATAGGCTGTTATAGTAATATGGAATCTTATTTAAGAAAACACAACTTGAAAAAAAGTTTGGAACATATAGTAAATCATTGTTTTGAACATAAACTTGAATTTCCTTATGAATATATAAAAACATATTGTAATTCTTATATAGAAAGTATCATAGTTGATATAAATGCAAGTAGTGTTTTTGATTCAAAAGGTCAGCCAACTGTGAAAGTACAAGTTACTACAAATAAAGGTAAATTTTATGGAATAAGTCCATCTGGAATATCAACAGGAATATATGAAGAAATAGAAAATAGAGATGATAAAGTTGATGAATATTTTGGCAAAGGTGTTAAAAACACGATATTGCAAGTCAACGAAAAAGTAAGACAATCACTCATCGGGAAAAATCCAAAGAATCAGAATCAAATAGATAAAATATTGATTGAAGCCAATATTGGAATATTAGGCAGGTGTGCTATGTCTGTGGCAATATGCAAAGCAGGTGCTGCTGAATACAACATTGAGCCTTTCGAATATGTATCTAAATTATCAAATCAAGACGCAAATATTCCTGTTCCTATGTTCAATATTTTGAATGGCGGAAGTCATGCTGACAACGAACTTGCTTTTCAAAGTTATATGATAGTTCCAAGTCACTCTACCAGTTTTGAAGATTCTTTGCGAATAGGGACAGAAACATATTTTAGACTAAAAGATAAATTATCTTCAAGATATGGTTGTGGTAATACTAATGTTGGAGAACAAGGTGGATTCGCACCACGCATCAAAGACAACATTGAAGCTTTGGAAATGATAAATGAAGTTATAGAACCAGGAACTGAAATTGGAATCGATGTTGCTGCTTCTGAATTTTATATGGGAGAAGATGAAGATTGTTATGATCTTGAATATAAAGTTTGTGAAAACGATGGTAGTAAATACATATCCCCTCAAAGATTGAATGAAATATACCTACAAATTCTATCTAAATTTCCCATAAATTTTATAGAAGATCCATATCAGCAGTCTGATAAAGAAAGAACATCAATTCTTAAAAATTTGAACAAATGCACAGTTATTGCTGATGACATGATCTCAGGTAATATTGAAGATACAATTTTTAGTCAAACTTGTAATGGTATTTCAGTTAATTTAACACAAACAGGAACAATTACAAAAACTATTGAAAATTGTTGTCTTGTTAAACAAGCTGGTTGGAAGCTCTTAATTTCAGATAGAGGAGCAGAAACAGAAGATACTTTTCTTGCTGATTTTGCTGTTGGAATAGGAGCATATGGAATTAAAGCAGGCGCACCATGCCGCTCAGAAAGAGTTTCAAAATATAACCGATTACTTGAAATTTACCAAGGTCTAGCAAAACCTGTATAACCTTGTTCTATTAGATAGTTTTTATAATTAGCGTCTGCGTTTGCTTGTGCCTGCAGTCTCGTTCTGGCATTACCTGTTTCTCCTACAAAACCAAATCTATTTCCAATACGATTGAACATTGATGCTTTCGATTGCTTTCTTATTTTTTTTTTTAGCTAATCTGTTTTGTCTCCTGTGATATTGATTGGTAACATGTGCACCAAATAATGACCACAATATGAAGAGTATATGAAGTAAAATAGCAATTATTACAAATGCATATAATGCTGATTCGTTAGGAGTAAGACCTTGAATTTTTGAATCTTTATATTCTTTCCAATTAAAGTCTTTTCTATTTCGTAAAGAATCATCTGAATCGCATATACTGTCAACGGTCCCCTCTTCATTTCCTTCAGCCTCTCTACATAAATTATACCATTTATTTTCATGTTTAGGTATTTTACTAATACGCACTGCAAATGATACCAAAATAGAAAATATAAGTAAATTTGTTATTACAAAAAAGAATTTATACAGTGCAGGTCTTTCTGAAAACACACTCATATTATATACAACATTTTATAAATCTTCATCAGAATCTTCATCAGAATTCTGAGAAACGACTTTTTTATATTTAATTCCTCTATATTTCATATTTTTGCTTGGTCCTAAAGAATTAATTCTATCTATATAATCTTTGAATATTTTACGCGATGGTGGTTTTGCTCCATATCCCGACTCATACCAAACTTTAAACTTTTCATGTAGTGGTATTAACTCCATAACATCATTCTTATCATTTGTAAAATCAACAGCATCGTTAAGATAATCTAATAATAAATCTGAACGTTTTTGATACTCTTTAGTAAATCTTTGTATTGATGGTGGCTCTTGCAAACCTTGACTTTTATATTTTGGATATGTTTGAATTAATGTATACATGAAAACTTCTTTCCAAGTTTTCATTTTATCATCTAAATCATTGTCTTTTTTGTATTCATTAGGCTCTGTTGGATCATCAACAAACTTAGAAGGAAAGTCAAGTACACGCAATCTTCTCCAAGTACCACCATCGTTCGATGGAATTGTAGGCAAAGTATTGCAAGTTAATATTAATTTGAACTGTGGTTTAAATTCTACTGGTTCTTTGAAAAGTCCTCTAGCTTGGATAATATCACCACCTGTTAATTCTTTCATGTAACCGACATTTATTTTATCACCTTCTTCAGGTTCTTGTAAGCTTGCAAAACGTTTTCCCATCGTTTTGGCAATTTCTGGATTGGCAGCACTTGAACCAGCACGTTTTTGAGTAAGTACAGTAATTGGAAGTTTTGTGCAATAATCTCCTAAACAACTTTCAAACAATTCAATAATTTTACTTTTCCCATTACCGCCACTTCCAGTCCATATATGAAACTTTTGATCAGTTGTTTTTCCATGTAGAAAAGATGCGAATAATCTCAACACAAATTTGCGTTCCTCTTCTGAAGGTTGAACCTTTTTCAAAAAATCCTTTAACCCATATATTGCATCATCACTTTCTTCTGGTTCCACATAATCTATTCCTGTTGACAAAGAAACATAATCATCAGGTCTTCCGTCTCTAAAACAGAGTCTATTTAAGTCATATACACCATTTTCAAATCCTAAAAGTTGGTGATGAGAATCTAACTTCTTTAAAAATTTTGAGTTGTAAAATAATTCTGCACATTCGATCATAACCTTATCTTTGAATGCTGTGGTTTTCACATTTTCTAATAGTTTTTCACATCTCTTGTGTTTCTTCTGACACTCCTCTACTTTATCAGGTTCAGCTTCTAAACTTTTCATCCTATAATAATTGGACAACATACGGTATTCTTTAGCTAATTCTGTTGAAAGTTTTTTTCTCAAACTAAGAGCTTTGTCCATTTCAATCCATTTATGATTGTGGAATTCAAACCAAGTCGAAAATTTAACACTTGCACATACATACTGATATTTGTACATCGTAAATAAAACATTTGCAACATCATAATTTGTTCCAGACAAACTTTCTAATAATACTGTTTGCACTTCATTCTTCTTGATTTGCATGTATGCCCCTGGATCATCTAATTTTGCCCATCGATACAAACTTCCAATTCCTAAGTCACCTTTTTTGAAACCATTCCAAAGACGTTCACATTCGCCTTCTCTAAATTTTTCAGACTTACGACTAAATTTTATCCAAGACGATAAAAGAGAAACATCAATATTGTGAAGACAAAATCCAACCGACAACCAATCTGCATAACTATCACAGCGCTCTAATGACAAAATATCAGTTAATTTAATTGCAGTTGCTATATCACCAACTGCAGCTGGTGTAGAATTATATGATTTAGATATTTTAGGTCCCGTTTTCGGTTGTCTTTTTACATGAGTTGCCTCTTCGTGTTCGCGTATACTAAAATATTTTGCATCTAACTCTGGAATTTCCTGAGAATTCAATTCAAAATCAAATATTTTTGTCAATTTATACGCATCACTATTAAATTTCCCTGACCCTAACAACATCCAACCATTTTTTTCGATTACTGCTTTGTCAATTATATCTTCCATATGATTCTTACAGTTCATCTTTTCCTTCAATCTCAGCTCATTTGCTTGTTCTATTATATTTTCTCTAATTTCGTATTGAATATCTGCTTTTGATATGATGTGCGGATAAATTATATGTATACCATCCTTAATATTTCCATTGACTTTCGTTGGATTAGGCTTTTCAAATACATACGCTGTCATGTCATCGTTAGAACAGTCAAAATATTTCACTATTTCATTGTTAAATAATTTTACAAATGTCATTACATCACTCTCTTCATATGCCCTTGTAATACAATCATCGATATTATATCTCAAATCAATATCAATTACAATTGGGCTTAAATCTTCATGTACTTCAACTATTGATGGCTGTTTTCCAACTTTTACTTCTTCCGAATATAATTCAAAAAATTCCTCTACATGTTCCCCTACTATCCTATATTTTGCAGGTTCTGGTGGTAATGAGTAATGTGTCGGCTTTTCACTCGAATCTTTATACAGTTTATGTTTATTGAGAAATTCCTGAAAGGACATTGTCCAATGGATTATACAATTATTAAAAATCCAATTTTTTAAATCTTGTCTATATTATTAAGACAATATGAATTTGTCTAGGATTATCACTGTAAGAAACATATTTCTCGCAATTTCAGCAATTGCTTTTTATCTGAGCTACATAAAACCGAAAATTAAAGGAATCAACAAAATTAAAAATGACAATAGCTTAAAAATACATCTGACAGCATTAGAGCAGTTTTCTGATACTGACAAACATAGTTATATGAAGGGTCAACAACATTTAAAAAGATTTTTCTTGTATTATAATAAATCTTTCGAATCAAACACCGCCGACAAGTTAAAACAACATGCAATGTCCTCCATGAAATATTTTAGAAGAATTGCGCTACGTGTTGTTAATGATTTAGAGTCTGAACAAAGATTAACCCAGACAATTGACAATATAAACAATCTCCTTGAACAATATATATATGAGGCATCAGATAGGCATTTGTTGAACTACAACGGGTCTTATATGTGATAATATTATTGAGTTGTACATTTGATTTTCATATTCTTCAGTGAAATTCACTCCTGTACAAAATGATTTATGTTGCATTATGTAAATATGCAAATTTCTTTCTAAACTGTACAAACTGTACTCAGTCTCTTTGTCTTCATCATATTTCAACCCAATAACAACCAACTCAAAATGTTCAGGTAAAATGTTTTTAATTGTTCGATATAATTCAAGTTCATTTACTAGATCTTCACCTATTGAATGCGTTATAAAGGCTGATACATGCTCAGTTGGGTTCAGACATAACTTTTTGAATCGTTCTACACATCTTTCAAAATATCGATAATCATCATCATTTTCACATGGATCATGATGATTAAATATATTTCCATATTCTGTATGTCTGCATTTTTTATCTTTACACAATGTTTCATATTTTGTTCTATCCAAAAATGTAGTAAATGCATCATTTATACAATTATATACCATGGTTGGATTCGAAAATATCCAGTCGAAAGGAAGTGAAAATTCTTTAACCTTCAACTCTTTTAAAACACAACTTGTTAGGCAGAATTCACCAATACTTATGTAATGTGTTTTCTTTCTAACAGTTTCTAGACTTTTCCCATAATAAATGAAATGGAATAAACAACGATCATCGTTAAATATTCCATCTTCAATATACATTTCTTTCATATGAGGATTTCCAGATATATAACTGACGAGATTAAAGATGATTACTCTTTCAGTTTGATGCATCCAATGTTTTCCCTGACACTTGGTCCATTCTAGTAACGTTGACTCATCGAATTCTTCAGGTCTATTATTTCTACACCACATACACAAATCATCATAACTTGCAATATAACATAGTTCCATAATACATTCACACAACAAAATTTAAATACACGATTAAAGATTAGAATATTATAATATTATATTAATTGAGAAATGGACGTTCAATCAAATTTATGCCGTTTAAATTTCATAAGGTCTGGTAATTTAAATGAAGAAAGCAACATTGCTCAACAACCAGAAAATTTGTCACTCAATTTGAAAAACCATCAGTTAACAATGATTCATGCAATGAAAAACCTCGAACTTAATGACATAAATCTATCAAATGATTATTCATTACATACAAGTGTTGGTATTTGCGGAGATAAAACGGGTGCAGGTAAATCTTTCCATATTTTAGGTCTCCTGTGTTCTCAACCTATTGTTCCTTCCAAGTACAAAATTGTTAGCCAATTTGGTAGAAATGTTCACATTCAAAACAATAATTTGCATAATAATGTATCGCCTTTAACAATTATCATCGTCCCTCACACTTGTTTTAAACAATGGCAAGAATATATTCAAAACTATACAAATTTGCAATTATTTACTATTCATTATAAAAGAGATGTTGGAAATTTTATTTCTTCCAACAAATTTGATGAAACTGGAGTTTTGCTTTGTAATTGTTCTTTTTATAACTTACTGATGGATCTAAGTCATCATGTTAAATGGAATAGGGCTGTTTTTGACGAATCTGACACAATCAACATTCCAAATGCTAGAATGATTGATGCCAACTTTGTTTGGTTCATTAGTTCTTCATTACACAATCTACTTTTTCCAGTTGGAGTTTACAATTGGAGACTTTTAGACTCACATGAATTACACAGTATTCATGGAATCAGAAGAACTGGTTTTATTCGAGATACTTTAGTTAGTTTTCAAGGCAGATTCGCAAATGAAATTATTCCCCACATTTTTCTTAAATGTTCTGATTCTTATGTTCATCAATCTTTTCAACTCCCCGACCCTCAAGTTTTTTACATTATTTGTAAAACTCCTATTTATATGCGGGTTTTAAATGGCGTAATTAACAATGACATACTTAATTTGTTAAATGCAGGTAATATTGATGGTGCTGTTGAAAAACTGGGTTGTACTATAAATACTCAAGAAAACATAATTACTGTCGTGACTAAATCTTTCGAAGACAAATTATACAACACGAAGAGACAACTTGAATGTGTTAAAGAAATGAC
>MDTC01260045.1_pt1 | contig 13253 bp, 8 predicted proteins | sample 811181 | NCBI WGS metagenome assembly MDTC01 (sample SAMN05326644, study PRJNA326480) | marine metagenome | isolation source: seawater | place: Pacific Ocean: North | collected 2011 | reverse complement strand
TGTGAAGCAAAAGAACATCCAGTAATTTGATCCACTGTTGGATATTGTCACCGTGAGCGTGTAAGACAAAAGGCACTCCACGCTCAGCGGCCATCGCCAAGTCGGCCATTTCTCCATCTCCGTCGCTCACAACACAAAGTAGAGCATCCCAAGCGATACCAGGGTATTCCGATTCGTTGAGAACACCGACTGCACCATCAGCTGCGATAATCCGTTGCCCTCCAACAATCGCATCTCTTACATCATCAGGCTCCGCGGCCGCTCCCAAAACGGTCAATGGGCCGGAAATAAGTCCTTCTTGTAATTCTAATAGCGTCCTCTGACGCCTATCTTTTGACCACAATGGAATGGTCTTTGACTTTGAATCACAATACCATACCAAATCCTTGGCTGAATCCAGGTCATGCTGTAATTGCCATCCGAAGTCACTACGGATGTCATCCTGAATTTGGACCAAGATAGAGTGCATGGTACCGGTCACATCACGGCGAGGAATAGAGAACCTCAAGAACCCTCGTTTACAGGATGGACACTCCATGCCGATGCCATTGCAAGCCAAACCCATCGATGATGCGGTTGTTACTGCAAGGTATCCGTTTCTTCCACAAGCTGCCGTTAGCATCAAGGCACACATGGAAGCCAACAGTGTTGACTTTGCCTCATTGGTTGACACGGAATGGCTTGAGGAAGTCCGTGTACGTGCCCGTGTTCGGTTGGTGGAATCAGTCGTCAGTAAGGAGGGTATTGATGTCACCACCACGGTCGACATTCACACCCCTTACGGACAAATGGTCGAATCTCTTTCATTCCTGTATGCAATGGTCACTGTTTGTGCTTCTTTCGATGAGCGTCTGTTGGCACGATGGGCAGAAGGGGAATCGAGCCGTGCAGATCAATTGTGGGGCACCATCGAATCCCCCACATCGTTCCAACGCCTTGCTGAAACCTATCTCAGCGACATTCGCTTAGGCGATGAGGGATATTGGGAAGTACCGATTACAGATTTCATCGAAATTTGCCCAAAGATTAGCGGAGCATACTGGCGGCTACCAAATCGCCCAGTTCGCCAGGGTTGGGTGATATTATCCCCCTCATCTTCAGAAAATAGTCAGCAACGCCTCTCACGTCTACTCAAGGAAAGGATTCGGACACAACTTATCGAAGATTGTCGTAAGAGAATGGAGATGATGGACGAAGCCTTCGTTGGGCGAATGGCTGAAGAAGTTGGCCGAATCGTCGGTCTCTTGAAACATCAAGCAAGTGCAGAAGTGTCATTCACTTCCGCAGATGAAGAAGATTGGCCACCCTGTATGCGAGAAATCACGACGCAACTCGCTCAGTCAGTCAACATAAATCACGTTGGTAGAGTGTTCCTTGCAAGTATCTCTAGGGTGATTGGATTGACCGTAGATGAAGCACAAGCTTTCTTTGTCAACGCACCGGATTATTCTGCAGAAACCACTCGTTATCAACTCACCCACGTCTACGAAAACGAGTACACTCCAGCAGGTTGTCCCAAGTTGCAAATCAACGCCTGCTGTCCTGTATCCAGGGGTGATGTGAAATCTGATTTATGCAATCGAGAGTGGATGGATCATCCTCTCAAGTATCTGCGTGCTAGACAGCGATCAAAGCACCGCGAAGAGCAACAATCAGTGATGCAGACAAACCAAGATTAGAGGACTTAAACTCCCCAATAACGCCCAGTATCTTGCTTAGATTCCCAAGAGCGAACACCTGTGCGTACAGCCCAGAAGATGAACAATGCCAGGATGGTATCTCCCCAATCTTGTACGATGGTCGATACGTCGTATTCGTATCCACTACCGTTAGCGATTTGAATGGCAACTTGCAATGCTGCAGTTGCCATGGTCCACATGACTACACCAAATGCAATGACCAATATTGAACGCCCACTGAAGTTCCCCTTCTTCCATCGAAGTACCATGAGCGAAAGGGCAAATGACAACGCACCTAGTACAATCCATGTCAAGGATTTTTGCAGAACTTCCAATCCAAGCAAAATATTGCTCGTTTCTGTCTGAGAAATATCACCATAGGTATCGTAACCCTCCACTACAGCGAGTAAAATAGCTACACCTGTCACGGCCCAAAGAAGTGAGGAAAGAATGGCGGCATCGGCAGATTCTCTCATGTCTCTCATCAGTCGCTCTAATCGATCTTCAGCACCGAGTCCCTTGAACAACAGGTAGACACCCAGGAGTAAGGGCATGGCTCCAATCAAGGCTCCACCATTGGGCAGAATCATCCCCAATCCAAGTATCATCATGAAAATCGAGATCGGTACCAATAACCGAGCTCGCCAACGTGGATCTTCAATTGCCTTGGCGATGTAGTAGTAAGTCCCCTCGATTCCTTTTGATTGGCGGACAATGATTTTCTCGACATGGTCGATTGAAAGCCGACTGGATAGAATTGGTAAGACTGACTCGTCTTCCATCCCATCGGTGACCAAGATTCCACGATCGGGTTGGAATTCTGAAATCACATCTTCAAGTTGTTGTGCAATATTTCGGTCGGACTTGATACCCACCCGTTCATCACCAGTCAAAATCGCAATTTCAACCTCGTCGTTTGGGTCAGCACCTTCGGCGAGGAGGTCATGTTGATGTAGGGCACCAAGAATTGCATTGGTATCACTTTCTTCTGGGTCAGCAATACCAAGTCGAAGTGCGGCGGTCAGGACTTGACGACGACCAACGACACTTCCGCGGATACCTGCTTTTACCCCCAAATCATTGTCGCGATCAACTGTGATGACCAATGTTCGGACCAGAATTGACACCTCCCGCACCCCTTAGGGGGGTGCGACAGTGATTTCAAATGTTGGATAATATCCTACAATTATGCGGTGAATGTGGTTTCAGTCATGCAATTAGGGCATGTTACCTTGATTGGACGCATTGATGGGATGCCCAGAGCCGAGTTACAAGCTGGGCACATTACCGCCTGTTCGATTTGAGATTGCCTTGCTTTCCCTTCTCGACTTGGATCATATGTTGCCCGATATTTGGAAGGATTTTGAATGTAATTTGCGGTTGTCTCCGAAGGTGCAACAGTTCCCGCATCACTCTTGGTGAATGTCGATGGAACGACACTTTCTCCACGTTTCCAAGCATTATATTGAGCCTCAACTTCAGCCGCAGTCATCCGATAGTCTGAACCAATTCTACCGAAGGAGAGTAACCGATCATACTCATCCATCGCATCGAGTTTTTCCAATGTCTCAGTAGGTAGCATATCGACCACTCCCGTATCTTTGCTTGAATTAGCGATTTTTGTATTTTGTCTGTTAGAGCATCAAGTGTTCGGATAAATTCTCGATTAGGCGCTCCATCAACACCTCTCCATCAGCTTCGATTCCTTTTGCAAATCGAATCGATACCGCTGTTTTAGCCTCAGTTCCCGAATTTCGAATCGCAATTGAAATCGGCAACCCATCTATTTCTCCAGACAACAACAGTAGAGCAGGCTCTCCTTCAACGGTCACCCTTTGCAAGGTACTTTCGCACCAATCCTCTGAGATTCTTTGTACAAGGTCAGCCAATTCATTCCTTCCATCCCAACGCTCACGAATACTAGGCTTGATCGAAACTCGTTTCTTCCACCCACCTGCAAATCGGGGCTCAACATCTGAGTGACGAATCACGTGTCTTGCCATCAAGCTCGCAATCAGGGTCGCAACCCCGTCTCCAACCAATCCCCACATCCGGCTCTGATGAGGTATTCGCCTGGGCATGACGAGATGACCAGAATCTTCGGTTCCAATTAGGAGAGGTATCTCATCTGAATCGATCCACCTGTTCTGGGAAGTGGGCCATAATGCCGCAGAAAGCCAACGGTCGCCCACAGCTGTAACAATCGATTGATGATTTCCTAATCGACCTAAATCAGCCGTTAAACCAAGGTCACTTTCAATGCTTGAAGCCATCTTCCATTCGGATGCATGATTTACCATCGAAGCTCGAATAATATCATCACACATCCGGTCACCATCAACAATCTTCAGGCCATCATCAGTTCCCTCGATGAGTAAACATCTGTCCCCGTCTCCATCTAATGCTGCACCGACGATTTCTCCTGACTCCCATGGCACAACCCCATCATTTTGCTCCAATCGTTGTGCAATACTCCAGAGTAGCCGATGAGATGGAGGTTGCATGAGTAAATCGTTGATATTCCATCTCTGAGTTGGAGAAAAATCACCTGCCCCGCAGTTTTGATTAATTGGATCAAGTCGACTGCTTACTTCGATTGAAGCCAATCCTTCATCGGTCAGCAAGTCAGCCAACCATGTCACCCCAGCCCCTCCTGAACAATCAAGCAATAGTCCAGGGAAAGCGATTGTACCCTTCCAGTCAATAGAATCAAACTTAGTTGAGAATAGAGATTCCAATTCAGTAATTCGAGATTGAATCGCATTCCTGTAAAGGCTCAGCCCGTCTATTTCGTCGAGCAATTCAGTATTTTCCTGAGGGGCTGCACGTGTGCCATCGACCAAATCCCATGCCAATTGAGAGATTTCATCCTCGGTTTCTGGCATGGATTTGTACCCCCCCGCATCGAATAATTTGACCCCGGAGTCGGTAGCGGGGTTGTGACTGGCTGTCACCATCATTCCAGCATCCGCAGCACAAGCCAATACGGCATGGTGAATTCCAGGAGTGGGGACCTCACCGATTCTCATGGTACGACAGCCTGCGGCACCCAGACCGGATTGTAGAGCATCAACCAATTCGGGATTCCCATCTCGGCGGTCCCATCCAATCAGAACCAAAGGAGAGTCACCAATGTCGCTTGACAAATACAACCCAGTCGCTTCTCCAATAATTCGCATAGAACGTTTACTCAAAATTCTCTGCTCAATCAGTGCGAAGAGTGCGGCCTCATCATCACCTGAAAATTGAGCGACCTTACCTCGAATACCATCAGTTCCATGTAACCTCGGCCGAGTCATGGAATCACTCCCGTAGTGTACTGCCGCTTTCGTGCGCTCCGCTTACAGTTACATTGGGCCAGACATTGCAATTTAGCCCCAGTACGGTGCCCGGGTTGCAAACAGCATTGCATCCAATCTGCACACCTTCACCTAAAATCGCGCCAAACTTTCGTAAACCTGTATCCATGGCTAGATTATGGATCCGAATATGCCGTCCATCATTGCGGAGGTTTGACAGTTTACATCCAGCACCAAGATTGACTCCAGACCCTAGAATTGAATCTCCAACATAATTGAAGTGAGGGGCTTTGGCACCAGGTAACAACAAACTGTGTTTGACTTCAGTGGCATGACCCACAACAGCATCTCTGCAGATCCATGAATGACTTCGAACATAGGCTCCATGGCGGACTTCACCAGCAATATAGCTAGGCCCCTCAATATGAACACTGGGCCCAACCAGAGTACCATCAACAATATGCACAGGTCCCTTTGATTCATCGATGGTGATTGATGGATGTAAATTTCTACAATTAGATCCTAATCCTTGCAACAGAAATTCAAGTTGGTTTGCCATGCCGTTGGGGCTAGCTTTGTCAAGCAGATTCCACACAGGTTCGTCATCTGCAATGCTCAGTCCAGTGACTCCACCTCCAGACTTTGCAAGAGAGGGAAACAGCGCAGCCCCAGTTACATCCATCAGATGACCCAACAAGGCTGACGCCTAAGTGTTTCCAGCAGGATTGTTTCAGTAAAGCGGCTTTGGCGCCGCATCAAGAACTTCGGCACTGGTCCCTTCAGCAAATTGAGCAAAGTTTTGATCAAACATTTCAGCCAATCGATTTGCCGCTGCATCATATTCTGAACCATCTCCCCAAGTGTCCCTTGGATTGAGAATTTCTTCTGGCACTCCATCACAACTTTGAGGAACTTCAAAACCAAACCTTGGATCGATAACAAACTCAACATCATTGAGACTTCCATCTAGTGCAGCATTGAGCAGTGCACGTGTCCATTTGATTCGGATTCGCTTACTCTTACCGTATCCCCCACTAACCCAGCCGGTATTCAGTAACCAACATTTGGCTCCATGTTGCGCCATTTTTTCTGCCAAGAGATCTGCGTATACGCTTGGATGCCTTGGCATGAATGGTGCACCGAAGCAAGCGGAGAATGTTGCCTGTGGCTCCTTGACTCCGACCTCAGTTCCGGCAACTTTGGCGGTGTATCCTGAGATGAAGTGATAGGCGGCTTGAGCAGGATTGAGTCGACTGATGGGTGGAAGAACTCCAAACGCATCACAGGTCAAAAACACGACATTCTGAGGATGTCCTGCCATGGAATCATGTGTTCGGTTCTCGATGAATTCAATCGGGTAAGAACCTCGGGTATTGGCAGTGAGAGTATCATCCGTGAAATCCGGGATTCCATCATCGTTGACGATGATATTCTCTAGGATGGAACCTGGCATTTGGGTGGTTGCAAAAATCGCCGGTTCATCTTCTTCAGAGAGATCGATTAACTTTGCATAGCATCCACCTTCAAAGTTGAACACACCCTTGGCGGACCAACCGTGTTCATCGTCTCCGACCAGAGCCCGATTGGGATCTGCTGAAAGTGTCGTCTTTCCAGTCCCCGACAGACCAAAGAAGACAGCAGTGTTGTCTCCGGTTGTATTGGAAGAGCAATGCATAGGCAGGTGCCCACGAGCCGGCAATAGATGATTCATAATTGAGAAAATAGATTTCTTGATTTCACCAGCATACTCTGTACCACCGATGATGACAGTTTTCTCTTCAAAAGAAATCATCACAAAAACATGGGAATTGGTTCCGTCGATTTCAGGGTCAGCATGAAACTGCGGTGCGTGTAAGATTGTGAATTCAGGTACATGAGATTCAATCTCGCTGACGCTAGGTCGAACGAACATATTGCGGGCAAAGGCAGCGTGCCAAGCATTTTCTGTGATTACACGAATTGGCAACCTCTCTGTCAGGTCTGCACCACAAAACAAATCTTGCACATACAACTCATCTCTAGTGGACAAATAATCGCGTACTTTTGCGCTTAGTTTCTGAAATATTTCAGGCGTGGTCGGGACATTGACGTCCCCCCACCAAATATCGCGTGTAAGAGTGCCATTTTCATCATCTTTAACAACGAATTTGTCATTTGGAGATCGCCCTGTCCGTTCTCCAGTTTCAGCCATCAATACGCCATGGGCGGTCAATTCCCCCTCCCCTCTTCGGATCGCTGCATCGTACAGTGCTTGCCACTCAAGATTCCAGAATGTGGTGCCTGTAGGATTCAATCCATGATGATGGACATCATGGTCTCCACGCCGGTCAGCACAACCGACGACCGGTAGGGCCATACCGCCTGCGCCCCACTGGCCATTATAGTGCATTTCGGAAGAATGAACCGGTCTGTTGGTCCCTAAATTAAAGCCAAGAGACTCACATTTTACCCATACAAAGGGGCATGAGTCTTATGCGACACATTGTCTGCATCTAATCATGGCAGAGGATGAAGAGGCAACTAAGCCCTCCTCTACCAAAGACAGAGTCATTGATTCTCGCGCATTCCAACTAGGTGGAGGTGTTGATCTTGATGCATTCATTTCATCGGAAGCCCTTGCAGAAGCGAAACGTCCTGCCCTGCCCGGTGGTTCACCAACAGATGCGACTGCGGGCGGTGAAATTACAGAACCTTTCCTCGAAGATGAAGATACTGCAATTGGCGAAATCTTCGATCCCTTTGAACGTGATTCGGGACCCAAGCCAGGAGATATATTGCCCGACGGTACTGTTTATGAAACTCCTGAGTTAGACACAATTACTGAAGTTGCAGTACAAGGAGAACGCCGTCTACATTGGGCTTTGATGGTAACGATGGTCTTTGTCTACAGCCTAATTGGATGGGTTGTTGCAACGGCTTTGGAACCGTATCTTGCAACCGCAGGCTTACTTTCATTGGCGGCAATGGGCTTTGCACTTGGAGAGCGCTGGGTCCCAGACAAAGGCATGCACATTCTCGGTGTCACTTGGATTATCATTTCCATGAAATTACTGTATGGTTTGGCCTTGGACGCACATCATTGGGGCTGGATTGACACCTCCCAATTGGGCCTGACTTTGATTGCTCTGATAGGAGTTAACATTCTGGTTGGCTACCGTCATGAACATGATGCCATCATGGCTCAAGCCACATTGGTTTCCTTGGCATTGGCTTCAGCCGCTGGTTCACTGGGTGGAGAAATGGGTATCGTCGTCATGATATTACTCGCCACAATCCTTCTTCATGGGCTCGCCTACCACCGACAGAGCGGGAATCTGGCATCACTGGGAATCGCCGCCAGTCACCTTTGGATTGGGTTACACGCAATTTTATCGAAACCCCTTGAAATTGGGGCTCTGAAGATTCTTCCTCTAGCCGATCCAATGCCGTTATTCCTTCTTGCATTGGCTGTAACTTGTATCAATGGTTCGATGGCAGCAAGATTCTCAAAGAGGGAGAATTGGTTCAGTAAAGGCATCGCAGTAACCGGTTTAGGGACACCTGGATTGTGGGGTGTTTCTGTAGGACTTGGCATGATTGGTGCCTTTTTACTCCTCGCGAGCGGTCGTGATGAAACCGGTTACGCATTGGCCGTCCTCGTATCATTGCTGGCAGTGTATGGCGGATCGTATTTGGTCGTACGTGGAGTTGATCCCATGCAAGTACTCAAACCGTTACTCGGCAGTTTGCCAGTTCTATTGTTGACACTGATTATTTTGGAAACTGAACTTCTCACCCTTTCATTCATTTCAGGATACGAGTCGTTTGCAGTCCTCGCCTCAGTTGTAACCTTCTCAATTTTACTTCAGCATCAGACCAACGTCACTGACCGTGTCTTGTGGTTAGGTAGTTTAGTTCTGATTTTACTACTCACGATTTTGATTCCCGCAGAGCCAGTGTCTGATGGCGGAGATGAGGGTTTACTTCTTCTGGTTGCACTCGCTCTGGTACATATTGCTACAGGGGCTTTGGCGTTGAAACGAACCTCTCCGAGTATTGCAGGCGCGACTGTGCTGGCGCCTTGGGCCTGGATGTTTGTTCACACTCTATGGACATCTTCGATTGAAACGTTCTCCGAAGCCAGACCCAATATCGACACCTGGAACGCATTGATTGAGCTCGATCCACTATACATTGCAATCTATCTGACGCTTGCAGCCGTGATTCAGTACCCGATCAATCTCAGATTGGGAGATACAGGTGTAAACATTGCTGGAAAGCTACTCGGTGCCACCGAACTAAGTTCACGCCTTCGTGATTCGGGTATGATGAGACTTTGGAATTTGGGCCTTGTCTCAGGCTTGGCCGTATGGTTGATGTTCATGGACACTCGAGATGAAATCGGATGGTTTGTACTCCTAGGTATCACTTCACTAGCCGCAGTTCATATCATTGCTGAAGTGCAGGGGCGACATCAAGGAAATCCGCGATTTATTTTGATTAGTTTGGCGATTACACTCATTGTGTTTCAGTGGAATGCAGGTGCCGATGTATTTTGGATTCTCATCTTGAGCAGCGCATCCCTCGCTGTATTGTTATCTCGAGGCGAGAAGGGACCCACCTCTCAATTGATGAGCTTGACCATGGCTTTGTTGACGTTACAAATCATCCTCTTCGAACTTGATCGAACCAATCAACAATTGTTGCTAGACCCAGCTCCAATTGATAGGATGCAAACAGGTATCGTCATCCTCTTGGCGAGTGCAGGCCTTCTCTCTGTGTATCTGCCACGAGCGAGAAATTTGGAGAAATTACTGCCTCCTGCTGTGGCCGTTGTCTGCCTGCTTGCAGTCCAAATTTGGGCAACATACGGAGAGGAAATGCACGTTGCAGAGTTGTTGGTGGCCATTCTCATGTTCGTTGCCTCCGCCATTTATCTGGCTGCCACTGGTGAATTGCGGATGGAATTGAAGCAGGTGGGCAAGCGTGAAGCGAGATTGGCTCAAATCAACCGTCGATTGGCGATTGCTGATGCTTTGGAAAAAGGAAACCTAACGGCTCCCCTCAATACATCTGCAAAATCGCTCATCGATTCATCAGAATCTTCCAGCACATCTGCAATGGCTGTAAGGGCAGAGCTCGATTCCGCACCTCTAGATGTTCAAAAAGGCGGCAATATGTATCATTTTGCGGATGAAGATATGGCGAAAACTGCAACAAACGACCCCACTGGAAACTTGGCCAAATCCATGTCTCAGGCCATTTCTCGCGGGGGCATGAAAATGGCCGACGCAGAACTGTATACGCTTATCGAAAAACAGCGAAAACGACGAAGAAAGTCGGGAGCCCAGTACAATTCTGAGGAATTGGACTTGCTCATAGGTGATATCCACCACCGCCCAGTCATCGTCCTCTCATTCATTGCAGTGACCACATTGGCCGCTTGTTTTGTTGCTTGGATTCAAAGTGATACCAATCCTGGGTTGATGCTTTTGGTCACCCTATTCGCGCTGACGTTAACTTGGGTCTCACGTCAACGCGCGAAAGTCCACAACCTGCGATTGCCCGATATCAATGGAATCGAAATGCCCTTTTTCGTGACCATGGGTTCCCTGACTCTCATCTATCTAGTGGGTCACTTTAATGGTTCAAAATATGAGCAATTGGATTTGTTTGTCCTCACCTTTGGTTTGATCGGGTTGTCTATGATATCGCTATATGGTCGCGAAGATTTGCCTTGGAGAATTCCCAGTGCGGTGGAAAGTGTAGTGACAATGTTGGTCATTTCTCGGATTGTGGGCTCAATGTTTGTGGAATCCGTCCCCTTCGTATTCACGGTTAATCCATTGGTAAGTGGTTGCTTTAGCTATTGCCCGGATTCAGAATTAATCAGTTGGCAATTGCCATGGCTATTCCATGAAGTATCGCTGTTGATACTCGTACTCATTTGGGAATGGATTGAAGGGTTCCGTCGAACACACAAAATGCCGGATCATCGTGGTGCAGCAGGTCGAGGAGGATTCGCTCTAATGGTGGTTCTAGTCTCAGCAGGACCCGCTGGGATTTTGGCAGGAATCTTGTGTTTGAAGCGCTCTTTCAACTGGAAACAACCTGCGGGAGCCGCGATCTCAATCTACGCCATATTGGGTGGATTCATCGCCATGAATTCTTGGGGCATCATTCCTGAATTCTCAACAGTCTTCGGAATGACCCTACTAGTGATTGGTGTGGTTATGCTCGGTAGCCAAGCTTACACCATCTTTGCGGCCCTTCCCAAGTGGACATCCGCTTGGCTTTGGAATGCCCACATTCTGCTACCGATTGGTGTCTTTGCGGTCACAGGTTGGTCCGCATGGTTGGTGGTCTGCACCCTCGTCCTCTCGATGACAACTTGGATTGGAGGGATTCTCCAACTCCGTCGGGGAATGCGCGTGTTTGGTGCGTTGGACATGGTCCTTTCTTTCTGCATCGCGTTGCTCATTTTGCAGGAGGGCATGCTCGATCCAATCATGCTGTTGTTGATGCTAGGCGCCCTCGCAATCGAGTTGGGTATTGTTGCATGGTTAGGCACACGATACGATCTACAACTTGCTCAGGATTGAGATTCGTCCCTCTTAGAGGGACGGGAGAACGTTCAAACAGTTCGAAGTTCCAGCATTGTTTGTGAGCGGCTCTTGGATATCAGACCGACCCGCGGCAGAGGAACACCCTGTAATCCCTCTCGGCTTGAACGAGATGACTGTTCCCCGACTATCTATCATCGCGAGTTTTGGAACGATTTTGATGCTCTTGTGTGCTGGCATTTGGATCGCCTTGGCAGCCAACACATTTTTGTCACAATTTGAGGATGCCTTTGCGGCCATTGATGAAACAGAAATCCAAGTCGATGGGCGCTGGACATGGGAAGCAACCCTTCTGTTTGGAGGTGGTGAAGACGCTTGTGATTCCCGAAATGGAGATTGGAATTGGCCGAATAGTCTCTCAGAACAAGATGAGTTGTTTTGGTTCCCTGGTGAGTTACGATGTAGTTGGTTACATCAGGGAGCGGGCGATTATGCCCACTTGGCAATCCATAACGTCGATGAAGAAAACAGCCTACAACTTTCGATTGAGGTTAGTTCCGAGCTTGTTACCTCTGAGGAGGACTTCGTAGAGGTAGAGGCTGGAGATGCAATTGTAATCCCATTACGGTTAGAATCGGATGTTGAGGAGTTGTTCTTCACCGTTGATGTATCTCACGCGGTATTGCCTACCGCTAGCGTTGGATTGGATGTGGAGATTGAACAAGATACAATCCAACGAGACCGTCATGCCCGCAGTGAACATCTGGAGGTCCATTACGTGGTTTGGGATGTGGATACAGGCGAGAAGCTGGATGAAGGCGATTTAGGAGCCTATGCAGGCGAAGATCCACGCTGTGACGCCCCCATTCAACCACCATGCTATATCGAAGGGTTCAGCTGGGGACTTGTCGGCTTGGACGTCAACAATCTCGACCCACAATTTGATTCGGGAACCACGCACGACATCTACCTCCCACCAGACTTGGCTTACGGAGGTCAAGATGGTCATGAGCTTCAAAATTCGTGGTTACACTTTGAATTGACCCTGACCCGGCTTGCACCGGTTTAGCCTCCTTAGGTGAGTCCATGACATCAATACAACCTGTTGTGATGCTCCCTGACGACAATGCTCGGGCCTATGCAGAATCCACAGCACCCGCGCAAATTGAGGGTGCATCTCCACCTTTACATGCGACAGAAGAGATGCGAAGGTTGGCAACACCGTGGGCGGTAGCGAATGTGAAAGCCAACTTGGTTCATTCATGTGAATTGCCCTCGGGTGTCATCCTTGATCCAGCATGTGGAAGTGCAACTCAACTTGCTGCTCTCTGTAGCGTACTGAACCGCCCTGGTTTAGGTATAGAACTGTCCGGCGCAGTCGCTCCTCTTGCCGCAGTAAATTTGGCGCGATGTGGAGAAACAAGCGGTGAAGATTGGACCACAACAAGCCGGGTTATATGGGGTGATGGAACTGCAGCCGCTTCCATTATGCAGACCTACCAAAATCACATTGATCAAAATCCAACGATTGCCTTATTGCACGTCGACCCAGCCAGACCTAACGATGCTCAACAACACACCCTCAACGAAATGCAACCCCGACTTGACGAACTCCTCACTTCTTGGGCACCTTACTTGGGCACAGAACCCGCTATAATTCTCGATGTTTCGCCGCGTTTGCTGGAAACGCAACGTCAAGAAATCGAAACCATTGTCACTTCAATTTGGGGTGG
>MDTC01125301.1_pt1 | contig 13254 bp, 6 predicted proteins | sample 811181 | NCBI WGS metagenome assembly MDTC01 (sample SAMN05326644, study PRJNA326480) | marine metagenome | isolation source: seawater | place: Pacific Ocean: North | collected 2011 | reverse complement strand
TTTTATTATATAAAATATCATAAGCATCTATTATCTTATCTACAGTTTTAGATAAGGAGCGATGATTTGTAAAGGTGCAAAGGAGTTGCGTTCTCATTATTTAATCCCCTTTAATATTTTTTGAAACTCTGTGGAATATGCAATAGTTGTTCTTGATTTTCCTGTTGCTCCGTCGGTAGATCGATATGTTTTGAACCCTAATTCAATTTTTTCTCCATCTTCTTTGCCAATAATATAGGTGAAAACTTTTTTACCTGTAACTATAGTTTTTTCTTTATCTGAGTATGTGAATTCTTCTACCTCTTCAACATTAAACTTTTCTCGTAATTCATCAGTATTATTTACACCTAGAGCTTTTCTTAATGTATCTTTATTTTGTAAAGTACCACCCATATTTACGTCAAAACAAGAGTTCATAATTGCCTCCATTCTTTTATTTTCGTCAGGTTCATTAGAGTCATATTCTAGGTCATCTATTACTCCTAAGTGAAAACCTTCTATTATTTCTTCTAACTCTTGTTGTATACCTAATGGTGGTGGACCTTGGTCAATTTTGTCTAGCTCATCTCTTCTTTTACGAATTGTTTCAACGGCTGTTTTTCTTTGTTTAGAAAGTATTTTAGAAATATTTATTTCATCAGGAACATCTTTCATATCTCCTGTAACTTTTTTCGTTACCTTACTGATGATTTTGACATCATCTGAATTTCCTTTACCATCAGCTACAATATTTCTAACCATTTCGTATTTTTGTGCATCTGTTAGGTTTTCAGGGTCTGCTCCTTCAGGAACATATTCAACATATTGTTTTTTAATTCCATTCTTACCTATAATAGCCTTTCCTAAATAATCTTTAGGAACTGCTTTGCTTATTTCTTGAATGGCAGCTACTTGATTTTCAATAGGTAGATTTTTTAATCCTTTTGCTACACTGATAGTTTGGTCTTGGTATCCTTCTTCTATTTCTCTAATTGTAGAGTTGTTGGAATTAACAATCTCTAGAGCTCTTTTCTTTTGTTCATCAGAAAGATTCTTATTATTGTTGATTCTATTGAGTATACTTCTATTTTCAGCGCTTACAGTTTTACTTCCTAATATATCACCTGTTGAAGTTTTGTCAGAGTGAAACTGAATCAGTAACGTTCCGTTTTCATCAGAATAAAATGTAGCAGTATCTGAAGGATTTTTTCCACCACCTCCCATATCAATAAACATTTTAGCATCATCTTTAGATACTTCAATACCATTAGGTAATATCACAGTATTGGCATTATCGACTGCATCTTTTTGTGATTGTAGAGATTTCTCTGTACCATAAAAGGTCTGTGGAGCGCCAGGCTTTCCAAACTTACCTAATTTCTGTAGTTCTTCTATCCTTGATAACGATTGCTTATGTTTTGTTATAGCTGACCTAGCTGATATGAGACATTTGGTGTATGTGTTTATTTGTTGGTTTGCCTTTTTAATAGCTTCTTTGTTTCCACTATCTTTAGCGGACGACAATGCTTCTTTCAAATTATCAGGAATATTTTTTTGGCCTACTTGAGATTTGCTTTGTAATTGACCCAACTTCGTTTGTCCAAAGGTATCAAAGGTTTGTTGAGCTAATTCTTGCTCAGTCATATTAGGATTTTTATCAAGAGTTATTTGACCTAGTCCTGAGGAAACTTCATTAAATGCTGAACCATTGTTTCCAGGAGCTGGTTTATTACCAGTTTTCTTTTCCATTTCATCAAATCCATATTTCATTATATCAGATTTGTCTTGATTATCACCAACACTTAAATCGCCAAATAAATTATCATTAGTAGACTTTTTAGGTTCTTTTTTATCTTTACCTGCTGTTCTTTCAAAATCTCCATCCTTAGCTGAAAGTTTGGAATTGTCTACTTCCTTTTCTTTTCCATCAGGTTTAGAATCATCTTTTTCTAAAGGTTCTGCGTTTCCATCTTCAATGGCCTTTTCCATATTTTCTTTGGATTTGTAAACTACTATTTGTTTATCGCCTTTAGTAGATCTTGCTTTGAATGTTTCTTCTTCTGTAAGAGTTTGAGTGTATGACACTACGAAGTCTTCACTATATCCAGATTCTCTTAATACATCTCTAAGAAATTCTACGTGAGTTCTATTTTTTGGATCTGGCATACCATCATTGACACGCCATGCCCATTCTTTTACTAATCTACTAAAATTCATAATATCCCTATTTATATATAAATATAAGGGTTTAAATCGACTTATCAATCATAGTACTATAATTTGCACCAATTGATACTTTTGATTGTATTTTCATTGAACTCTGTAGTTCCTGTAGGGTTTTTAAACCATCAGAAATATTGAAGTCAAATAGGAAACTATCATAAGTACATAATACAACCTTTGTTTGTTTGTCATTCAAAACCTCTTTAAATCCTTTTAATACCATAATATTATACTCTGTTTCATATGCCTGAATATAATAGTTAAACAGTTTTTGAGGATTCATTTCTCCAAGACGTTCTTTTGTCATACGTCTCTTATATAAATATGTAGTTATATGATTTTTTGACTTCCATTCATACCAAAGTTTTCCAATAAATTCACCAATTAACCTAAAAAATTCTATATTTTTAAATTCTTTAGGTATACCACCATATAAAATTTTAAAGTTTATTTGTTTTGCTTCTTGATATTCTTCAGATGTTAGTTTTTCTTTACCAAAATAATATTTACCAAGATACTCGTGAACACTTCCATCGGGTAATTTATAGTTTATTAAATTAGATATTAGCCTTAAGTGATAAGCATCAAAATCCATTTCAACCAACATACCATTATCAAATCTACTAATAAACCTATCTCTAGATCCATCTTCTTTATTTAATGCTGCATAATTTATTCCATTATGTGTATTAGAAGGTCTTCCGGTTGACGTAAAAAAGTTATAATGTGTATATTCTAATCCTTCTGTTGTATATATTCCATTAGATTCTAATAAAGAATATGCCTCAGTTATATCACGATTGTATTCGATAAACTCGGTTGATAACTGAGTTATATTGCCTATAGTTTCTATATATTGTTTTCTGTTATTTTTACAATATTCTAATAATTTAAGTATAGGTACAAGTTGATTATTTTTACTATATTTCCAAAACTTTCTTTCAATAACTTTTTGTGCTTCAGTCTTTTTAAAATTTAGTTTATTACCCGTATTATAATAATATAGTAGCTGAATATCTATTAAATTTTCAGAATTAAATCCTAAATGTATTGCATCCTTTATACTAGGAACATAGGCTTTAAATATGTTAGAAGGTATTTTAAAGTTAATATTACTATCTGGATGGTCTATTGGTATAAGATAAGACTCATTTGCCTGCAAGTCTCTAACATATATTACACAAATTTTAGTTTGTTTTGAATGTAGAGAATAGTTTAAAGGAACAGGAACTAAAAATACTTCCTTAGTTGCTATAATATCAATAACCTTTGTATATGCTTTTTCACTATAAATTATCATGTAGATAATATAAACAAAATATTTAACATGGTAAAATTATAATAAAGCTTTTAATGCGGGATGAGTTGCACTTCCATGGCTTGAACCAGCCATAGGTCCTTTAGTTGGATGTACATGATATCTACCAACATATTTTTGTCCATCAGGAAGATATAAATATGAACCGTCTGAATATAAGTCTGTTTCTGGATTTGGAGAAGTATATTGTAATAAATCTTGTAATATTGGAAATAATTCTGGTATTTCATCTAATACTATTTGAGCCTGTTGATAGTTTTTTTCGTATATTCCTTTTGTTATTTCTGCTCCGCTAGAGCCATATAAAGAAAAAATAGGGCCTGTAATGTACCAAGGTGTTTTGGCTACTTTATAGTTTGAATTATAAGGATTTGCTCCTTTTTTATAATCTTTAAATTGTAGTTCATCTATTTCGTAAACCATTAATGAATTTCGTTGTAGAAGTAAATGTCTAGTTATTTCACCCTTATCTAAATCCTTAGATGTTATTGTAGGAATTATAGTATCTGGTTCAGATATTCTTTTAATTTCTAAAGTTTTATCTCCTTGATTTCTCCAAATATTTGTATATTCTCTATTTAGATTTTCACTAAATTCTAGTTTTTTTTCAGGAAATATTTCTTTAGCCTTGTACGAATATATAGATCCTTCAAAATACTTTTTCTTTTTAATGTCAAACATGTGATAATATCCTTCAAATGAAGTACCATCATCGTAAAAAAATTCACCCATATTTGCATAAAGGTTTTCTTTTAATTTCATCTGTTTAGGTCTTCTATATATTGTCATGTTATTCTCCTATGGATTTTTTCGCATAAACCCACATGCAAGAGTGGTTGACCAATCTGAGTTATTGATTGTGTGCTCTACTTTTGTTATTTGAAAACACCATCCATCATATTGTGTTGGAAGATAATCAGTTGTTATTAAGTTTCCAAATACAAAACCTCCTATTCCATCAAGCTCTATGTCTAAGGTTATTGGAACTGGAACAACTCTTGGTCCTGCGACTGGGTCTGTTTCTCCTAATGCAAGTGTTCTAGCACAACGTTTTGCTGCAGCTGTTGATTCCGGACTTATTTCTTTTCCTAAATTTATAAAAACTTTTTCTATATCTTCTTTTTCTGGTTCTTTTGATTCTTGGTTAGGATCTGGACTACAACCTTCTTTAGTATCTGAGTCTTGACACTCTGATGAAACTTTCATGGCAGTTTGAAAAGTATCAGTTACTCCTTCAGTCCATAAAGATACACCTCCACTTTTATTACCACCAGCTTTTCCATTAGTATTATTTGAGCCATACATAATTTGGGCTTGAAAATCTGGATCTGATTCTGTTTGTGTGCTTACACTTCTTGCTATACTGTTTTTTCCGTATGATGGTATTGTTAAAATCTCAGGAGAACCGGGTACTGGTGATTGGTCTATATCTAACCATTGAACTATATTTTCTGCATCAGGGTGAGGTACCATTGTAAAATTCCAAAATCCACCTGTTGCTTCTGTTACTCTATCCAATACTCGCTTCATGTATGTTGATGCACCATCATCTTTACCTAGTGCTTGAAATTCTTCTTCTAGCATTGCAATATTTAAAAGTATTCCGGCTAAAGCTATTCCAGGTTTTGGACTAACTTTTTTTGCATCCATAAAAACATAATCGGCTCCTACTTTATTGAACTTACTAATTGATTTATTAGTTAAAGGTAGGCCTGGAATAAGGCAAACACCCGGATCTCCACTAATAACTCCATCCTTTCCTGTTCTACACACTGAATGGTTGGAATAAAAAAGTCCTGTGTATTTATTTCCAGTATTTGCTACGTCTCCATATCCTTCTCCTGCTACGGCTGCAGCTCCTTGTCTGTCTATTCCTTCGTCTCCATCTCCAGCTAGTGATGAAATATTATGATTAATAACATATTCTTCAAAGCACTCAAAAGTAATAAAATTCATTTGTAATGTTGCATTACCTAGTCCAAATGGCCATTTGCTTTCATCTGCACCAGACTGGTCGTCTGCAGCGTCCGCATTCATTCCTATTCCACATGTTACTCCATTTATTTTTAGAGATTTACTATCTTCCATACATTTCTCTTTCATTGAGTCTAATGTTTGAAGTATATTATATGTTGGTCCTTTTTCAGCTTCGTCTTCTTTCTTATCTTCTGGGCAAGAACAATCCTTTGTTGCTATTTTTGCAGGCATTTTTGCAGTATTTCCAGCTAATGAAGTAATTGTACATTCGCACTCAAATGAGCCATTACCAGCTAGGGCCCAGCTAAAATCTGTTACTTGTCCTCGTACAGTATCAAAACAGGCTTCATAATTATCTCGTGCGGATGTAACAGTTTTCATAAAGTTAGCATCGTTTTGTGAACACCTTGTACCTTCATACCCTTGTGGTTTTACACTAGCTCCAGCAGTATCAACTGTCCATCCCCATTCGACTGTTATAGTTCTACCGTATGTTAAAAATTGCACGCATAGTTCTCCAAAGTCTTCCTTTGTCCAACAAGTAAACTTAAGAGTACCTTCTTTAAATCCACCATGTGTACCTTCTTCTGTTGTTGAAAATGTAGTTATTCCTGGTTTAGGCCTATTTGAGTCTGTGTGATAAAGGTCACTTATACTTGCAATTGCTCCAACATCTCCTAAAACTCCTCCTGTTGATGCACATGAATATGCTCTAACCCAAGGTTTTCGTTTAGTCATCCATGCTAAATATTGACCTCTAGTATCTCCACCTCCAACATTTTTATTTGCTGAAGATCTTGCTTCTATTGCCGTTTTTGTTGTTGCATTAACATCTTGACACGCTCCATAACCTGTATTTGCCATTCTATCTCTCCAAATTTAATTGATAAAATTCTTGAACTATTTGTTCAGTATTTAATGGTATTCTTAATTTTGTTCCTGGTTCTACAGCTATTCCGCCATGTATTAAATTATTTGCCTTTGCAATTATCCAATATAAAGTACTATCTCCGTAAAACTCGTGGGCTAAATTATCAAACCTATCACCAATTCTACTTTCAATAAAAACATCTTCAGCTGTTCTTGCTATCTTAGGATAAATTGTAGTTGTAAAAATTGTTCTTTCTGGAAATGGAACTCTTTTGTCAAACTCATTTTGAAGTCTTGCTCTTATATCTTTTATCTTTTTTGTTTTTGACTTATATCTTTTCATTTAATTCCCTACGCTGGATTTCTAAAATCTGATTTCCAAACCATTTCTTGTTCTTTTGTTGTTGTCATTGCACCAAAAAAGTCTGATCCAATCGATAATAAGTTGTCATATGCAGATGTTATTATATCTCCACTTAAATTAACATCTATATAATATGGAAGCTGTCTGCCTGGATCTATATCCCATGGAGATTGTTCATTCATGGTAAATCCAACGTTATTTATAAAACATAATTGATTACTAAAGTAGTCTCCAACTGTTATTCTATTCATAGGTCCTTTAGGTTGACCTGCTTCTGAGTATGACGGTGCTACTTTTTGAGCTAACCTATTTAATTTAAAGTACATTCCTTCTAATTCTCTAGCAGAGAGTGCAGCTACTTGAAAGTCAAGTGAAAAGTCTACTGAAAATTTACTCATTAATTTTACGTCTGTAAGTCTTCCTACGTATTCTACACTTTGAAACTCGGGTTTTACATTATGAGATAGTCCTTTTATATATGCTCTAAACTGTATTCCAGCAATAGTTAGCATACATAAATCGTCTCCTTCTGTGTTTGATAATTGTTCTAAGGTTGTTTTTCCCGGATCAGTCAATGCGTTTAAAAGAATTTTATCACCAATTTCAGTACCTGTTTGGTCTTTTAATACTGCTTTTCTATCACTTCTGTCTATTCCTCTTTCACCATAATTTTGGCCGAATTTAGATTCTCTTGGAGAAGTTTCATAGTCATCGTCCTGTTGAAAGGTTTTATTTGTATTAGCTAAATCTTTTCTAAAGTCTCTAATTTTATTATGGGCCAATTGCTCAGACGGTATATCACCGTATGCATATACTTCATAATTTCCAATCTGACCGAGAGTAGGGCCATATGGATCTGCAGAAAGTTGTTCTACAACACTGTGAACTATTTGTTCTGTTTTATCACCTGGTAAATCATTATATTTTTTAAGTCCAGCTGGAGAAACATCTGATGAATTATCATCTAATATTTTTGCTAATCTTGAAGATTCAGTAGTATCTCTAACTGTATTGTCTACATATAAATCTGATTCAAAGTTTATAGGAAACCTGTCTACAACTTTTCTATCTCTGTTATTTTGTCCTGCAGGATTTCCAGCTGAACCTACTCTTTGACCTTCAGCATATCCACCTTCTGTAAAATATGGATTACCAGCCTTCATGGTAGTTGCAACTCCAAGCTTTTTATCAAAAGTTTTTATGTCATTATATTCTAATTGTGGGTCATCTCCATTTGTATGTATAGAGTTATCAGTTTCTGTTGAATTTATAGTGTCAGAATATGGAGATAGTGGGGATGTTGCAACTACAGCATTATTTGGGTTTGTTTTTACACCTTTATGTGTATCATCTATATCTGCTGTTAAACTTCCTACTCCTTTGTCATGGTTTGAAATAACAATCTTTGAATCTGACCATGTTCCATTTGCTTCAGAATGACGACCTAACGGTATACCCGATGTAGATCTTCTAATATCGGTTCTTCCAATTCCATAAATAGAATTTGGTCCCATGATTCCACTTAATAAATCTATTTCTCCACCACCTACAATTCCAGGTATAAAGTTTGCCAATGCTCCTAATTTATCTTTAGCTGCTCCAAGTATTTTACTATTAAAAAATCCTGCAAGTTTTCCGCCTGCACCTCCTAGTACAGATCCTAAAGCATTCTTTAAACTTCCTTCAACAGATAATATATTTAAAAGAGATGAACCATCTCCTGATAAGCCTACATCCATGTCTTTAGTTAATTTAACTAATCTATTTCCAGTTGGAGCTGAAGCATTTTTTGATACTTCAAATCCACCTAATTTTTTAGTTTCAGATACTACATTTTCATAATAATTTGCCTCTGATTCTAAAGGGCCTAATCCATGTCTTATTAAACCTATAGTACCAACTGGTGCAACATCTGCTACAATTTGTGCAAGTGTTGATAAACCTAATGGATAAATTCTTGTTGTACGAGCAAAGAAACCACCACCATCAATTCCAGCTACTGTTTCTACTTTTGGATTTGTTAATTGCATTCCAATATTTTTTGCAATAAACAATAAACCAGTAGGACTTATTAAGAATTTACCTATTCTTAATGTATCATTTACAGTTCTTATTACACGAGATACTATACCACCTCTAACTAGACCATCTTGACCTTTGAAACTTCTTAATGCTACATTATCATTTGCTATAACTTTACTATTGATATATGGTTGACCTAAACCTGATGTAAATCCATCAAATCTATGAAATGCTTCATCTCTAAGGTCAAACTTATTATATTGTTCTAATAATTGACTTTTTCCAGAAGATATACTATTTCTTGCTGAATTTATTCCATCATTTGTTAAAGTTCCGGATGCGCCTGTTCCTGTTACTATAAAACCACCAGGTGTAGTAAATGTTTGAGGTGCACCTGTTATCTTAGAATACATTTCCTTATTATATCTATATGATGCTCTTGGTGATGGGCCATCAGGGATAGTATAAGTCATACTTCCAGGATCACCAGATATTCCAATTAAATCACTAGCTCCTAAATGCTTTTGGTTTGCAGTAAATCCGTTTGCATCAACATTTAGTATATGGTTATTTGTTGCAAGTACACCTAAGCCTTGTTTTCCTGTATGGTTAAACTGACCTGTTCCAGCTGTTGGTAGGCCACTTATTCCTACAAAATCTGTTAGTAAACCTTTACCACTAGCCTTTCCTGTGAAGAATCCTGTTTGGTCTAGATTTGCAAAACCGTCTCTAACTTCTAGCGCGCCAACCGTTTTTTCAGGTGTGGCAGCAAAAGGAATAGGATTTAAGGTTGTTTTTTCTAGTGTTGCTGCTAATGCACTAACAATTGCTGTTGATTTTTCAGGTGTAGAGGACAGTCCTATTACATCTGGTGTAGTTTTATCTGCTGTTGCAGCGAAAGGAATAGGATCTAATGTTGTTTTTTCTGTAGAGCCTATAACTCCAAGATCTGGAGTTGTTTTTGTTGGTGTATTTCCAGGTATTACAATTTCTGCAGTTGTTTTTGTTGGTGTATTTCCAGGTATTATACTATCAGGCGTTGTTTTTGTTGGTGTATTTCCAGGTATTACAATTTCTGCAGTTGTTTTTGTTGGTGTAGCAGATAGATTACTTACTTCAGCTGATTGTTTTTCAAGTGTATTTCCAGGTATTACAACCTCTGCAGTTGTTTTTGTTGGAGTATCTGCTAGATTACTTATCTCTGCAGTTTGTTTTTCAGGGGTATTTGCAAGTGTTGAAAGCTTTGCAGTTGATTTTGTTGGTGTAGCAGATAGATTACTTACCTCAGCTGCTTGCTTTTCAGGTGTTTCAGCAAGATTGCTTACTTCTGCAGATGGTTTTTCTGGAGTGTTTGCAAAATTGCTTACTTCTGCTGATTGTTTTTCAGGTGTTTCAGATAGTGTAGTAATTTCTGCAGTTGTTTTTATTGGCGTAGCAGATAGATTACTTACTTCAGCTGTTGGTTTTTCTGGAGTGTTTGCCAGATTGCCTACTTCTGCAGGTTGTTTTGTTGGTGTAGCTGATAGATTACTTACTTCAGCTGTTGGTTTTTCTGGAGTATTTGCCAGATTGCTTATGTTTGCAGATGGTTTTGCTGGTGTATCTATAAGGCTACTAACCTCTGCTGAAGGTTTAAATGGTGTATTTTTTAAAGTTCCTAAATCAGGCGTTGGCTTATTAGGTGTTGCAGCCAAATTACTTACCTCTGCAGAGGGTTTTGTTGGAGTATTTACAACACTACCAATTTCAGGTGTTGCTTTTACAGGAGTTGCAGATAAAGGTTCTACATTAGGTGTAGTTTTAGTTGGAGTTTCAGCTAAATTACCAACAGTAGCTGATGGTTTTGCAACAGTTGGTTCAATAGACTTTATGTCTGCTGAAGGTTTTAACGGAGTATTTTCTAATTTATTAACCTGTGGAGTAGGAGATTCCAATATTACATTTATTTTTCCAACTTCAGGTGTACTTTTAACTGGTGTTGTTAGTGGTGTTGATACTGTAGGTGTACTCTTGGCTGGAGTTTTTTCTGGAGTTGATACTGTAGGGGTATTCTTGTCTATTCCTGACTCTACATTTACTTTGGCAATGTCGGGTGTATTTTTTAATGGTGTTGGAATAGCTTTTGAAACAGTTTCAGATGTTTTTTCTATTGTATCACTACTTGATTGAACATCTGGAGTACTTTTTTCAGGTGTATTAGCCATTTTGTTCGGCATACGATCTTCTCCTATCATATTAGATAGAGACTTTGTACTAAACCTATTTCCTGCTTTTTTCATTTATTAATTCCCCATTCCTTTTGGTGCTCGCTTTCTTGCAACAGCTACACCTACTTTTCTACCGTCTATATGTAGTACCGGTTCATAATCTTTACTATTTACAACCATGATAAGTTCGTCCATTTTAGCAATTAGTGCACCATTACCTCCTCCACCTTCTTTATCACTTTCTCCACCTCCTGTAAGAACTCCAGTAGCTCCTAGTAGTGCTAGTGCTGGAGCAGCTATAGTTAACATTGCAATAGTTCCTTTAAATTGTGATATTTCACTTAATCCTGCTGCAATTGAACTTAGGCCTGTTCCTACTGATGTTAATCCTTCTGCTGTTGATACCATTAATTCTAGTCCTGCAGCCAGTGCAAGTACAGGAAACATTGCAAACCATGACGCTGCTCCAAATGCAAATACTCCAGGTGTTGCAGCTAATAACGACATTCCTAAGGTTGTTACTGCTGCAGATAATCCTAATATCATAGGAAATTGTGCTGCCATAGCTAATAGTGGTACCTTAACTGCTTCTAAACCTGCTCCTAATACCTTGCTTGCTTCGCCTAGTAAATAAACGGCTGGAGCTGCATAGTATGCCATTGTTCCAAATGCCATTAAAGGATAAGTTGCTAATGCAGATGTTATTGCTAGGGCACCAATTGCTGATGCTAAATACATTATTTGTGGACCAAGAGGAGCCATCATTGCAAGTGGTGCGGCCATATCCATAATTGTTTGTGCCAATATTGGTAATACTGCTTGAAATGGAAATAACATGGCCATTGCAATTGCAAACGGTTGTAAACCAAATCCCAACATCATAAAGCCGATACCCATAAGTGGCATAATTGGGGCTATTGCTGATAATTGTATTAAAGGAGGCGTCATAAGCAAAATACCAGCTGCCAACATAGGCATGAGTGGAATAAATGGTGCAGCTATCATAAGTCCAATTCCAAATGGAAGCATTCCATATCCAAGTCCCATCATTCCAAAACCAGCCATTACTAGTTGTTCTCCTAATGGTGCTAGTATTGCGAGTTGAGGAATCATTAATGCAAGAGATTCAGCCATCATTCCCATAAACGGAAAGATTGGTATAAAGGCTGCAAAGCCTATAGATAACATCGCCATACCTACACCAGCCATGGCCAATCCACCTGTATCTATTTTTGAGAAACCTTTAATTGCTTTAAGTAATCCCGTGGCATCTCCCTCACCTGCAAGCGATATTGCTTTACCAAATGGTAAAACTGCCAATCCTACAGCTGCTATACCTGCTGCTTTTGCTACTAAGGCTGGAATATCAAAAAATCCTATATCTTCAACAACTCCTATCATGGACTTTATACCTTTTCTTAATGTCTTTATTGCTCCAGGATCTACTCCTGCCATAAGTGAAAATGCTGATGCGAATATATAAATCGCTCCTCCAACTGCAGCCATTGCGACGGCTGCTACTATTGCGAGTGGTGCTATTAGTCCAAATGCGGCCACACCTAAAGATAAAGGAATAAGCGCGTTTGCAAAGGTCATTATTAGATTTGGATCTATTCCTCCTAGTGCTGCAAGGCCTGAAGTGGTTAGTGGTAATACAAGTGATACAGCCATTAAAGCTGCTGCACCTAATATAATTGCTGGAGATAATGCACCAAATAAAGCTAATCCTAAGCCAAGTGGTGTAATACCTCCTACAAAGGCTTTTAGTGCTGATGGAGATACTCCACCTAATCCAGATAAACCATTTACCGTAGAAGGTAATACTTTTGCTGCTATAGCTAATGCACCTACTCCTAATACAATTGCAGGAGATAATACTCCAAATGCAGCTAATCCAATTCCTAAAGGTAGAATAGCTAGTGAGAATCCTAATGTAGAATCTCCACTAATTCCACCCAAAGCTGATAAGCCTGCAGTTACTGATGGTAATACAGTGGATGTTAAGGCTAGTGCAGCTACTCCTAATGCAATAGCAGGAGATAATACTCCAAATGCGGCTAATCCTAGTCCTAATGGTAGAATTGCTAATGCAAATGCAGATAACGTAGATCCATCTACTCCTCCTAAGTTTGCAAATCCAGCTGTTGCTGATGGTAATACTTTTGAAAGTCCAAATAATACCAATGTTCCTAGTGCGATTGGCATCGCTAATGCTCCCATTGCAGCTATACCAAGACCTAAAATAGCTATTGATCCGGCAAATGCTAACATTGTTGCAGGATCTGCTCCTCCTA
>MDTC01093241.1_pt1 | contig 13254 bp, 9 predicted proteins | sample 811181 | NCBI WGS metagenome assembly MDTC01 (sample SAMN05326644, study PRJNA326480) | marine metagenome | isolation source: seawater | place: Pacific Ocean: North | collected 2011 | reverse complement strand
TAATCCAATAAAGGAATTCCTGAGTTCCTATAGAGAAACCTTATTCAACATCTTGATTTTATTTCTTGCGATTTTTCTCATTACATCCACGTGGCTTATATTAACTGGTCAAGTTTTTATTCCCTCAAACGCAGTAATTTTTCTGTTATTCATAATGAATACTATTTTCATAGTTTTTATGGTTTTGCTAATAATTAGCAAATTTTCTCAGATATTAATTGCTCGAAAAAGAAATATTGCAGGCGCAAGTATACAAATTAAGTTGATAAGTTTATTTGGTATTGTATCAGCTTTACCCGCTTTAGTAGTTGCGATCCTTGCAACAATTACCCTTGATAGAGGCTTAGATAAGTGGTTTTCTGATAGAACGAAGTCTATGCTTGAAAAATCAAATATAGTCGCAAAAAGTTACTTGCGTGAGCATTCAAATAATCTTAGATCCGAGATAGGTGCAATGCAAATTGATCTAAATAATTCAGTAAATATATTTGAAAACAACATTAATGCATTTGGAGATTATTTTTTAAAACAAGCAAAACTGAGAAAGTTATCAGGCGCATATATCGTGAATCGAGATGGAAACATCCTAATTAATACTACAACGCCTGAGTATGAATTAGGCTATACAAAACCATCACAATTATCCTATGATCGTGCAGACCAGGGCGACATAATAATATTTAAACCAAATGACTCAAATATGGTAAGCGCCTTTGTCCTTTTACCAGATTTTATAGATGGGTATTTATTGATATATAAAGCTGTTGACCCAATTGTTATTAAGCATCTAAAGCAATTGGAGCTTACAAGAGATGAATACTTAAACCTAGAAGAGAGAAGGTTTAATACGCAAGTTACATTTGCGCTTCAATATGTTGGCTTTTCACTCGTGTTTTTAACTGTTGCTATTTGGTTTAGTATATTTTTCGCCAACAGACTCTCAGCTCCAATTGCTAAACTAATATATGCATCAAAAAAAGTATCGGATGGAGACCTTGATATTAATATCGAAAGTAAGTCGACGATTGACAATGATATGCATAATCTTGTAAGCACCTTTAACAACATGACAACAGATCTGAAAAACCAGCGTGAGAATTTAATTTCAAACAACCAACTTCTTGACGAAAGGCGAAAATTTACTGAAGCGGTGCTCTCCGGGATTACATCATGTGTTATCAGTATAGATAGTAATGGAAGTATTCAAATTGCAAATTTATCTGCATGCTTCTTTTTTGATAAAGAGCTAAGTGAAATTCTGGGAGTCAATATTATTGATATAATGCCACAATTTTCAGACATTTTGATAAAAGCTTACAAAAGTCGGGATAATATCGACGAATATATTACTGTTCTAATAAACGATCAATATAGGAATATTCATATAAAAATAACAAAAGAAGATAAGTCTAAGAAAAGCTCAATGGTTATAGCGTTCGATGATGTTACAGATTTATTTGATGCCCAAAGAACATCAGTTTGGGCCGATGTAGCGCGTAGGATTGCTCACGAGATAAAAAACCCCCTAACACCAATACAATTATCTGCGGAAAGACTTAAAAGGAAGTATAAAGATCAAATCATAAACGATCTCGAAGTATTTGAAGATTGTACAGATACAATTATCAGGCAAGTTGGGGATTTAGGTAAAATAGTAGATGAGTTCTCAGCATTTGCAAAAGTGCCCACAGCAAATATGAACAACTATGATATATGCGATACGATAAAACAGGCGGTCCTTCTCCAAAAAATTACATTTGAGTCAATTGATATAAAATTAGATATACCAGATGGTGAGGTATTCTTTAATTTTGACCGAAGACTTATCAGTCAAGCCCTCATAAATCTGATAAAGAATTCATCTGAGTCAATTTTTTTATTACACAAAAATGATAATTCTGGAGTTATTAATATATCTCTCGATAATAAACCTGATTATGTTTCGATAAAAATTGCTGATAATGGAACAGGTTTTCCAAAAAGTGATATGGATAAACTTTTAGAACCCTATTATACCACGAGGGAGATGGGGACGGGCATTGGCTTATCAGTTGTAAAAAATATAATTGAGGTACACAAAGGGGAATTGAATCTTAGAAATAATACTATGCCCGATAAGAAAATAAGTGGGGCAATTGTTGAAATAATTTTACCAAAATCACTTGATAGCAACTCCGAAAAGATTAATGATTGAAAATAAAAATATATTAATAATTGATGACGAAATTGATATTTGTAAATTAATATCTGGCGTACTCGAAGATGAGGGGTACCAAACTTATAATGCTCAAAATAGCGATAATGCAATGAGTATTATATCAAATGACAACATTGATCTAATAATATTAGATGTATGGCTTGAAGGTAGTAAGTTAGATGGAATTGAGTTATTGCAGGAAATTCATAGTACTCGTCCTGAAATCCCAATCATAATCATTTCTGGCCATGGTAATATTGACACTGCTGTAACAGCAATAAAAATTGGGGCATATGACTACCTGGAAAAACCATTTAAAACAGAACGTCTGATGCATACGATAAAAAGAGCATCTGAAACATACAATCTCCGACAAGAAATCACTAATATCAGAAATAAATCAAATTATGCGATAGATTACATAGGTGACTCAAGTACAGTGGTGCAATTGAACCATGATATAGAAAGACTTTCAGATGTTAAAAGTCGTATCCTAATTACGGGTGGTAACGGCGTAGGTAAGGAGCTTGTTGCACGATTAATACACAACAAATCAAGTAGATCTAAATTTTTATTTACACGGCTTAACGCAAGAAATATTAATGCAGCTGAATTTCAGGATAAAATATGTATATCTGACTCAAGTGATGATACAAGCTTTATTAAAGAGTTAAATGGTGGAACATTATTTGTGAATGAGATATCTGAACTGTCCATCGATGCGCAACAAGTCTTCCTAAATTTAATAAATAACAAATATAAAACAGAGGGATTAGACTACAGAGTAGTTGCAAGCACGTCAAAAGATCTAAAGTCATATGTTTCTTTGGGTCTTTTTCTTGATGACTTATTCAATAGAATTTCAATTGAACAAATACATATTCCAAGCTTAATTGATCGAAAAGAAGACATACCGCCACTAGTTAGATACTTTATTGAGGATTATGCAAATACGACAGAGATTTCTCATAATATAAGTATTACAGATGAGGCGCTTGCTATATTGCAGTCTTATGCGTGGCCAGGAAATATAAAAGAATTAAGAAACTGCATAGAACGGGTTATTTTACAACTCAACTCAAAAGATGAGTATTCAATTACCGCTAATCATATCCCCATTGAAATCAGAGATAATAATCCCAATATATCTAATAGCAATGAGGTTTTAATTTCATACAATATGAAAGATGCTAGGGATCTTTTCGAAAGAAATTATATTGTTACTCAACTTGCCAGGTTTAATGGTAACATATCAAAAACAGCTGAATTCATAGGCATGGAAAGAACGGCACTTCATAGAAAATTAAAGTATCTTGGCATAGATAAAAGAACTTAAAAAGGTATACCAGATGAAAATCATTATATGCGGAGCAGGGCAGGTTGGCTACGGCATTGCTGAGCAACTTTCAGTGCAGAAAAACGACGTCACAGTAATTGATAATTCTCAGAAATTAATTGATAACATGAACAAGACTCTAGACGTGAGAACAATCAAGGGAAATGGGTCATTCCCAGAAGTATTGGATAATGCTGGGGCTAACGATGCGGATGTTATTATTGCAGTAACTCAGTATGATGAAGTCAATATGGTAATCTGCACAATTTCACACTTGATTTTTAATATCCCAACTAAAATTGGCAGGATACGCTCTAATAATTTTCTAAATCCAAACTATGAAAATCTTTTTACACGTGAGAACATACCAATTGATGTAATTATTTCACCTGAAAAAGAGATTGCAGACTCAATATTAAAGAACATAACTTTGCCAGGCGCTTTTGAAATTATTGAATTTGGTGAAAAAAAGATTTCCTTTTTAGGCGTTAATATTGATGAGAATTGTAAAGTTGTTGATACACCTCTACGTGAGCTTACAGAAAAATACCCTGATCTGATATGCACGGTTGTCGGTATTAATCGTGATGATAAAATAATCATTCCAACACAAAAAGATATCTTAAAACGGAATGATAAAATATATCTCGTTTGCGACTCCGAGCATATTAGCAAAATATTATCAGTTTTAGGGCATACTGAGCCTGAGGCACACAATATAATTATAGCTGGCGCTGGTAATGTCGGGACATATCTTGCGAAATCACTTGAGTCCAATGTTTCCAATATAAACATCAAGCTTATTGAATTAAATCAAGAAATTGCAGAAAGAGCGGCAAAGGAGTTAAAGAAATCAATTGTCCTAAATGGTAATTCAATTGATAAAAATTTACTCGAGCAAGCGGGTATAGCTAAAACTGATGCATTTGTTGCAATAACTAATAATGATAATATAAACCTTATATCGTCTGTCATAGCAAAGGAAATGGGTGCAAAACAAGCTCTTTCGTTACTGCAGGACAATAATTATAATGATCTTCAGTCGAGATTAAATATTGACGCATTAATTAATCCCCGAGCAACTACAATATCCAGTATACTTAGATACTTAAGAAAAGGTAGAATAAGAGATGCCCACTCACTTTATAATGGAATGGTGGAGGTCTTAGAGGCTGAAATAGTTGATGCTTCACCCTTAATTGGGAAACAAATTAAAGAAGCTGATATTCCAGATGATCTAAGATTTGGTGCTATATTACGAAAAGATGATGTAATCAGACCTGACGGCGAAACAGTGCTTGAAGTAAATGATCGTGTTGTGCTATTTTCTTTATCTGAAAGTATACATGCTGTTGAGCAGCTTTTTAGAACAAGTCAAGATTATTACTAATAATATAAGTTATAAATTGATAAATAAAACATTTAAATCAATAGTTTGTCATCCAGAATTAAGAAGTAAGTTTAAGAAAAAGAGTGCAATTGACTCTTCTGATTGCATAAATGAAGCGGTTTTGCTCGCGAATTCACTTGGAATAAAAGTTGAATTTTCAAAAATATATAGAATTGATAGTCCAAATAATTCTACATTATTTAATAATGGCCAGGTAGAGTCAATAAATAGTAAAATTAAAGAACTAAATGTAGACTTCTTGATAGTTGACGGAAAGCTATCGCCAATACAGCAGAGGAATCTAGAAAAAAGATTGCTGGTGAAGGTGATTGATAGAACGCGCTTAATATTGGATATCTTTGAGAAGAGGGCGGCAACAAGAGAAGGGGCCCTGCAAATTGAATTAGCTCAGCTTGAATATCAGAAAACAAGACTTGTTAAATCATGGACACATTTGGAGAGGCAGAGAGGTTCGCTCAGCTTCATTGGTGGACCTGGTGAATCCCAACTTGAATTAGATCGAAGGCTAATAAATAATCAAATTATAAAAATTAAGAAGAAATTACGTGATTTTAAAAATACAAGAAACTTACATCGTAATCAACGTAATAAAAAGCCCTATTTTATAATTGCGCTTGTTGGCTATACAAATGCAGGGAAATCATCATTATTCAATAAATTGACAGGTGAAAATGTATTATCAAAAAATATGCTATTTGCCACTTTAGATACGAAGATGAAAAAACTAAATAAAGGCAGTCTTAAAAATATAATTCTAACGGACACAGTTGGTTTTATCTCTGAGCTACCAACAGAACTAATAATGTCCTTTAGGTCTACCTTAGAAGAGATAAATTACGCAGACTTATTAATAAATGTAAGGGATATCTCTTCAAGATATACCGAGGTCCAAAACATGGATGTTATGAATACTATTAAAGAGATTGGTCGAGAAATAAATGATAATAATTACCTTGAAGTATTAAATAAAGTGGATTTGCTTGAAAAAGATCACACTGAGTTAATAAAAAGAAATACAGCAAAAAATCAAGTAATGGTATCCGCAACAACAGGGCAGGGTATTAGTGATTTACACAAAGCGATTGAAGATAAGATTAATAATAAATATCAAATTTGCAGAATAAAATTGAAATATAATAAATCAGATATGGAGTCTTGGCTTTATGATAATGCGGTTATTTTAGATAAAAAATATTATGCTGATCATGTAAACATAAAATTAAAAATATCTAAAATAAATCATATGCGTTTCCAATCAATGTTAATTGCCAAATAAAATATATTTCGCATAATATATATTATGGAATGTAAAATATAATATAATTATATCAATTAGTTGTATAAATTTCCTAAATGATCATACCATCAAAAGCTGGAATAATATTTCGTGGTAAATAGTCACATAATTCTTTGTAATCCAAGTCTATATGCATGTTTGTAAGTATCGCTCGTTCTACATTTAAATCTGCAACTAATTGTATTACTTTGTCTACATGAAAATGTGTAGGATGCGGGCTCCATCTCAAGGCATCTACTATCCATATTTTACAATTTTCTATATATTCAATAGATTCGCGTGGTAGTTCACTAATATCTGACGAATACACTATACTTTCTATTTTGTAGCCAAAAGAATTTATATTTCCATGTACCTGATTTATGGGCATAATATCTATAGTACCGCCCTCACCCTCGATATTGTATATTTTCCCATGCTCAACTAAATTAAGGTTTAAGATTGGCGGGTATCCACTTCCACTTTTTGTTTCAAAACAATAGCCGAATTTTTGCTTTAGATTTTCAGATGTTGTATCTGAGGCAAAGACATCCACTCTTTTTTTATCCCTAAGTGCATACATTCTTAGATCATCAATGCCATGAGTATGATCTGCATGTTCGTGTGTGTAAAATACAGCGTCAATTTTTTTAATATTCGCCCTATTGACTTGACTTCTAAAATCAGGGCCGGTGTCAACAACTACAGAGGTAATTTCACTTTGATTAATTTTCTCGATTAAAATTGAGCATCTACTGCGATTATTCTCAATAATTTTTGGATTACATGCGCCCCATTCGTTACCAACCCTTGGTACACCAGTAGATGAACCACAGCCGAGAATTGTAATTTTTGTATTATTTTCAGTCATATTTTGATCTTATCAAAAAATTTTAAACTATTCGCTGTTGTTAATTCAATTACTTCAGAAATTGGCAGTTGCTTAACCTCAGATATTTTATCGACTATCTTTGTTATATAAGATGGTTCATTTCTTTTTCCGCGATGCGGCATTGGGGCCAAAAAAGGTGAGTCTGTCTCAACAAATATTCTATCATTTGGAATTTTTCGAAGAATATCCCGCACTGAACTAGCATTTTTAAATGTAATAATTCCTGTGAATGATATGCTAAGACCTAAGTCTATTGCCACCATCGCAAGCCTTTCTGATGAACTAAAGCAGTGAAGTACACCTCTTAATTTATTTTTTTTTGCTTCATCAAGCAATATCCGCTCCATATCTTCATCTGAGTTTCTATTATGAATTATAAATGGGAGCCCGCTGATATTGGAACATTCAATTTGTAATCTAAACATCGACTCTTGCTCTTTTTTATTATCATACTTAAGTCTTGAGTAATCCAAACCACATTCACCAATTGCAACAACTTTACTATTATTGCATGCACTTAAAAGATCAGATGGTTTATAGCTATCATACTCATCATCAGTGTACAATGGGTGTGTTCCTACGCTGCAATAAACATTATCAAAACGGGATACCAAGTTTTCGATTTTACTAAATAGTTTAAATTTTGTGGATATGGTTATCAGGTATTTTACATTAGCATCCAATGCGTTTTTTACGACAACATCAATATCTGAAACATAGTCATCAAAATCAAGATGGCAGTGCGTGTCAATTAGGAAGTCATATTTTTTATTCATCACTTATTTCAACTTTTGGGAATATTGGTGCAACCTCCCCTAGTCTATTACCGCTAATATCTATATTTCCATCTGCAATAGACTTGAAGGTGCACTCAGATTCATGGATGTTCAATAATTTTAAAATTTTTTCTGATGATGCCGGTATGACCGGGAGTAGCATTATTGCAATTTTTCTTATATTATCAAGAGTGACGAATAGCACAGTCTGCATTCTTTCATTATCTTTTTTTCGTAACTCCCAAGGCTTTTGATCTGAAAAATATTTATTCAAATTTGATATTTGTTCCCATATTTCAGATAATATTTTATTTAGCTCCAATGTTTCCACTAAAATTTGTACTCTAGTAATAAGGCTATCTACGTTTGTGTTTATATTAATATCATCTTGATTAAGCTCGGAGGCAATTGATGGAATAATACCATCACAATTTTTTTGCACCATAGAGCACGACCTTTGTATTAAGTTTCCTAAATCATTTGCTAGGTCAGCATTTACTCTTCTTGATATGCTTACGTCATCATAATTACCATCATTACCCATCGATACTTCTCGTAAGAAGAAGTACCTCAATTGATCAATACCATATTTCTCTATTAATTCCTGGGGGCTAACCACATTTCCCAATGACTTTGACATTTTGACACCCCTATTGAATAGAAACCCATGTGCAAATACAGTTATAGGCAGTTCTATATTTGCAGATAATAAAAACGCTGGCCAATAAACGGCATGAAACCTCAATATATCTTTTCCAATTATATGATAATTTGCTGGCCAATAGTTTTTGTATTTTTCGTCAGGAAATTTAATTCCAGTTAAATAATTTGTTAAAGCATCTACCCAGACATACATTACATGACTATCATCATTTGGTACTTTGATTCCCCAATCAAAAGTCGTACGGGATATTGATAAATCTTTCAGGCCAGATTGCACAAATTTAATAACTTCATTTTTTCTACTTTCAGGTAAAATAAATTTCGGATTATTCTTGTAATGCTCCAATAACCTATCTTGATAATTGGATAATCTAAAGAAATAACTCTCCTCCTCAACCCATGTAACTTCGGTTCCTTGAGGAGAAATGAATTCACCATTTTTTTTAGTTAACTCTTTTTCTTCATAGTAAGCCTCATCTCGAATGGAATACCATCCAGCATATTTATCCTTATAGATATCACCATTTTGAGACATTCTATTCCAAATTTCTGTGCACGCAATTTTGTGTCTATCTTCAGTCGTCCTTATAAAATCGTCATGCGAAGAGTTGACTTCGTTTAGCATTTTCATAAATAATGGAGCATTTTTATCTGCAAGTTGCCTAGCTGTTAAATTCGATTTTTTTGCAGTTTGGAGCATTTTAATCCCATGTTCATCTGTTCCCGTAAGAAACATAACTTTGTTCTCAAAAAGTCTGTGATATCTTGCTATAGTATCTGTGATAATCGCCTCGTAGGCATGACCTATGTGTGGCTCACCATTTGGATACGAAATTGCAGTTGTTAAATAAAAAGTCTTCTTTTCCTTACCCATCTATTTTCCTATTAGACAAACGCCATACATCCCTATGAATATTTAGCAAGAACTCTTCCCTGCTCAGGTTAAAAATATTCAAACTATTATACTTGTCAGAATACTTATCCCAATAACCAAGTATCTCATACAGTTTGTAATCCTCTCTAAGGTCCGCTAAGAAACTAATAGCATTTTTCTTCAACCAAATCATAAAAAGTTCAAATAAAATATTGAAAGAACTTAGATTCTCTTTTTTCGAATAGAACTTAATAGTTTTTAGAACATCCTTTTCGTTTGTATTTTTTGATTTTATTAAATCATTAAAATCCTGAATAATTTCCTCAAAATTATTATTCATCAGATGAATAATCTTTCCAGGTGATATATTCATACCATATATATCAATAATTTTTTTGAGCCTTATCTCATCGTTAACGCGAGCGATTACTTGTTTGGTATCAGAAATTGATAAATTTTTAAAATTAAATTTCAAGCACCGCGATATGATTGTATCCGGTACTGAACTAATGTTATGTGTGATTAATATAAATAATGTATTGTTCGGTGGCTCTTCTAGTATCTTTAATAGTGCATTTTGCGCTGATCTATTCAAATCATTAATTGTATCAATAATTATCACACGGTGGCCACCATTTAATAGTTTTCCATTTAGATTATCTTTAAGCTTCCGGATATCTTCAATTTTTATCTCTAGCGAATTTCCGTTATCATCAGGATTACATATGTAATGTAAATTTGGATAGGAATGATTTGATATTTGGCTAAAAGTATTATTATTAACTTGCTCATAATCCATAAAAGATGAAACGATATCAGAAAATATGTAGTTAGAATATCGAAATGCAAGCGTGCATTTTCCGACGCCAATAGGCCCACTAAAAAGCAGTGTATTATTAATAGAATTAGTTTTTTTAAGCCGATCAAGTTGACCAATAATTGGTTGGTGGCCAATAAATAATTTATTCTGCCATGGCTTGTCAATTTCACTCATTAATTTTATTTAGGGTTAATTCTAAAATCTTTTTTGATATCCGTTCTATATCATTTGTTCCGTTTATGACAACACATCTATTTGGATTATTTCTAGCGATTTTCATGTACCCGTCTCTAATTTTTTCGTGGTATATAATATCTTTTTCTTCGAACCTTGTCTCTTTGTTATTTTCACCAAGCGCCCTTTCAATACCTTGTGTCGGATCTATATCAAGAATAAAGGTAAGATCTGGATAGATCTCGCCAATTGATATTTTATTCACTTCCTCTACAAGATCTAAGTCTAACCTTCCTGCATAACCTTGATATGCAAGTGTAGAGTCAATAAATCTATCGCATATGACAATTTTATTATCTTTAAGGCTTTCTTTTATCACTTTCTGTACATGATCTGCCCTTGCTGCGGCAAAAAGGAATAATTCGCTTATATTATTAATTTTATTTGACTCCCCCTGAACTAGTATCTCCCGTATTATTTCGGCAAATTTCGTACCGCCTGGTTCTCGAGTTTTTGTTACATCAAACCCTTTTTCTTTTAAGGCGTTATATAGTATTTGTGACTGAGTAGTTTTACCGCTGCCTTCACCGCCTTCAAATGTTATTAATAAACTATTCTGTGTCATTTTTTATAGATCCGTTAATGCTGATGATGTGGCTCTCCAAATTTTACGAAGAAAGCCAGGTTTTGTGTTTTGAAAATAATTTCCTTGATTGCCTTCCAGAGGTGCTTCCTCGATATATTGAACCCTAACCTTTGCAGTGCCTTTATTTAACATTTCTAATTCTTCAGCAGCTCTCTTTGATAAATCTATTATTCTATCATCGATGTATGGCCCCCTGTCATTTAAACGGACTACAATTGATTTATTGTTTTCAAGATTTGTAACTCGTAAATATGATGGTAATGGTAGAGTCTTGTGTGCAGCGGATAGTGCATTCATATCGTAATATTCACCATTTGCAGTTAGCCTACCATGAAAATAATCTCCATACCACGAAGCTATCCCTACTCTGTCATAATCATTATCAACTTCTGGATAGTACCATTTCCCATTAATTTCATATGGTTCGCCAACTTTGTAATGACCTCCACCCTGAGGCACATGGTCAAACTTTCCATATACTTGAGGGTTATTTTCAACTTTAAACCAAGAGCTGCATGAGCTTAATGTAATAATCAATGCAAAAGATATAATTATGATATATTTATAGGTAAATTTTCGCATCCTTTGATTATAAAATAAAAAGGATAAAAATAAATAAACAAAGTATAATTCTAAAACTTATAAATAAGTAATATTATACCTGTGATCTATTTTCATTATATCTCATAAATTAGGATTAATGTGTGGGAAATGATATGTGCTATTGCTTTTGAAGAACGCCAAAAAAAGTAGAAAATAATAATTTTATTTTAGAAATGAGGAATTAATTAGATCTTGAAAATACTTATTTTTTTCTTGCAGATCACTATATTTTCCTGAGCCGACAACATTTCCCTCTTTAAGAACAATTATATTGTCCGCATCTTTTATTGTCTCAAGCTTATGTGCAATAATAAGAACTGTTTTATCTGTGAAATATTTATCCAATGTTTTATTTATTTCAATCTCATTTATAGAGTCTAATGAGTTTGTTGCCTCATCTAAAAGTAATAACGGTGCATTTTTGTATATAGCCCTTGCAATAGCAAGCCTCTGTAGCTCACCACCTGAGAGTGATATTCCGTCAATACCAATTTTTGTATTATATTTATTTGGTAATTTATCGACAAAATTATTAATATTGAGATCGTCCATCAATTCATCAAAATCAATATTTTCAGCACTTTCATTCTGTTCTAAATTTATATTATTTTTTAGTGAGTCGTTAAAAATAAAAGTATTCTGCGAGACAATTGATATGCTTGACCTCAATGATTTAATTTTAATATCGTCGATATCTGTCTTTCCAAACTTTATATCACCATTTTTGACGTCGTGTAGTCTAATTAATAATTTAAATATTGTTGATTTACCAGCGCCACTCTCGCCAATTATATAATTTCTTGTACCCTCTTTTAATGTAAAAGTAATATTATTTAATACATTATGTTGATCTTGTTTGTATTTAAAAGATACATTATCAAATAAAATTAGGTTGTAATTATTTGGAAAATTAACGGAGCTGGAATTATCCTCAATGATGTTGCAATCACTGTATAAACTATAGGCCCTTTCAACAGCAGCAAGCCCTTCTTGATAGATGGAGTTTAATGTACTGATCCTTCTTACTGGATCTGAAATCATTAATAGGGCCGTAATAAATGCTGTCAGTTGACCCAATGAGCTATTACCCTCTAATATCTGATAACCGGCAAAAGCCAGAAGAAGACCGATGAAAATTCCTGCTAAGACTTCGATTATAGGGTTCATAATCGCCCTATATTTTCTTAATTTATATAAGTTAAATATCCTTTTCTCAATTTCTTGATTCGTGTTTTTAATCTCACGATTTTCCAGTTGAAATGACTTAATTGTTTGAATATTTTGAAAGCTTTGATTTAAAAGATTAGTAAATTGTCCAATTTGTATTTGCGCACCCTTTGAAATATTATTAACTTTTTTACCTATTTTATAAATTGGAAAGGCAATAAATGGCACGAGAAAGCAAATTGCAATCGCAAGCTTCCAATCGAGATAAATCATTGTAATTAGCAGAACGAGTGCCGTTAACCCATCTTTTAATAGTCTATTCAGTAGGTTTTCTAACGCCTGGAGGATTAATGTAGTATCATTTGATAGTCTTGATATTAAATTACCGGCACCATTATCCTCGATTATTTCAATATTTG
>MDTC01264498.1_pt1 | contig 13255 bp, 27 predicted proteins | sample 811181 | NCBI WGS metagenome assembly MDTC01 (sample SAMN05326644, study PRJNA326480) | marine metagenome | isolation source: seawater | place: Pacific Ocean: North | collected 2011 | reverse complement strand
CGGCCTTTTTCATACCCTTATGGTGGGCGTTTTATTGTCTACCTCAACTGGTACAACTTTATGAGTAGGAGAACGAGGTTAGATAAAGAGAGGCAAGAGTCACACAGCGGCCAACTTATGTTGGATGTATTACCGGATCCTATTGCTGATCTAGTTACAGCGAGTCGCTGGTTTGAAAGGATACATAAAAACTTAAATGATAGAGACAAAAACAAAACCAAAGAAAGTAAGGCAACGACCAACTCAAGATGAGTGTATGCGGTGGTTACATGACAACTTCCCAGACTTATGCCTGAAAGCAATCAGAGAACGTGACTGGATCTGGCTCAGAGGGTCAAGAGGGGATCATATCTTCACGGGTAAGACAGGTAAGTTAAAAGCGTATGGCTTCCGTGCAAAGCAAGAGGGATCACACAAGTTAGGCGATGGTACTGAGGCAGTTTGGTATCACACTTGCCAAGGGAAGTGGCGACCTACTTATAAGAAGGGAACAAGCCAGTCTGGGTATTACAGGAAGAAGAAACGGGAGGATAAAAAATCTATGAGCAAATCGGACGCTCTAAAGTTCGTTAACAACCTATAGAAAAAAGATGGTAGCAACAGCAGAAAACCAACAGTTAGGAGAAGCAGTATGTGTAATGTTTGAGGATGTTAATCCACTCGGACAAGCACGAGTACTGAACTACTTAGGCTCACCTAATGGGCCTATTGAGGATGCAGTAGCGGGAGTTATTGCGAAGGAAGACGCAGCTGTAAAGCTGAAGGAAGTTCTCGTTGCAATTCGAGATAATAAAGTGGGCGAGTTAGATGCTAAGGCCGACAAGGTACTAGACGATCTTGTAAAAAATAGCCGCCCCCAGCCTGAGCCAGAGACGGCAACGGTAACAACAACAAGTGATCGTAACATCGCGACATCAGTAGGCAAGTCAAGAGGCCAGAAGATGCAGGATATGATGCGACAGATGCAGGAGATGACATCGCAAGATGACGAAGAGGTGGAGACTATCGCTAACCGCATATTGAACGAGAGGTTTAAGCCTTTGTTGTCAGAAGCGTTAACTAACGGGTGTTTCCCTTCTGAGCGCATCCAACAGATGATCGACGCTTCACCACCCAAGACTGACGACGAGAAGATGCGTGTAATGATAGACGAATCGTTCCGTGAAGGTGTGGGCAAGGTAGTAGCTAAGGATGTAGCTGATGGTAATGCAGTAGTGTTGCCTCCTTTGCAGCCTGTAGATTCTATGTTCGTGGAGAATGCCATGTCCAAGTCTGTCGAGTATCACTATCACATGGGGCAGCATATCTATGTTGATGGCCCGTCGGGTGCTGGTAAGACGTATCCTATCGAGCAAGTTCTTCGCAAGTTAGGTAAGCGGTATGTGAAGCTTAACTTTGCAGATGGCATTAGGTTGTCTGATCTTACAGCGAAGCAAGAGATAGTAGTTCAAGATGGCACGACACAGACTACGTATGTTGATGGTATCCTGCCATTCTGTATGAGGCATGGACTTGCGCTTATTGGTGACGAGATAGATCAGACTCCACCAGAGACGGGTTCAATATTCAATCCAACGACGGACAAGTATCCCGGAGAGTTAGTGCTTCCCGGAAGTGGAGAGAGAGTTGTAGCTCAGTCAGGTTTTTGGGTGGCGTTTACAGGCAACTGTCTTACAGACGAGACAGGCTTGTACTCAGGCTATAAGTCTAGCAATGCACTCACCAACAGATGTGCTTCGATCAAGGCAAGTTACCTAACAGTAGAAGAGGAGCAGGAGATTCTGGAGAAGGACGGTTTAGATCCGGCGGAATCTAGGATGGTAGTAGCTGTAATGAATGTACTTAGGTCGATGTATCTCGATGCAGGTTCAGTATCACAAGCCCCATCAACTAGACAGGCGGTGAGGATAAGCAGGTACATCCAAGGCAAGGACGTTCACGGTAATAAGAATCCTAATCTAGGATCAATGAGCAGGAACGAGGCGTGGCATTACACATACTTTAACTTCCTTCCTAAGTCTGAGTACAAACAGGCTGTTATAGGATGCAGACAAGAAGATTCTAACATAAAAAAGATAAACTGATGTTAACAAATAATACACTAATCAAAGAGTTGGATTCGCAAGCTGAACTTTTATCTCAACTAAGAGAAGAGGTGAATGCGAATGTTACCTGTTCAAAAATATCAAAGTTATACAAGAAGGTTCGCGGAATAACTACAGGTATAAAGGAGGAGCTTGAGCAAGAGCAAAAGGACAAACTCAAATCACGGATAACCTGTGACCTTGAAGGGATCATCCCTCGGATAAGGGAATTAAGTGAGGAAGCAAGTGATATATCTGTTGCCTGTGACTCTATCTATGAGTCGTTTAGTACACATGAGAAAAACACATTGTTACATGTTATTACTTATGAAGTTCGTAATGCATACAGCGAGGCAGATGAGTGCAGTCAGAGGTTGGAGCAAATAGCTGATGACTATGAAGAGAAAGTTGAGGTCGAACTAAACAGGTTAGACCCTGAGAACTACAAGTTAGAAGAATAACATGAAGATAAACGTAAAAGGAACAGACATACCTACATATATTGTAGACGACACAGCGAAGCCACCTGCGGGAGCGATGGTTAACTTACAGAATCTCGATGAAGAGACAGAGATAGAAGCACTTGGTGAATTTTTAATGAGTCAAGATGAGGAGGCAGCTTTAGAAGAGTTAATGAAAACAGAAGAAAGATGAGTAGCATAATAAATACAACAACAAAAACACAATCAAGACTGACCAACGTAGCGGCAGTACGAGTCATACAGAGATTCGTTAAAGAGATAGAGCAAGGGCGTAACCTATTGGAAGCGTCTGATGCACTGCTTAATAGCCCGTCCACGTGGACATCGACGATGACTAAGAAGTTACTGTTATCGCAGAAGGTTAGAGCAGGGGTAGTAAAGGTATTGAATAACGGCAACGACCCTCAGAAAAGATGTTATCCAGTGGCAACCCATAAGGTATGGGACTTGGTGACAGGGCGTAAGGCTTCATACAGATACGACTCACGTAATGCAGGGATACACGGCATATACGACATTCAAACAGTATGGATAGCTGTCTGTAATGAATACGGAATAATTTTTCCAACGATAAAGGAGAAGGATCCAAGCGGAGGTGGAACAGACAACCATAGTGATGGTGAAAATATAATAATAGATGGCATCCCGCACATAAATGACAACAATTATTACTGTACTACACGACCATATAAAACGTGTAGGGATCAGGCTAATACATCTCAGTTAATGAATAGGCTTAGGCAGTTGGTATCCATACATCAGAAGCGTAAGTATAAACGAGATTCAGATGAGGGATTCATAGATCAAGACAGGTTAGTGGATGTAGTGAGGGGTACTAACCTTGATACTGTTAGAGAGTTCTTACATCGAGGGCAAAAGGTAGATGCAGCTGTTCAAATGTTCGTAGATTGTAGCAGTAGTATGGGAACTCACGATGATGACCAAGAGATAGCCTGTTACCTGGCGTTAGCGTTAGGTAAATCCTTTCAGAGACTAAAGGTTCCGCTGTCTGTTGTTGCTTTCGATAACTCCCCGTTACTGGTGAAGGATTGGAACGACAGAATACAAGATACTAAGGTAGATAAGTTATCAGGTGGTGGTGGTACTGATCTGCCCTTATCTATGGAGCAATGTCTTGGACATCTAATGAAGCGTAGAGAGAAACGCAAGGTACAGATCGTGTTGACTGATGGGGATATTGGAACACGAAATGAGTGGTGGAAAACTGTTGAGCGACTGCGACTTACTAAAGGCTACGAGTGTTATGCGTTCGGGATTGGCAGAGATATACCTACAGGTTTCTTTGATGGTGCTGTTGGTAGTTTAGAAAGTGCAACCATGATACCAACCATCGCTCGTGAAGTAGGCAACATACTAATTTATAAACCATGACCAAATGAAATACATAATAATAATATTAGCTTTTTGTTTAACAGCAAAAGCAGATACAGAACTTGTTATCAACCCTTATGATAAAGGCGTAACAATAACAGTAACTAAATACCCGAAAGGTAAGGCTATCGCTTTATTAGTGAGCGACAGTTTTGATAGATGGGTAATGGCAACCAAAGAGGATGGAAGTTTTTATCTTCACTACTCAAGAGAAACAAATGAACCGATAAGCTGGAAGCTGTCATCATGTAAGAGCATGGCTTTCTTTAAGGCTATTGTCCTAGAATATAAAATAAACGAATGAAAACAGATATGACCGATTGGCAGAAGGTACAGAGAAAATTTATGAAAGGACAGTACACAGAGCCGGACATCCTCAAGTTTAAGAAAGAGGAGGTGCAAGCAGTTATAGATTATTCAATCAAGAACCCTAGAGATACAAGCGACAAACATAATTTATGTGACAGGCAGCCAGATGGAATATATTGGTATAATGGCTTCGACCTACCGTCAATGAATGAGTTCAAAGAGAAAACATCAACAACTCCAACGCTTATTATAGTTGGCGATGAGGGTGTTTACTTTATGGCGGGAGGTAAGATCGAAGACGACCACCCAATTGCATACGCCGAGGGATGTAACCCAAAGGTAGATGAGTTCGATGATTGGTGGGCTAAGAAGGGATCAACATGGGGCGGTGATGATGGATCGGATCCAGTTCAGGTATCAGAGATACAAGGGATACTAGATAAATGTAAGACACATCTGATCGTAGCCTTTGAGGAGAAAAGTTTCACGATAATGCCAGATGTTTAATCATAGACTAAAGGTACAACAATCATCAGAGAAAGAAGCACGTCGTCAAGCTGGGATTAATAAGCGAAGAGGCCCAAGGAAAAAACGACAAGCTCCAAAGGATATGGCATTGATAGGATACGAGATAGCTATGGAATTAAGAAAGGGTTTCCAAGAAATACAATGAGTACAATAACAGAAGAAGCAAAAGCAACTAGCCTAGATAATATACTGGGTACACTAAAACGAAATGCACCAGCAAAGTCTACGAGTGGTAAGACGTACCCCGTCCTGCCTGATGTAGACAACACTGTGGCGGAAGCGGTCAACAAGATTCACGAGTGTGCTGAATATGCTGACGCTATGAAGGGAGCGAAGAAAGGTTTAACAGCTATAGCTGCATCGTTCTTCAATCAAATCAACTCCGGTAAAGGTGATCCAGCTTCGGGGATTATAGCTAAAGGTACTGACAGAGAGGTGTTGATCTCCTTTTCATCTTACTATGGAGGTGTGACTGACCCTGCGGAATTAGAAAGCGTTGCTTCAGGGTTATCAAATCACTTCGAGCGTAAGTATAGCATCACTATTAAAGGAGATGAGTTACCTAAGCAGAATGAGGAGAACTTATTGGCTGACTTAATTGAGTTGTTCAATAGGTATGGTGCTACTGATGCACTAGAAGTTAAGGATAGTCACGTACCAAAGGCAGGGTTTCATAAGTCACGGCACACTATCTTGGATGAAGCAGAGAACAATAGGTTAGATGAGATTATTCGTAGCCGCATTGCTATCAAAACAAAAGGTAGAAAGTAGTGGAGCAAGCTAAGTATATTAACGATCTACTCTGTGATGTAGCACCTGACAACGGGTTCGCTCAAAATGCAATAGAGTATGCCGTACTAAGAGGTAATATTTTATTAGCATTTGACATGGAGACAGATAAATATCAAGTGATGAGGCTATACGACGAGATCATAGACAAGTACAGGGAAGTGCAGTCTCGTTACGCTTTAAACTTGGTCAATAAATATCCAGCAATTTCGTCACCTGAAGAGGTACTCGTCGATAGCTGAGATACTGAGAGACTTCCCATCTTCAGTTGTTCTTGTCGGTAAGTTATACGGCGAGGACTACCACCGAATCATAAGCCAGCAGCGGATCCTGAGAATTGTACCTCAGGCATACTACCATCCTGACTACTCGCCTTACGCGACGGGATTAGTTGTACCTGAAGACGAACTTCAAGGGATCGCTGACCGTTACTACGATTACAATAATATATACATACAAAACGCATTAAAAATATGGAAACAAAAGATGAGCAACAAGTAATAGACGAACTGTTAAACGATAGATTCCAGAGGCATAACGGTACAGATCGGTACTATAAGCATCTGTTTAATCTTAAGTACACAGATGGAGTGAAAGCACACGCCGATATAGCTAAGGCTAATTGGTTGATAGATGCCATTGTGAGTTGGCAAATGGATGCAAAGGATCATCACGATAAGCACGATGGCTGGATGGTGTGGAGGCTTGACGTAAAAAATGGGAGTGCTGTGCTTACTGCAAGGGCAGATGACGGCTGTGAACCATTCATCCGGCAAGACATTGAGTTTACAGATCATCCATCAGGTCAGTGGGACTTCTGGCAAGAGGGTGATGTACTAATAATACCGGAGGAACATTGACAAAACATAAGTTACATAATCATAGGGGGCTAGAACGCTCCCGCATTTGGATAGAGAATGCTAAGGCAGCTGAGTTCGGGTTCACACCTGGCTCAGTTTTTGTTTGCGAACAAGCCGGTGAAGAGTTCGTCCTTAAATTAGTTCTACTAGAGGATGAGGACATAGCATGGGGTGAACCTCATACGGTGTGTCGCAAAGGTAAGAAGTCAGTCATTGATCTGTCAGGACACTGGGTTAAGGACATCTTCGACGGGTACACACACTACACATTAACCTACGAGCAAGGTGTCATAAGGATAGGAGGTCTTAATGAGTAGGACAGTCCTGTCTCTATGTGATTACAGTGGAAGATGGAGTCAGCCTTATAAAGACGCAGGATATAACGTAGTTCAAGTAGACATTAAACACGGTCAAGATGTCCGACTGTTTGAGAAGTTAGATTATCCAGTGCATGGAATACTCATGGCCCCACCGTGTACTGAGTTTGCTGTCTCTGGTGCTAAGCACTGGAAAGGTAAGGCAAAGAATACACCTGAGAAATTACTTAACAACCTAGCCTTACTCGATGCCTGTCTTCGAGCCACGGTAATCTATCAACCAGATTGGTGGGTGTTAGAGAATCCAATAGGAAGGATACCAAGGTACATAGGTGCAGCACAGTATTGGTTTGATCCATGTGAGTACGCTGGTTGGCTACCAAAAGATCAACAGTACGATGAACAATACACCAAGAGAACAGGACTGTGGGGAAGGTTTACTATTCCACAGAAGAAACCCCTGCCATCAGTACAAGGTTCAAAGATGTGGGCTAAGTACGGAGGCAAATCAGAAAGAACAAAAGAGATGCGGAGTCAGACACCGAGAGGTTTTGCTCGTGCATTTTATGAAGCAAACAAATGATATTAAATGAAGTAAAAGTAGATGAATACTACACGATAGATTTACCTGACCATGATAGACACAAGCAGGTAGTTCGTGTGGTGCATGACTCGTATGTACTAGGCAGAGTAATTAACCGAGAGCTTTGCATTGTGGAGGACGAGAACAAATGTCGATTCATCATAAAGAAAATAAGATTAAAAGAAGAAAGAGATGATGTCATAGAGCTACTGCATGAGAACGGAGCGACTTGCCCTGATTGTGACGGACGTAACACGTTACACTTAGAAGATAAGACACATGAATGCCATGACTGTGGCGAGACATACGACTGCACGAGCTATGAAAATGAGGGGATGCAGGAAGGAGTAATGTTTGAATGACAACAACAGAAATAGAACCAATAACATATCCGGCGCGGCCTTATAACGGTGGCCCATTGCCTAAAGCATTAAGGAAAGATAGCGGATGGTACTATGAACCCAAGTATAATGGGTGGCGTACACTTATCCATCAACCAACAGGAACTATGTTCAATAGACACGGTGATAAACTGAGTATTCAACATGAGTTTAAGGATGCTATAAAAGAATTGCAGGACACATACCCCAACATAGAATGGATAGACTGCGAAGCACTGGGAAGACGGCACAAAATTGGTAAGGGTACACTGATTGTCTTAGATGCTGTTGTTCCTGGCACATACGAGGAACGCAGATCTCTACTTACTGCCGCAGAAATTGAATCATTTAGTAATCCAATATCTCTCATGCTTAGTGATCGCAAGTGTTACCTAACTTTGTCAGGTATCGGTATTGATAATGCGGAGGAATCATGGAGGGAGATGCAGTACGAGAACAAAAAAATAGGAGTGGAATTTTACGAAGGGCTGGTAGCTAAACACGCTGACAGTCATTACCCCGTACAACTTAGATCACCCAAGCTAGAGTGTAGTTTTTGGGTCAAACACAGGTGGGCATACTAAATGAGAATCTTATCTTTCGGTGGAGGCGTAGACAGTAGCGCAATCATACTGCACCACATACACAAGGAAGACTTAGGCATAGACCATATAGTTTTTGCTGACACCGGAGCAGAGTCACAAGGAACGTATAAGAATATACAAAACTTTAAATCAATCTGTGCTGAGCAAGCTATTCCCTTCTCCATAGTTACCCGTAAGGGAGAGAACATAAAAGAATGGGTAACACGTTTGGGTATTGTGCCAGTCATGGCCGGAGGTTCCCATGTATGTAGTAAGAAGTTTAAGGGTGATGTGATTCAGCAATGGGCTAACGAAAAGTTTCCTAACCAGAAGATCACATACCTAATAGGTATTGAGGCAGACGAAGGGCATCGAACAGCTAGGTTTACAAAGCCGAAGGGAGATCAGAACGAATACGAATACCCCTTGGTAGATCGAGGCATCACAAGACAGGATTGCTTAGACCTTATCGCAGAGCATGGCATGACAATACCCAAGTCATCCTGTGTGTTCTGTCCCTTCATGTCAGAGGAAGAGATCAGGGAAGTGCGTAAGAATCCTGAAGACTGGAACACTATCAAGCTTGTGGAGCAAAGGTTCTCTGAGGAATCAAAGCGTAAGCATCAGGCATGGATAGATGACGGCAAGCCTTTGAATAAAGGGGGTCGGTGCTACGCAGGGCATTGGCGTAAAGATCCTTGGTCAGAGGGAACCAGACTATTCATACGTAAAGTTGATGGTAAGCAATTAACCGTAGAGGAATGGGGAGAAAGAGTAAATTTATGAGCAAGAATAAAACAACAGAATACAAACACCCCATGAATCAGTGGGTCGATTGGTCTACCGACTCAAAGGATATAGCGGTTCACCTGAATGCTGCACTTCAAACGGATGGTGATTGGAAAAAGAAACACGAAGACAGGATTGTGCGCCAGTACCGGCATAGCAGCGAGGAAACCAGAGACATGGTGAACCAATGCTTCGCAACCTTATGCGGTTGGGCGTTCGCAACACTAGCAAAGAACGCTGGTTACACTGTGACACCATACAAAAAACAGAAGGTAGATTGGGAGATACAAACATGGGAATAAAAACAATTACATTAACAGAAGACGAATGGATAGATCAGTTCAAACCAATACCCAATGACGGAATCAAGGAAGGATTAGATAGTGGATGGGACTTAGGTGATGGGCCTTGCCTATGGGAGACATACGGTGAGGACATTAAAGAAGTAGTCAGGCGTTCCAATGATAAAGAATGGGAAGGCAGGTTGTGGACTGTTCACGATCAAGACTACATCTCACTGGGTTATCATATCGTTAATAGGCTTGGTTATATATTCACCAAAGAGAAAGCAGATAGCTCGGTGGAATATGATATTACAATGGAGGATATGGAGGATGAAAATGAAATGTAAATGGTGTCAAGGCAGAGGTTATCAAAGCGTAGAGATTAACTCATCACTGCGTTATTGCTGCCCTGATTGTAATGGATCAGGTGAGGAGCAACAGGAAGAGGAGTGTAAGTTTTGTGGTGAGTGGAAAGAGAAGGAAGAAGATTGTGAGTGGTGTGAAGAAATGAAAGTAACAACATAATGAAAGCAATAATAATAACAGCGGCAATACTAACAATGGTGATTGCTGTCTTAGCAAAAGAGAAACAGGTCGTTGCTTCGTGGTACGGTGAAAAGTACAGAGGCAAAGCGACAGCGTCAGGTGAACCGTTTAACCCAAGTGAGTTGACGGCAGCCATGTGGGACGTGCCATTCGGGACACGCTATCGTGTTACCTATCAGGGCAAGTCAGTAGTGGTTAGGGTCAATGACCGAGGGCCAGCAAAGCGTCTCAATCGTGGGATAGATTTGTCAAAGGCCGCATTCAAAAAGCTCTCACCTCTAGGTAAAGGGCTAATCAAAGTTAAGATAGAAGAGATAAATTGATATGGGATTAGATAACTACTTCGGTCGAGACGACATCGAAAAGAAGAAAGGTGAAGGAGCCTACAAGCAAGAGGCATTTGAGAGTGCAGTTGCAGAGGTTGACTTCAATGGTGAGGATCTAACTTTAAGTGTGTATGGTATGTGTTCAGGCACAGGGCCAGATGGATCCTTTAGAGGAAAGGTGTACGCTGATTTTGTTTTAAATGTGACAGGTGAATCCCTGTATGATGAGAGGATCGAGCCAGAAACCCTGATACAAATGGCAGATAGAATAGAAAAATGGATGGCTCACCCTGAACTTGATATATATAAATACATTGCAGCCAACGAACCTAGCTGGAATACAGACACATTACTTCAAGACTGGACAAAGTTGGCTAAGTTGTTTAGGGCGTTCGGTAAGTCTGGCTTCTACCTCACAGCTTGGTGGTAAAATTTATGGAAAATAAACTAGAAAAAATAACGGCACATCAACATGAAAAGATATATGAAATGTTTGAACAGCTTGCCGTTGCTACAAAGCTAACAAAACAAGAAGCGTTATGGTCAGTGATGGTAGGACAAAGTGTTGATGCCATCCAATCGCTTGGTGTTACTGAGGCTAGGCAGACGTTCACTAAGATGTTTGAGTTAGCATTCAAGATAGCAGAAGAAGAAACAGGAGATCCAAGTAGGAACTGATATGAGTAAATACAAAGCAATATTCCAAAGTAGTAACCAAGACTTCAAAACAAACTACTACCCAACCAAAGAGGAAGCCCAAGATGCACTGATGAAAAGGTGCGGGAACTTCCATCACCTTGGTGCAGTTGTTGGGGATGGCAAGTGGGATGACGAAAGTTATTGTAGTTCAGCTCCTCGTAATGGGGGGACGGTATCAATAGAAGAGAAAGCAGAATGATGGAGGAAGTACCAAAAGATAATAAGATATGGAACGATGAGGAGTGGCCTAAGTTTATGCTTGCTCACGACGCTGAGACGGTCGACAGCATCCCCATGAATGAATGTGTTATCCATCTTCACAGACCAAGGTTTGTAGGTAAGGTGCATATTGCAGACGATGGTAGCATTGGTATCGAGCCTACCTTTATTGATGACCCCGACCTCGATGCTATAGATGTAGCCAGGTTAATGAGGCAAACGGGTGAGTTCTATCAGTCTTTGGGGTGAGTTCTATCAGTCTTTGTAGTCGCATTAATTTGCGATTGACTTCAATAGTTACCTAACTATGTTTGCTGGATGTCGTTGTTCTATCAACGTATAGACAAATACCCTCCAGTGCTGGTCAGATTAATGGCCAGAAAGCCAAGGGCAAACGGCAACGGTAACGGTACACGCCCCTTAACCACTGATGAAATAGCAGATCGTTCTGGTTTGCCTTCCTCAATGATAGAGGGTCTGTCCCATTCAACAACATGGAAGGGTGTGGATGTCTACACCGTACGTGACTTCACCATTGCTTGCGGTGTGGACTTCACCAATCCCTTGCACATGAAGAGACTGAACCAGTACCTCCAAAAAAGGGGGGCGTTTCACTACCTTCGCAAGGCTGATGAGTGGGGTTCTTATTACGTTCACCTTGTCAAACTCTGGAGGAATGCAGTTATCTAAACAGATGGAGGATCAGGAGCTTAGGATCCTAGCATTGGACGGAGAGCTAAAGGCGATGCGTATAGCACAACGATTTATTGAAGCTGGAATTAAAAGCAAGACTGTGAACCTAACACAAATGAAGGACGCACTTGTTCGTATGAAAGCTAGTGTTAAAGGGAAAGAACAATACCACAAATATAAACAAGCAGTTAGGGAAATGAAGGATCAACTAAAAGAAGGATCCGAAAACAAACTGCAAAAAGAAATTAACGAAATGGAACTGAAAGGTATGATATGAGACTCAAGAAAGTAAACAACACGTATCATGTATGCTTTAAAGCTGAAGATGGTACACCAATGGAAGTAGATACAGGATGCAAGAGCTACGAAGAAGCAAAGAAGATTGCATGGAAAACAAAGGTGGCCGAGCTAGAACAGGTAGCCAAGGTAACTCGTTTAACATCTGATATTGTGAGCAGAATTGTAAGCGGCAAAGAGATGACTGTTAACGTAGCCTTCGGAAGATACAAGGTATGGGCTAATAATAATTTAAAGAAGAGAACTGCTGGCAGTCACATATCATATACACAGAAATGGATTAATGATTTTGACATAGGCAAGCAAAGCCCAGCTGGTATCAACGAAGATAATGTATCTGATTTCATTAACGCAAAAGGGGAAGAGTTAAAGTTTGCAACTAAGAGGGTGCGTAAAGCTGCACTTACTAGCTTCCTTGATTACTGTTACAACAAGGGGTGGATGATAACTAAACCAGCTGCACTAGCTCGTGTTCAAATGAATAAGATGACTCACGTTCAGAAGGAAACTAGAACTCATACAGCCATGAAGGACGAAGACATTGCCGCCTTAATGAAAGTAGCTGATACCTTTTGGCAGATGGCTATACACTTGGCCACCAAAACAGGACTAAGGCTTGGGGATATATGCTGTCTTGAATGGAGTTGTTTTCAGAACGGAGACACTATCGTTGTATGGACACAGAAAAGAGACAAGCGCATCGAGGTTGAGATACCTACGTCAGTGATTGATGGCTTGTGTGATCTTCCTGTTTCGGATCCGACTTATATCTTCCCAGAGCAGCGTAACATTTACCTAGACACAGATCGCAGGGCTGGTCTTAGCGTTCAGTTTAAACGGTTATGTAACAAGGCCGCCAAAGAATCAGGTCGAAATTCAATTAAGTCCAAGAGTTTCCACGGCCTACGATCCTACTACGCCAAGAATAAGAAGGCGAAGGGAGTGACTGTTGAAAAGATTGCTAAAGATTTGGGCCACTCTAATACCAGTACGACCGACATATATCTTAATGCTTAATGGGTAAGATTAAATACGACGATGCTTGGAAGAAGCGACTGCATGAAACCCTTGAGAAGGTGGACGGAAACCAATCT
>MDTC01225474.1_pt1 | contig 13256 bp, 9 predicted proteins | sample 811181 | NCBI WGS metagenome assembly MDTC01 (sample SAMN05326644, study PRJNA326480) | marine metagenome | isolation source: seawater | place: Pacific Ocean: North | collected 2011 | reverse complement strand
CTAATCGGAACTTAGTCATGGCTGCATCAACAAAATATCGAGGCGCCTTGATGCTTGACTTATCGGGTCTCGCATTGACACTTATGGAGCGTCGGCTACTTGCACGACCGGCGGTTGGAGGAGTAATTCTGTTTGCAAGAAACTATCGGTCGAAGGCCCAATTGAAAAAGTTGATTGCAGAGATTCGAGAATGTAATAACTCGATTTTGGTTGCGGTAGATCAAGAGGGCGGTCGTGTGCAACGCTTTCGTGACGACTTTTTAACATTGCCAGCACTCTTTCGTATCGGTGAGCTTGCGAGAACTGATTTAGAAAAGGGTTGTATGATGGCGCGAAGTAGCGCCTGGGTAATGGCGTCGGAGTTACGAGCCGTTGGCGTAGATTTTAGTTTTGCTCCTGTTTTAGATTTGTTTTCAGTGAATAGTAATGTCATTGGAGATCGCGGATTTAGTGATGATCCAGAATTGGCAATCATATTGGCGTCCGAATACATAAACGGAATGCATGAGGCCGGAATGGCAGCAACTGGAAAACACTTTCCCGGCCACGGTACTGTAACTGGTGATTCTCATTTAGAATTGCCGGTGGACAGAAGGACATTTGATCAAATAAAAAAGAAAGACCTTAAGGTTTTTGCCCAAACGGTGAATTTAGTTGATGCAATAATGCCAGCTCACGTCCTTTATCCCGAGGTGGATGCGTTGAGCGCAGGATTTTCTACCTACTGGCTTCAGCAGGTTTTACGAAAGGATTTAAATTTTCGAGGGGTTATTTTTAGTGATGATTTAACGATGCTAGCAACTGAATCTTCGGGAGGCATTGAGCGGCGTGCCCAGTTAGCATTAGATGCGGGTTGCGAAATGATCTTAGTTTGCAACGATACTAAATCGGCAATGCGAGTGGCAGACTTTTTGGAAGCCGTTAATCTGGGAGAAAGTGAAAGGCTTGGGCAGATGGTAGGTAGAACGTTTTTTGAATTAGATAATCTGTATGAGAGTGAGCGTTGGCAAATAGAATCTAAAGTTATTTATGAATTTTGCTCTCAAGAGGAATTTAAAAATGAATGATTTAGCTGCGGTTTCATTGTTAGGTGATCTAGACTGGAGATTAGAGCTCTTTGTTGTTGTTACTTTAACTTTACTGATTAGATTTGTCTCAATGCGGTTTTTAAACGGTGCGGCAAAGCGTCTCGAAAAAACTGCTAACATTTGGGACGACGCTCTTTTAGATGCGGCAAAACGTCCTTTAAGCTGGTTGATTTTGGTTTTTGGTTTGCTCTGGGCAGTTGGTTTGATTGACGATTATGTTGATACTGGTTTCTTTTCCACTGAAAACCTTGCGGTGGTAAGGCAAATATCGCTAATCGGCCTTGTGGCGTGGTTTCTGATTCGGCTAATTGATAGAGCTGAATTGCGAATTCGTCAAACGCTTCTTTCAAGCGAGAATTCTGTTCAAAGTAAGATCGATCCCACTACTTTAATGGCTCTTGCGAAGCTTGTGCGTCTGTCCGTGATTATTTCCGCTGCGCTTATATTGATGCCCACGCTCGGGATTGAGGTAACGGCACTATTGGCCTTTGGAGGTGTCGGTGGTATCGCTGTTGGATTCGCCGCACAAGATTTGTTATCCAATTTTTTTGGAGGACTGATGATTTATCTAGATCGTCCTTTCGCAATCGGTGATTGGATTCGCTCTCCGGATCGAGATATCGAGGGCACTGTCGAGTCAATTGGCTGGCGTCTCACAGTTGTAAGAACCTTTGACAAGAGGCCTCTGTATATTCCTAATTCAATTTTTAATACATTGGCTCTTGAAAACCCATCGAGGATGTTGAATCGTCGGATAAAAGAAACCATCGGATTGCGCTATCAAGATGCCTCTAAAATTGATGATATTGTGATGGCCGTGAGGAATATGCTGGAGACTCATGAAGAAATTGATCAGTCGCAAACTCTTATGGTGAACTTGAACTCGTATGCGCCGTCTTCGCTTGATTTTTTTATATATACATTTACAAAAACTACTAATTGGGTTAGATACCACGAGATTAAGCAAGATGTGATGATTAAGATAATCAATATCGTTCACGACCATGACGCTGACTTTGCCTTCCCTACCCGAACTATTAATGGTTTTCCAAACGAGTTTAAGAATTCATGACAATAGAACAGCTCGAAATTATAAAGGAACAGTCAGAATGTCTGTTCTCAGAGGCGGATGTTGAGGATGCACTGATGAGGATGGCTTTGGAAATTGAACGCGATTTATCAAGAAAGCTGCCAGTTGTTATTACGGTCATGAATGGAGGGCTGATCACAACGGCGAGATTAGCAAGTAAGCTAAGATTTCCGTTAGAAATGGATTTTGTACATGTAAGCCGATATAGAAACGATACTTTTGGATCGGAATTAAAGTGGTATGCAACTCCATCGGTTCAACTCAAAAATCGATGCGTTTTAATTGTTGATGATATTTTAGATGAGGGAGTAACTCTTCGAGAGGTTATCGATTATTGCAAAGGCCAAGGGGCTTCAGAAGTTCTTAGCGCTGTTTTGTTGAAGAAAAATAGCTCCAGGGTCGTTCCTAATATCTCAGCAAACTTTGTTGGAATGGAGGTAGACGATCGATATGTATTCGGCAGTGGTTTGGATTTTAAAGGCTATCTGCGGAATTTGCCCGGAATTTACGCTGTGCCTGGAGAGGTTCTTTTGAATAATTGAACTAAATTTTACTTAATTACGATAAGCTTGTTCAAGCTTATTGCGAAGATCGCTTTTTTTATTGGTCGATCCTCAAGATCCGAAAACAGGCTGGCATATTTTTGTAATTGCGGGCTATGGGAGGTTCTTAGGTTAGCTATAAATGATTCCTCAGATTGATCGTCAGGTTTTATGCTTGTCTTGTAATCTATGATCCAACGCTCCTCATTCTTGTCGATGAAACTACGATCTACGATGTAATCTCTTTCAACCCAGAGTAAATTTTTTGAAGAGAAGCTTTCTTCTCTTGTGCTTATTTCTAATTCGTTGCTCGAATCTTTAAAGGAGGAGTCAAAAATCCATGCGTTTTTACCCGTCAGAGTCTGTATTGTTAGCTCTTTCATTAGCCGAATAGTTTTATCAATCATCGTCGTATCGATGGTCTCTTTTTGCAAACTTCTTCTCCAGTACCCCTTGGTTTTTTCGATTCGTAATTTCAAAGGTAAGGCAGATTTCTCGGTCGTGTGATGTTCAAAAAATTCATGAAGGAGAGTTCCGACAGCCGCTCTAAATTCTCTCTCTTTAAATACCGTCTCTTCATACGGTTCGGTGGTCCTTGGAATAGAAATGTTATTGCTTGGGTTTTTTAAAAGGGTTTTCTGCAGATAGAGAGATTCATTACCGGTTAAGTTGATGGGTTCTTTTTGGCGGAAAATTTTCGTAACTTTCTTATTTTGCGTGTATTTATTCGATGTGCCAGTCAGTGAATAATTTGGGCGATGCAATGTAGAGCGCAAAAGTGCATGATCTTTTATCGTGTGCCAAACTACATTTACAATGCTGTTCTTTCTCGGCTCGACCACATCTCGCTGCCTTGTTAGAAAAGTCCCTGATAACGCAACCGAAAGTTTAGCTCTGGTCATAGCTATATAAAGTATTCGATTAAATTCAAGCTCCTTTTTTATCTTTTCTTCAAATTTAATCAGGTCGTTTGTGTTGTTTTGTTTTTTTCTCTTATTAACTGACGGCTTTATCAGACTTAGTAAAAGTCGCGGTTTATTCTTCTTGTTCACAAATTCATGCCAGTTGAGTAATTTTTGAGCTTCACTCGGCTCTTGTTTGTTTAACCCTGGTAAAAAGACATGATCAAACTCGAGTCCTTTCGCCTTAAAGATTGTTAAAATCTGTACTGGGCTAATTGATTTTGATAAAAAGCTTTGGTTCTTTTGTGAGGAGGGTGCATAATTATTGAAAATCTTTTTTTCAAAAGCGTCAACGTTTTCAAGTGTGCCTCCAATTTCCGCGAGCTCTAATTCATCGAATAGCCAAGCGATTGCCTCAGTCTCTGTTTCCAAAGTATATAATCTCTCTCCTTCAAGTAGGATCCAGCATGTTTCAATTAGTTCTCGGAGGGGTATTTTAAATCGGCGAACCATAATTAGTTTCATGATTTTAATGAATGGGATCAGTCGTCTCTTGGCATCATCCGTGAGGTCGTCGATTAGCTCGATTTTTTTAAGTTTTTCCCAGATAATTTGACTTAAGTCTGCTGATTCAATTGCCAGAAGATCATACGATGTTAATCCGCACCATGGAGCTCGAAGAATTGACAGCCAGGAGAGTTTGTCTGTTGGGTTCAAGACACTTTTGATAAGGCTCATCGCGTCGTTGATAGAGCTTAAGTTTTCGACTCTGTCTATGTCAGTTGCGTCCCACTGAATTTCTTCTTTGCGCAAGGTCTCTAATATCGGCGGAAGAACTGAGCGAGCTTTTACCAGAATGGCGATACTTTGTCGTGGGTGACTTTTATTCAGAGACTTTATCCGATTGGCGATCAATTGAGCTTCTTGGATTTTTGATTTGTATTCCTCTTGTGTGGTTTCGTATGTAAACCAATCAGCGTAGACGTTTTCATTTGATGTCTGGGTTTGCGCTGAAAAAGAGGGGCTATATGGAACGGCCCCACGTATCGAGTCTGAATGTTTGGGAAACGAGGTCGAAAAAATTGAATTAATAGAATTCACTAATTTTGGCTGTGATCGAAAGTTAGTGTTTAAAAGAAGGTTTTCTAAGTCGATGTGGCCTAAACCGTTTTGGCAGACATTTAGAAAAATACCTACATTAGCGTTTCGAAATCGATAGCATGACTGCATAGGGTCCCCGACCATAAACAGGGTTTTACCATCCCCTGGCAGCCAGCCCTCGGTAAGGCGCTCGAGTAACGCTAATTGGCCCTGCGAAGTATCTTGAAATTCATCAACTAATATGTGTTGAAGTTTATAGTCTAGCGAGAGGGCAAGTTCAGAGGGAGATTGAGATTGTCCTAGGGCCATTATCGCAGCAGACTGAATTTGAGAGTGGTCAACAACACTAAATTTGCTGAACGCTAGCATAAGATTCCTATTTAGTCGGTACAATATCTCAACAACTGCAGTTAGAAATTTCCACTCCGATTCAGATTTTTGTTCTGGCAGAAGCGAGAGCCGAATAATTTGCTCTCTAATTTTTTCTTCAGCAGGTTGCTGCTGTATTTTTTCTGTCGTTTCTTTTGCTAATTTATAGATCGACTTAGCAAGGTCTTTCGATTTACCTGTCAGGGTTGTGACACCCGGAAAACCGGCTTTTGGATTGAGGTTTTTTCGCCACTCGCCAGATTGTTTTAAAAAAATCGAACTGATTTGTTTCCAAGGCTCCGGGTTTTTTGGGTTTCTTCTAAAGGTTTCACGAAGAGATGTGCTTTCTTGGAGTCCGTGAATTTCTATACCAAGATTCGACATGCTGTATTTCAGAATTTCGAGAATATCTCGTTCGAATGGTGCAATAAATGAAAGAAATTGAGATACAGCATCTTTGAAAATTTCTTCATTGCTCACTCTAAGAAAATCTTTTGCGAAGTCTTTCTCGTCCCTTATTGTCAATACAGTCTGTAGCCATTGATCACGATTCTGTAGCATCTCATAGAGTGTCTGGTATGCTCTATCGTCGCGATTATCGAGTGTTCGCATTAGGGTCTGTAGGGGATCTGAGATTTTTTTTGGTTTATTTCGGTCGGCTAGAGTTTTTATTACTGCATCATGAAAACAATGATCAACTTCCGAAGTTATCTTAGGTTGTCCCCCAAGTTGAGATGCGACAGGCAACTGTTGAGCTAGGAGGGCACAAAAGCTATCAATTGTTTGAATTCTTAATCTCGAGCGATTTCGTTCTAATTGCCAATTATATTTTTCATTGGTTTTAAGAGTTTCCGTAATTATTGACATTTGAGTCTTGTGTAAAGGGTTCTCATTAAGATTTTGAATTTCTCGTTGGTCTTTGTCTGAGCTTGAGTCTTTTAGTTCTCTTCCTCGACGAAGCATTTCGATAACGCGATTTCGCATTTCAGCAGCGGCTTTTCGCGTAAAAGTGATCGCTAGCACAGATTCGGGGGTTTTGCAGGTGCTCAAAAGTTTAAGGTAGCGAAGTGTGAGCAGTTCTGTTTTACCAGATCCCGCTGGTGCCTGAACAATGAAGGAGGTTTTTATATCGAGGGCTCGGTCCCTTTGAAATTGGTCTTTTATCCCTTGCTCAGTCATTTCTTTTCACTTACATAAGTAGAAGGGGGCAATTGTTCTTGTTCTTTTATTCGGCACAGTGTGTTTAGTTTACAATGGTTACACACAGTAGCTTTGGCCAATGGGTCAACGTTAACAACACCTTCCTTAAATTCTTTTGCTAGAGAATAAATATTCGTTTCCCATATCTTTTGAAGTTCGCACCATTGTTCGTCAGAAATTCTTTTTGAATTATTAGAATAATTATCAGATCGTAAAAGGCTGTTATATTTTAATTCTTCAGCATTGAGTTGCGCGAAAACTAGTCCTGTAACCTTGTTTTTCGATGCTGCCTGATACGCAAAAAAATACAAAGGCAGCTGCAAATTATCGGATCGGCCAAGCGCCCATGATTCTGGGCGAAGTGAAGGCGTAGTAGAACCGCTTTTGTAGTCTATTAAAACTATTTCATTATTTTCAATTTCGTCTACTCTATCGATTCTGAGTCGTAAATCGAGGTCAGCAATCCGTATAAAATACTCTTGTTCTGACTGTATAACTTTGAAAATATGTCTTTCTTTTTCTTTGGATAAAAACTCTTGGAATAATACATCAAGACGTTCTCTCTCTGTTATCTCAAAATTTGGTGTAATAACGAGTGGGTATTGACGTCTAAGGTACTTGATAGACATTGAGATCGCGTCACCAATGATTTTTTTTATCTTTAAATTTGGTATTAGTTCAATATCTTTTTGCGAGGTAATCTTTTTAAATAGATGGTCCAGCCCAATATGTAATGCTGTGCCTCTGTCCATAGGCGAGATTCCCGGAGTAAAACTCTGGAGAGCAGAAACATTGAGTCGGTGTTTGGCAAATGCTTGAAAAGGACATTGGGCCTGATCTGTAATTAATTTGGAGCCTCCGTTAACTATTTCGCTTTCTTTAAGCTTTAGAAAGGCACTGTCGTCAATTATCTCAATTTCAGAAGAGGTCGCTTTTTCTTTATTTGTTAGGGTGCGTGATGCTTGGAGATACCCAAAAAGCTGGCTTGGGTTTTGTTCAAGTTCATCTTCATGAATTGCGTAGCTAAGTTTAATAGTGCCAGAGATCGCATCAAAAATATTTCGAACAGTTTGCTCAGATTTTTTCAGTAATATTTCTGGGTTTAAGTATTTCTCTGTAAATGTCACAGGGAGGAAAGGATTTTTTTTAATTTGCTCAGGATACGAAACATCGTTAAATGATAGAAACCAAGCATGTGTGTAATTGAGTCCTAATGCGTCGCTTGGGGTATATATAGAGATCTGACAAGTCTTATCATAAGGCTTTTTCTTCGTTTCGTCAGCGCAGAGAAGCCATAATCTGTTTAACGCTTGTTTGTAAGAAAGTGTTTTGATAATTGGTGTCAGTCGAGCAAGTTTCTGAGTTGACTTCGTAAACGCTTCAAGCTGACCAACTGCGTACTGAGAAGATGTTGATATTTCGGGGAATAAAAGAGCTAGAAGTTTACGAAAAACATGCGATAGTTCAAATGGGGTCTTCGAGTGCTGGTTCTGCCTGATTATATTCTTTGAAGCGACAAGAGCATCGACAAGTTTTGGACAAAAGAAATCACCAGTCTCATTGCTGAGGAATGCTATTTGCGCGCTTATTGAGCAAAGGTTCGATCGTTTTTTCCTAAGATATAATTCTAGGTTTGATCTTGGTTCACTCTCTTCAGTACTTCCAATTAGAAAAGGAGAACGAAGAAATTGACAGAGATTTTCCGTTTCAAGAATATCATTCTCAAGGATACGTAAAGTGAATAAGATGGTATAGACAATCCCATCTGATTTAAACGCGCCGGTGTAGCTGTTTGTATTTATATTTGCATCAAAAGCTGGAATTGACTCTCTTCGGAGTCGTCGCAAAAATTCACGTTGCAAGTCAGGTGCTACACCTTGAGGATTCGGCGTAATGATCCCTATGTGGGCATTTGGGTTTTCTTTAATGATTTCTTGTGTCCACCTCACGCATTCATATATTTCGTCTTTGTCTGAATTAAACTCTTCTATCCTCAGAGAGTTCGTTGTTGCATACTTTTCTGGAGTAACTTTTGAGAGAGGGGGTATTGATGAGACATAATTCTCAACTGTATTCGTTACTTGTAGACATAAAAAAAGCGCCTTATAAGATGGAGGAGGATCATAGAAATTCACAAGTGCGATATTTTCCGTTATGTGTTCAGGGGTTTTTTCTAAAAGTTTGATTAATTTTAGTAGCGCGGTTGAAAGAGGTAGTGCTTTGATCGCCTCTGTTCTTTGTAAAAAATCCTCATGCCACTTTAAAAAAGACGTAAAGTTTCTGTTTTTTCTTGAGGCAATGATGTTTTTCAGTTCAGTGGGACTACTAAATGAGTTCAGTTCTTGATGGGCTCTGCTTACTAGAAACGCTGTTTCTTGCGGATTGATCAGTGGGTGATTTTCAGAAGCACCCTCAATACAGAGCGACCATAACGTTTGCTCTTCAAAGCCCTCAAGTATTTCATAGTCGCAGCACGGTGAAATGCCCTGGTGGGCAAGGTCCCGCCATTTCTTCTTTATCCAAAGATCAATTGGAATAACATTGCGTTTTAACCAGGTTTTAGAGGTCGCCTCCTCGGCAAGACTGTCTAAGATGGCCGTGCTAATTCTATTTGTAGGCGTAAGAATGGTATAACCCGCTTGAATCATGTAGCTAAGGTCTTCAGTGTATTCAAATCTTCGAATAGCCATCCAAACAACCTATTAAGAAGCGCTTTCAATATCAGCAGCCCATTGTGAAAAATCTTGGCTATTGCCTTGGAAAATTATTCGGGCAGATTTTTTTTTAATTTGATAATCGTACATTGGGTCGTAATACTCCATCAGAAGTATTCTAATCCACGCCTGGTGTTTCATTAGATCGGAATAGTCACTAAGACAATCTTGCATCAAAGCTCGGATTTCTTTGTAGAGCACGCCGCCTAAGCGTTTCTTTATGCGTTCGAGGTTGTCCAGAAGAAAGGAGCTAAAAGCTGCCTCGGTTTCTCTTTTGCTGGGAAACTTGGTTCTGAGCTCTCGTAAATTTGATATTACGTAATCCTCTAATATAGTCTGAGTTCTGTAATTAATGTCTTCGTCAACAACGGCGAGTTTAGAGGTTCCCATTTTTTCAAAAAGAGCTGTTGGAAGGGCAACAGAGCCTATTGATGAACCCTCGTCCTCGAGAAAAATGAAAGGTCTGGGAGTGTTATTAAGCCGCATAAGTTCCAGTGCAATTTGATTCTCAAAAGTGGATTGCGCCGGTTGCGGTGTTGTTCTGCGGCCAAACGCAGATCCTCGATGATTTGCTATCTTTTCTAAATCAATTTTGTTGGCTAATTTCCCAAGGAGGTGGGTTTTTGCACTTCCCGTTCGACCACCTATGAGGAAAAAATTGGTTTTGATTAATGCTCCTCCTAAAGATTTTAATAAGTGGGCTCGAAGCGTTTTATAGCCACCCTCAATGCGAGGAACATAAATTCCTCTATGCCTGAGCCAGCCTTGTGCTGTGAAAGAGCGAAGGCCCCCTCTGGCGCAAAATAATGCGGTGTTAGTGCGGTTGTTAATTGACTCAACCCAAGACTCAATTCTCTTCTCTCGCGCTTCGCCGCTCACAATTGATTCACCTAGCGAAATTGCTGCCTTTTTACCGTTCTTTTTATAAGTGATTCCAATCAGGTGTCGTTCGTCATTATTGAGGAGTGGGCTGTTAATAGCCTCAGAAATCCCGCCTCTTGCAACTTCGATCGGGGCTCTGAGATCAATTAGATTTGCGTGTGAAAGAAAAAGATTATCGAGCTGGTTAAAGCTAATGTTTTGGTCTCTGTATATCTGAGTATTTTTCATAAATTGAGAACTAATTGGTCGAATAATAATGTAGCATATCATCAAACGTAAAGCTGATTTGCCAGTTATTTAAAGTCTGATTTAGTAGCGTATTTTTCTGATGGCTATTTGGGAGCACATGAGGTGGGAAAGATTACAGATGAAAACGCTGAGGCTGAAATTATTTCGGGATTAAAGGAAATTGATCGGTCTGATCTGCCGCCGGTGCATTTATGGGATCCACCATTCTGCGGTGACATAGAGATGCAGATAAGAAGTGATGGCTCTTGGTGGCATGAGGGTAGGCCGATTAGGCGTCTCTCTATGGTAAAGATGTTTTCATCTTTGTTAAAAAAAGAGGCAGATCAGTATTATTTGGTGACCCCTGTAGAAAAAGTAGGCATCAATGTGGAAATGTATCCTTTTTTTGTCGTGGATATGGAAGTTGTCGGAGGCACCGGGATCTACTTTACCACGTTAACAGACGATTCAGTTTTGTTAGGGGAAGAGGGCTGCCGGATATTCCTTGACGACAATATGCCACCACAACCCGTTATAACAATCCGAATGGGCTTAAGCGCTCTAATATGTCGCTCGGTGTACTATCGACTAATGGAGTTTGTGATCCAAGAGGGGGAGTTCTTCGGAGTGTGGAGCAATGGAAAATTTTTCCCTTTAGCGAGCGCATGAGGTGCTTTGAGGGTTTTCTAGTGGATTTGCACATTGACCTTCCCTTACAAAACCGGCATCATTTATCGCTTCAAAAGTTACGTCCTTCGCCGGTGAGATTAGACTGAAGTCCCTGCGGGAAAGTTAATTCGAGCATATTGGTAACCATCCCTGCAGAAAAGGTAACCCGACTTTTGGGGGGACGGCTGATTAATTGGAGAGTGCATGAAAGTTATTGTGGGTATAAAGCGCGTTGTTGATCCCTATGTAAAGGTCCGAGTGAGGGCTGACGGCTCTGGTGTTGATCTTGCGAATGCTAAGATGGCAATAAATCCTTTCTGTGAAATTGCAGTTGAAGAGGCTATTCGAATGAAAGAGGCCGGGACCGCAAGTGAAGTTATTGTTGTTTCAGTAGGCCCTTCTCAGGCGCAAGAACAGTTGCGAACGGCATTAGCATTAGGGGCTGATAGAGGGATACTTGTTGAGAGCGAAGAGCCTCTGGACTCCCTTGCGATAGCAAAGTTATTGAAAGTGATTTCTGAAAAGGAGTCGGCGGATTTGGTTATTTTAGGCAAACAGTCCATTGATAGTGATAACAATCAAACGGGCCAAATGCTAGCAGCCCTATGTGGGTGGCCGCAGGGCACATTTGCATGCAAGGCGGAGGTTGAAGGCGATCAGATTACAGTCACACGAGAAATAGATGGAGGAGAGCAAACTGTGAGGTTGTCGATCCCTGCGGTTGTCACTACGGATCTTCGATTAAATGAGCCTCGCTATGCCTCCTTGCCGAATATTATGAAAGCGAAGAAAAAGCCAATAGACCACCTTCAAGTTGCCGATTTGGGCGTAAGTATTGTTTCGAAGTTAAAGACATTGGCTGTCAACGCTCCTGCAGAGCGGACGGCGGGAGTTATGGTCGAAAGCGTCGATGAGCTCGTCGATAGATTAAAAACGGAAGCAAAGGTGATATAGGATTTATATGAAAATTTTGGTAATCGCAGAACACGATAATACAAATTTAAATCTGTCTTCAAGTAATGCCATTTCAGCTGCTAAACAATTAGGAGAAAATATTTCAGTTTTAGTGATTGGTAATGATTGTGACGATGTTGCGGAGAGTGTGGCTAGGATAAGTGGTGTAAGGGAAGTGCTCCTTGCAAGCCATGAGGTCTATAAGGATCTTCTCCCCGAAAATCTTGTCCCAACAATCGCAAAGCTAGCCGCAGATACGTCACATGTAGTGGCTCCAGCGACGACGTTTGGCAAGAATCTCATGCCAGGTGTAGCTGCATTGCTCGACGTTTCTCAAATTTCAGATGTTATAGAAATAAAAGCTTCGGATACATTTGTGAGACCCATTTATGCAGGTAATGCCATCGCAACAGTTCAATCGGCGGATCAGGTAAAGGTGCTAACTGTCAGAACAACAGCCTTTGCGCCTTCGCCTCCTCAAGACATTGTAGAAATAACCGCTTGCGATATAGTCACAGAGCAATCAAAGGCTTCTTTCGTCAAAGAAGAGCTCTCTGTCTCAGAGCGTCCAAGTCTTACAGCAGCATCCATTGTTATCTCTGGTGGACGAGGGATGCAAAACGGAGAGAATTTTGTACTTCTCGAGAAAGTCGCTGATAAATTGGGGGCAGCCATTGGCGCTTCGCGTGCTGCTGTTGATGCAGGCTTTGTCCCGAATGATTATCAAGTTGGACAAACGGGAAAGATAGTGGCACCAGACCTATATATAGCAGTTGGAATATCAGGCGCTATTCAACATTTAGCCGGCATGAAGGACAGCAAAATTATTGTTGCTATAAATAAAGATGAGGAAGCGCCGATTTTTCAAGTCGCCGATTACGGCCTTGTTACTGATCTGTTCAAAGCGCTGCCTGAATTGGAGGCAGCGCTCTAAGTTTGCTCACGAGTGATTGAACATTCAGTTAACGGGCTCGGTAAAACTTTTCATCTCCTGCATGCTTATTCTGTCCGCCCATCAGCCTCCTTTTTCCGGCGGGCGATTTCCCTTGGATCGTTAGCAGCACGCTGCTTTGCTGGGGCGCTTTCAGCCTCATTATCAGATGCGTTAGGGTTATTCTGAATATTCGTTGCTGACTCTTTCGATGCCGCATATTCTTCTTTTTTCTCGAATGACTCAGGAGAAATTACCGGAGTCGCCTGTGATGTGTCAGATAGTGAAGGCTCAGTATTTTTAGAGGGCAGTTCGTTATGATTATTTTCAAGCTGCGTACCTTCGCTCTTTTTACCAACGGCTTCGCTTTCGAAAACTTCCTTTTTGTGATCCGGCGATATTTCGGCTGGCTTTTTAAATTGCTCAGCGTCACTTCTGGCGCTTTCGCTTTCTTTTTGAGCAGTTTTGCTTTGCGAACTCTGTGATGACTTGTAAGAGCTTTCTTTTGCATCTTTTGCATCTTTTGCAGAGGCCTCGGATTCGATAACATTGCCATTTATGTCGCCATTGTCATCGAGCGGTTTTG
>MDTC01212215.1_pt1 | contig 13256 bp, 10 predicted proteins | sample 811181 | NCBI WGS metagenome assembly MDTC01 (sample SAMN05326644, study PRJNA326480) | marine metagenome | isolation source: seawater | place: Pacific Ocean: North | collected 2011 | reverse complement strand
GTCATATATTAACAAATGAATCATAATCAAATATATCCAATGGATCGTTAAACGCCATACGAATAATGGCCTTTTTTACTTCCAACTTTACACGCATTGGACTCACTGTTTTATTGTTTTTTCTCATTTTTAAATTGTATTTTTTAAGAATGAGATCATAATCCTTCTTCTCAGTCGCTTCCATGTATTCCATCTTGATCGACTCACATAAATCATCGTCCATATTTTAATTCAAGAGACAAAACATTTATTCCATTTCAATTTTTTATGAAGGACCAAAAAGTCTTCGGAAAAAAGGTGTTTTTCGGGTCATTTTTTGGGTCATTTTTCTCTTTATATTTCCTTTTAAATTTTTCAACATCTTTCTCGTGTTATTACTTAATCTAAGCCATTTTTTTTCGGGAGCCCGAGGACTCTCACGAGGATAGATCTCTTTTTTATTCAATTCTTTCATATTTTTTTCTGGTTTTCTTTCAGTTGCTGGATAATAGATCTCTGTTTCATTCAATCTGCCTTTATAAATATAATTTTGTAATTCTTCAACATCTTTTTTTGTCTCTTCTTCTATCGGAAGTTTTTCAAGATATTTCTTTTCTTTTTCAAGACTATTACGTTTTTTATCACTGATTTTTGTTTTAAGAAATTCTTTATTTATTTCATCAAGACGTTCACGTCTTTCACCAAAACGATTCATCATAATTTGTCTAGAGTCAATAATATTACTAAAATTCAAATTATTTGGACCACCAGTATTTGCAGCAATTTCATTCGCTCTTTTTCCTATTATTTTACGGGACATATCATTTGTTCCCGTATTAGACATATCATTTGTTCCCGTACGAATTATTTCTTGTTTTTGCATTTCTAATTCATTTGGAATTTTTTCAATCGGATAAATAACAGCAAAATCACTTTGAATTGAAGGAGGACCCGCATCTGGTATAGTTTCTAATTTATTTGTTGTAATCGCATCATCAAAGTGCAATATATGAATCATTGGATATTTTTTATTGAAACTAAAATCATTTTTATATAAAAAATTAGATGCTTTGTAAAAAGATATATTGCACTGTTTTGTTTTCAAAAACTCCGCTAATATCTCATACTCAAATTCACCATATGTACCATAGACATGAATATCATTTTCAATATCCTCTTTTATTTTTTCTAAAGCATCATTCGATATAAAATATCTTCCTATTGTTATTCCTTTAGAATCATCAGATTTTAAATATTCTTTCATTACTTCTTTAAAATATTCTTTCATTACTTCTTTAAAATCGTTTGCGATATGAAAATAAGGGGGTTTATAAGTTTCATATGCTCTACATATCGCATGCAACAATGCATCATCACTTCTTGGAATTTGCTTTATCTTTCCATGAAATGTATCGGTATATTCCTTTGGTCTTACTAAAATCGCATCATAATGACTTTGTGTAATACTTGTTCCGTTATAGTTTCGTGTCTTTATACCAATACGAATAATTTTGCTTTCTTCTTTCTTCTTCTCTTCCTCCTCTTTTATTTCTTTGGGAGGTTTGAAAAGCTTTTCCTCAATGAATAATATATCTTCATCTACTTTTTCATAAAAAAATATTGAAATAGGACAATTGAAAATTAAAGACAATAATAAAATATCAACCTCATTTAGGTATAATGGACCTTCTTCGTTTAACATTTCTTTTTCGTATTTAAGAAACGCATCATTTTCACTTAACGTCTTCTTAGATTTTTCTGCTTCCATTATTGAGGCTCCAATAATTGAGTTAATATTATTGTATAAATATTTTATATATTTTTTTAAATCTTTTTTGTTATATCTCATTTTCATTTGTGAGTACGACGACTTCGTTTCAATTTCATTTAATTCATCTATATTTATATCATCAAATAAATCTTCTTCTGCTGCGAATAATGCATTCATTAAATTTGCATTTGTTTGTATATTCTGTATCTCTTCATTTACTCGTTTTTCAGTATATTTTAAATTATCTATTAGGTAACCTCGGTACCGATTTATGTTTAGTTTTAATTTACAATTGTCTAGAATAAACTTATATATATCACACATTATACTACGAATACCAAATTGTATTTCCTTTTTTGATTGTTCCTTTTTTAAAACATCCTTATTTTTTTTAGATGGATTCAACTTCATTGATTCAAAATCAATCTTTTCATGAAAATTTAAATGTGAATATTCAGCCATCTGACACATGATTGCAGAAAGAGCACAATTTCCATCCTGCAATACAGGAAAAAAAGATAGATCTTTATACATCGGTACATTTAGATCTTTATACTTCGGGTCAGTTAGATCTTTACCTATCGTTACATTTGCAAACCTATCACCAAATTTTGTAAAACCAGTATTCGTAACATTTTTTAACTTAGAAATATCTATTTTTGGGAAATCACTAAATTTTGTAAAACCATGCTTTCTAGATTCAAATTGATACTTACGTTCCTCCATTATATATTACATTGATTAATTTTTTGATATTTAACCCCTTTTTTCGCATTTAATAATTTTTGTTGGAGGTAAAAATGACATTTGAATTTTCTTTCGGGCAAAACTATCCACACGATTGTCATTACAAACCGACTCTTTAAACTTTTTAAATTCTTCACGACTACGAAATTCGATCTGAATCGGGAGCCCGTGCATCATAATATATTAATTCTTATTTTATTATATTATTCAATTTTATTGCATAACATTATCCAAGAACTCAACAAACTCATCCAAATATTTATCATCTTCAACACATTTAGTTTCCTGTTCAACGCATTTAATTTCTTCTTTGTTTTGTAGTTCTTTAGTAATTTTTTCTTGTTTTGCAATTTTTTCTTTTATTTTTGACATTTCTTGTTGTAGTTCTATTATCATACTTAATAATGATATATCCTGTTCGTCGTTGGTTTTTTTTAGGTTTTTTATGTGTTTTTGACTCTTGTAATGAGTTTCCAAATTCCACTTTCGGTCAAACGCCACATTACAAACATCGCATTTGAAACATTTACTCATCTTTGACTTATTCCATAGAATAAATTGTATTTCAATTTTTTTACATATTTTTACTGTTTTCAATATATATGGTTGTTTTACACATTGACGGCCAATGTTATGACATTTCCACATTTTGGAAAAAACATCCCGGTGGAAATGTCATATGTTTCTATGACAATCTCGACGCCACAAACGCTTTTTACACATTCCACGCACACTCTAAAACCGCAAAAGCTTGGTTGAAATCTCTCCCAAAAAAAACCGAGTCCTTACAAAACAAAGACCAAGAGTTTACGCAGTTGTTGGATTCTTGGAAAGAAAAAGGCCTATATAAATCTAACTATTACGAATTCTTATTATGGGGAACGATTGTGACATTTATCACCTATTTAGGATTAATTATTCAAATGTATCAATATCCAATTCTTGGCGGAATCATTACTGGTTTGGGTTGGGCGCAATGTGGATTCGTCCAACACCATGCCGGTCACCTTGGATTTACAGGTAACCCAAATATAGATCACCGCATACAAGACTTTTTTGAAGGATTTTTAAAAGGAGGTTCTGCTTCTTGGTGGCGCAACCGACATAATAAACACCACGCCATGCCAAACTCTATTGGATACGATGGTGATTTAAGAACCACACCCTTTTTCGCTTGGGACGATGTTCTCGTAAAAAAAGTTCCCACATTTCTACTACGTATCCAACACATTATGGTATTTCCTATGCTAATTCTATATGTACCACTATTTATTGTTACAACCAAACAGTTTATGATACGCAAAAGAAAATACGGAGAACTAGCACTTGTTTTCGCCCATTTTTATCATTTTTCCAAATACTGCAACCATATAAATGATTTCATACTATTTTATGTAATCGGATACGCCATACAAGGTCTATATTTGGGCCTAATGTTTAGTATAAATCATATGGCAATGCCACGTATTGAAAATATTGGAGACAACTGGTTTGACCGGCAAATTATAAGCACTTGCAACTGGGATAGCTCAAATAAAGTTTCCATGTACTTGTCGGGATTCTTAAACCTACAAATAGAACATCATGTTGCACCACAAATGCCTCCCGAACATTATAGATATATACGCAAAGATATTATGGAGTTTGCAAAAAAGAGGAAATTACCTTATTACGATTTCACCTTTCTACAAGGTCTTTGTCTCTTTGTATCTACTTTAAAAGACACGGCAAAAAAAGAACTAGCTCTTCGTGCGTCTCTTACGCGTGGATCGTCGCGAACTCATTAAATTCTTTTCCGGAGAACGATACCCCAATATTTCCATCATATGCTGAGCGCTTGCTTGTAAAGGTCCCTTGATAGAACCAAGAAACTCTTTTTGTGCCTTTTTATAAACTCGGCTGTTTTTTTTATGCTTCAACTTTGCGTTTTTATCTATGGAGTCCGCCAAATGAAACCACTCGCTTCCGTCTTCGAATAATATATCATAACACAGCGCAGGATTTTCTCCCTTTTTCCATAATTTTATTTCTATATTCGTAATCAAACCATCATATTTCTCCATAATAGGTTCGCTCGTTTCCGGATCTTTGTAGTATCCCTCTTTAATCACAATAAAATCATGCAGTTTAAACTTTGTATTGTGCGGATTCATATGTTTCATTTCCGTATAATAATTATCTTTAAGAGACAAAGAAGGAGGATTGTTATCATGATACTCAATCACTAAATGTATAATTGTGAATATATTTCCCTTGATACTCACTTTTGGAGTTCGTTCTTTTAATGTTGTCTCGTCCACCTCCACACAAGTCGCTTTGTCTACCTTGGTAGCATTATTTGATAACGTATGTAATACTTCTACTTTGTATACTTTTTGTTCTTTGTCTTTCAAATAACGACCTTGTAACCATGATAAATCCTTTTTTGGAATCGACACACTTTCTTCAAATACCGTCATATAACGAGACTTTGCTTCTTCAATACATATACCATCATAATGATTTAAATTAGAACGTAGTTCATACAAATCTATGGTATTTATTTCCTTCATTTTTTCTAATACACGACCAATATGAGAGACAAAGTATGTGTCGTCTTCTTTTCCAACTAATTCCGACTTACCCAATATAGGTATAAATTGATTCAACCAACTATATGGTTTTGTCGGAGAACTTAATAATACATAATATTCCCGAGATTTTAATAAAGTCGTGGTCGTTTTATTATAAAATACAACATCCTTGATCTCAATATCACTCCCTAATGGAGGCTTATTTTCACGCACATTCAATAATGCATCTTTAAAATAAGTTAATGAACCCTTTTTCATTTGTGTCTTGGATTTTTCCACCTTTTGTGTAATCTTTACTTGCGCCATTTCCGAGGCGAAATCATGCCGAAACTCACGAATGTCCTCGGGAGTCGAAACCGGAAAAAAATCATCCATGGATAATCGCTTGTCCTTATTACGGTGCCTCAAAAACCAATATGCCTGTTTTGGTTTTGGTACTTGAACGCTTATAAAATACAATACATAATCCATAAAATCCTCAAACTTTCCATTGTCGGGTAAATACCACTCCGAAGGCCGAGACGATGGATAGTGAATAATATAACTTTGATATTTCTTATTATTTCTCAAATACTTATGGAGTTCTTGCTCTATTAAATGAGCGTATGAAGTTTCTCCTCCGTAAATAAGACGATCATAGAAAAATAAATAATGTAATTTAAATCCAATATTTTTCAAACCAGGTATTAAGGTCGTTTTATGGCTTTCCAAACGAACTCCAACCACCGCATTGTTTGCAATATCACTATATCCAATTTTAAAAAAAGTTCGCCCGTCAATGACCTTGGATATGATATAAATATACGATTGACGATTTTTCTTTTGACCGAAAATAGATTCCTTTTTTGCGGCAGTTCCGTAGTCATCAAAAAGTTCGCGAATGCTAATTTTATCATAATCGTATTCAATGCCATTTTTAGCAATCTTTTTGTCATCTTTTCCGGATTTCTGTGTTTTGCGAGATTCATATAATTTTTTCTTCGTGGCAATAGGACACATTTCTAAATCTTTCCCGAGATTAACACAATGATTTTCTTTTATTGCTTCGCGACGCTCACGGCGCTTTAATCTATCGGATTTCAGTTGGTTCATTATATACCATAATGAATAAAAATTGAAAAGAATATTCTATTTAATATGCAGCACAAAATGATGAACTACATATTAGATGATATAGCACCCATTATTCTATCTTACTTAAAATCAAATGATGTATTAATTCTATCTTGTTGTAGTTCTAAAAAAGAACCATGGAATATTGACCGAAAACACGAGATAAAAAAGATATCCGCTCGCCTTCTTTTGCCTTACATTATTCCAAATATTAAAAACCCATTATTTACAAACTATCAAGATATAATTGAGTTTCTCGACGATATAGAAGAATTAGAATATGAAAATAGAATAAAATGTATGTTTGCTTATTTATGTTATTATACACGCCAAATGATAGACAAACAAGGACTAAGTTCATTTGACAGACACGGATTAAATTATATTCCTCTATGGAAAAAATTTTCATGCAAAGAATCTCATTTTGCTTTTTCTAATCACTGGTGGGGCACAAACCGAGATATCAGCGAAATTTGCGATCAACCAATACGAGTTTCAGTCGTATATAGATCTACATCATATCAATTACGTCAAATATTGAATTCCACTCAACTGAAAGCACTTGTGGGATAAAAATATCCCATGTAATATTATATGGAATGGTATATTGTTAGTATTTGCTTGGGATTCACATATAGCGCTTATGTTTTATTATCACATTTTTTAATGGATTTATATAATCTAAAACCACAAACCGTATTCGTAAACGTCTTGTGTATTGCAGCACTAATTTCACTGTGTGTTTATCCCCAAGAACTACGTATGCCAAAACTGAATACTCAATATGCACTGTTTTTCTTGATTGGATTATCCATCTTTTTTCAGAATTTGTTTACACAAATCGGAACTAAAATGACCTTCAATATGGGAATTATTGATGGATTGGCCGTTGCCATATATTTACCGTTTGTCACATTTATGCTGTATATTTGCTTTGGAGAAATTATAAACACAAAAAAAATAGTAGGAATGATCCTAGCTTGTATCGCGGGAATATTGATATTATGTTAGCCGGGATTGTTTTCTATTTTTTTTGTTGAAACGAAATCGCTTTTTAATAATGTTGCCTTTTTTACGAGTTTTACGGATTTTTTTACCACCAAATTTTCTAGTAGTATTTAAACCCCCTTGTTGTAATTTTAAAATACTTTTAAATTGTGAATGATCATTAGCTTGACATAGAAAAACTTCATCATTTAATTTATTACCTTTATTATATATTTGATGATGATGTATTAATCTACTTAATTCATTATTTAAATTATCATATTTAAAATATGTATTTAAGAAAACTCCTCCTTTAGACAAAGCAAATATTTCTTTTATGATACCAATTGAAGTGCGTGAGTTTTCGTCACTAATTGTACTTAGTGCATCACTCAATTTTGTTTTACTAGTTTGCTTAAAGAAAGAGTTAATTATTTCATCATACTTTTTTTTTATTTTTTTGGTATACCTATCATATATTGGTATCATTTTCAGTTTATCATCAATATTTTGTGTTTCATGAATAATTCTTTCTTCGTCATCAATATATTGATATTGTTTCATATCTTTCTTATTATCATCTGTTTTAAACTGATTATTAATTACCAAAGCTATAACATACAATAAATTTTCAGTATCAACATTCATGTTATATTTTAAAAAATCATGAAATTCACAATTTGTATCATCTTCATCTTCGTGACCGCCAGGGTTTTTTAACTTTTTCAAACAACCATATATATATGGAGAACATGCATGTGAATTTTCAGTAAGAAATGGTGTCAATTGATTTTCTTTTTTATATGTATTTCTATCTATGAATTTTTTTAAAGAAACTAATTTTTGATTGATATAATTACCTTCTGCATTTCTCAAATCCATTTTACGTTCTACTTCTTCTTTTATATCAAACAATGATATATTGGACAAAATATTTTTAAACCTGAAAATAAAATGATATATAATCATTTTTATATTTATATCATCATCTAGGGATGGTGTAACAGAAGTAACGAAAAAATCTTTTTTATCTGTGTCCGTCCCTTGTGTTTTTATTATTTGAATTGGAAATTGAATTGTACCAGCTTCTGCCTCGCTAATTGCACTTTTATTTTTTGTTGGATGAAAATAATATTTTTTATACATTATTTTATGAAAATAAGTTTCAAAATCAGTTTTTACAATCTCACTAGTTTTATGGATACTAGCAATATCATTCTTATCCTTCTCTAGTAAACTTAAAACATTTCCTTCATCAATAACTTTTTGGATATATGTACTAATTTTTTCTTTAATTTTTTGTATTATATTAGTTAAATCACCAGTAACATGTACATTATTTTTTTCATTATATTTAACGATAAGGCCAGAATGACCACCGTAAGGAATTGTATCCGACCCGTTTTTGCCTGCCGTTATTTTTAACATTGCTTGCAAATTTGTGATATCATTTGCTTGAAAACTTGGGCCAATGCCACTTTTGAACTTCATTTTATTAATAGGAACACCCTTATTAGAAACATCCTTATTAGAAACATCCTTAATAGGAAGACAATTGTATAAAACAAATTTAGACATTATATTATAAAAAAAGGTTCTGAGAAATTGTTTATTATCATCATTGTATTCAATCAAAAGATCTTCTTGAAATAAACCATTAAGTTGTAAATCCCTATTATATAATTTAACGTTACTATCATATAGTGATATTTTTACACGAATACAATTTTGGATTGTAAAATCACTGTATTTATAATTAAGTGCCATTTTCGTCCATGAAGTAAATTTTGTTGTATTAAATTTAAATTCAATTTTATCAAATTCAATTTTGAATTTCGTTTCAATAAGTTTTAATAATAAATTTGATCTTTTCTGTTCTTTATTTGTTTTATCTTCTAACATCTTAAAAGTTAGTTGTTCTTTATGAATGAATAGAGATTTGTCATTAAACGTATTTTCTGAGCCGGCTAAATCTCCAATTATCAATTTTTGTCCTGCTGGTTTATCATTCTCACCCTTTTCAAAATAGATAACAGCAATACAATGACTTCTGGATGATACTGGATTATTTGGTGTAAATGCAATTTTTCTTTTACTTTGATCTGTAAATAAAAATTTCAACATTTCACACAACTCGTTTATTTCAGATTTTGTATATTCTTGAGTTGTCAATTTTTCCGGGGTCCTATTTCTATAATAAAATTCGTAACATTCTAGATAGATTTTTTCTCCTGCCGTCGTTTCAGAAATTTTAGAAATAAGTTCTTTTATTAAACCAGGTTTTTTTTCTTTTGTTTTGTTTTCAAGTGTGATATCTTTATATATTAATGCACTTGTTTTACCTGCACCAGACATACCATATCCAAAAATAAAAATATCTTTTTCTTTATTATCATCTATAAAAATTTTGTCTTTGATTTCTGTTCCAATACTCTCATTTCCCTGATTGTAATATACACCATCAATGGGACTAACCGTCATTTTTTTATCATATGTTATTTTGGTTGAATCTGTAAAATTTGAAATTAATTTTGTATCTGAACTATGATACATGGTCAACTCTTTTAACTCTGTACCTTGGATTTTTTTCATAAAAAAAATCTTTTTTGGATTTTGATATAATATTGTTTGTCCGTCGCCACGTTTTAACGTCTCATTACCTTCATCACGAATAATAATAAAAGTGTAAATTTTTGTTGATATACTTTTATAAATTGTTTGCTTAAACTTTGAACTAGAGTCAAGTTTGTACAATATTGTGTATTGAATCAACATTTCTCTGAAATACATGATCATAAAATAAATATTATTTAAATATTCTTCTTCCATCATCTGATCGAACTTTATAGTCTTATCCTTATCAAGGATGGAAGAAATTTTATAGCCTAATCCTGTATCACTAAAATTTGAATATATAAAATCATATATTCCGTTAATAACTCCTTTATCTGTAGTATTAATTATTTCGGTGTAATCTTTAGGGTTTGTAGATTGTAGTGTTTCTTTTTCATCATCTTTTAATTTAATTGGAGCAAAATGTATATTCTTGTGATATTCATTAAATTCTTTTCTGAATCGATTTGTATATAATTTTGCCCTAAACAAATCTATCATATCTTGCAATGTTGTGCTTCCTTGTTTTGTATCTTCTTTTGTTAAAAAAGAAAAAAATTTGGTATTTAAATTAAAATCTTGAATTAATTTTGTCTCTATCCTTTTACTTTCTTCCAAACTTTGTATTTGTAGAAATAATTTATTGTTTTCTATTGAGATGCACATAATGTACATTGTTTCTAAGATAAACAGATAAAGACGTTGGAGTTTTATTATTGACATTATAATAGATGATTTATGATCAGAACTATTATGTGGAAAAAGTTTAGAAATATTAAAACCAGAATTTTGAAATAGATTTAAGTTTTGTCTATTGTTTTTCTTCACAGTTTGGTTGTTTGAACTATTAACCTCGTAAATTCCAGCTTTTTCAAACATTGTTTTATATCTTTTATAAAAAAAAAGAACTAATTCACTCATTTGAGTTTTTTCGGTATCAAATACCTCATGAATATTAACAGTATCTAGACTTACTGATTTATTATGACTGAGTGAAGTCATTAATTCTCCTACAAAATTTCCCTTATTTTTTAAATTTTTCAAAAAATTCTTAATTTTGATACTGAAAATAATTGGATTACCATAACTTTCATTTTCTTCCTCTTCTTCCTCTTCTCCTTCCTCTCTTGTTGTCATTTCGTTTCTTCTATCTACAATTATAAACATCAATTTAGACATGATTTTATTTAATTGTTCTTCATTAACAGCAAAATAATATGGGTTAAAAGGATTTTTAGAGTCTTTTTTAATATAATCAAATTCTGTGTTATTATTGATATCTTGAAAAAATTTGTCGTTTATGAAGCTTTTCATGAACTGATTTAATTCATTTGCGTTATCGTTTTTTTTATTATAATACTCAAGAGGTATTTGTTTGTCTTTTAACAAAGAATGAATTTTTGTGTTAAATTTTTTCATGTCTCCGGTTTTGTCTAGGAGGTTTGTTATCAAATCATTAATTTTTTTGCTATTAAATTCATTAAATCTTGAATTATCGTGTTCTAATTGCTCTTTTGTATATTCAATTGCTTTTTCAAGATATATAATGTTAAAAAAACGGTGTATCAAAAGTTCCGGATGATTTATCAGCGGATTTACATCAACGATATTAAGATTAGTATCAGTCTTTTTTAGTTCTATATTCTGTTCTTCTTTTGTAATGTATTGATCCTTGAATTTGATTATTAAATTTTCCAATTTAAAAATATTTTCAGCTTTTGCTTCATGTAAATTAATCAATTTAGGAATTTTAATTTCATTTGATTTTTCTAATGTAATCTTACAATCTTCAAGTATTTTATATGTTTTTGTCAATTCTTTTTTCCTTTCTTTAACTTGTAAAACTTTTCGGATTAAATGATATAATACTTTATAATCGTTAATAATTCTTTTTTCTTCTCCCTTGATTCTTCCTTGTTCAGCCTCTTTTCTTTCTTTTTCGTCATTTTGATTTATTTTTTCTTTTGCTTCTTGTAGTTGTTTTGTAATATCATTTAATTGTACTTCTGCTGCTTTTTCTGCTGCTTGTGCTGCTTCTGTTTCTTTTAAAAGTTTTGCTTGTGCTTCTGCTGTTTTTGCTTCTGTTTCTTTTAAAAGTTTTGCTTGTGCTTGTGCTTCTGCTTTTGCTTTTGCTTCTGTTTCTTTTAAAAGTTTTGCTTGTGCTTGTGCTTGTGCTTCTGCTTTTGCTTCTGTTTCTTTTAAAAGTTTTGCTTGTTCTTCTGCTGTTTTTGTTTCTGTTTCTTTTAAAAGTTTTGCTTGTGCTGCTTTTGCTTGATCTTCTTGGACTATTAATAGAGCTTTTAGTTTCTCCACGGCCTTATTTTGTTGAACTTGTTGAGCTTTTAGAGTATCCACGTTCCGTTCTTTATCTCTTACTTTCTGTTGTAGTTGTTCTGCTTTCTGATATAATTCACCAAGGTTTCTATTGTCATTAGTTACTGTAAGATAATTATCTGAATGTTTTACAACTTTCTTATAATATTCTACATTTCCCCCTTTCTTATTTTTGAATGATATATTAGTTTTGCCCATGAAAGATATATTACTTATATAATAATATATCTTTTAAATTTTTAATCTACTATTTTATATTTAATAAGTTTAATATTCTTAATATCTTGATATTTACTTATATTCGTATAAGTAGACTTTAATTCATCTATAGTTTCGCAAAAACGAACTTTTTCATCATTATTATAATTATATATAATAGCATAATAATAATCTTTGCTACTATCATTTTCATTTTTCATTATACTAAAATATAATTTCTTTGTTTGCATCGTGCCTCCTTTTTTACAAGTGCGACGTTTTTTTTTGGCGCTATATTTTTTCATACTCTTTTTCATACTACATTACTTGGAGATATTTTTATTTTTGCGCTTCTTTTTTGTCTTTTTTTGTTGCCGACGGCGAGTTTGCTTCTTCTTTTTCTTCTTATTACGCCTCTTGCGACGGGAACCGCCACCACTACTAATACCTTTACCTTTACCATTATTACCATTATTACCATTATTACCATTATTACCATTATTACCATTATTATTATTATTTGCTGCTTCTGATGCTGGTGCTGCTTGTGCTTCTGCTGCTGGTGCTTCTGCTGCTGGTGCATCTACCGGATATCTCCTATCTCCCGGAGAGGAAGTCTTCCTTGAAATTAAGAATGTCGATAAACTTCTAGCAACATCTGTGAACTTTGATTCCGCAACATCATTCGTTAATATGTCAATCTTAGGAACTTAACATATGGCAGCAAGGCATCGCGTAACAGCAGGTCGTCACCTTGGAGCGGGTAACCTCGTTCGATTGACGCAAGATTTTTGGGTCTATGAAAACCCATGTCCAAGTGGTAACTGCAATGAAGGACCAACTTGTGACAACAACGACCCTGATAACTGTTGTGATGACATTCTTGATGGTACTGACCAAGGCGGAATCGACAACAACAGAAGTGCAGAGGATGTCCTCCT
>MDTC01217094.1_pt1 | contig 13257 bp, 11 predicted proteins | sample 811181 | NCBI WGS metagenome assembly MDTC01 (sample SAMN05326644, study PRJNA326480) | marine metagenome | isolation source: seawater | place: Pacific Ocean: North | collected 2011 | reverse complement strand
CTTTCTCTAGAGAGTATTTAGGTTTCCATCCAAGTTTTTTTATTCGTTTGTTATCTAAAAGTTTTCTCATCATGCCATCAGGTTTACTTGTATCAAATTCTATTTTACCATTAAAATTAACAATTTTTTTTATAGTTTTTGCTAATTTCAAAATTGTCAATTCCGATCCTGAACCAACATTAATATGGCTACACATATTTGTTACAGTCTTTTGATAAATTTCTTTTTTTATATTCATAACCTTAAACGCGGCAAGAGCAAGATCATCTACATTGAGAAAATCTCTTTTCTGCTTTCCTGAACCCCAAACAACTACTTTTGATTTTTTTTTAATTTTAGACTCATGAAATTTTCTAATCAAACCTGGTATAACATGGCTATTTTCAGAATGATAATTATCTCCTATTCCATAAAGATTTGTAGGCATTAATGATCTATAATCAATATTATGGCTAATTCCAAATTGTCTATTGTAACTCTCACAAAGTTTTATCCCTGCAATTTTTGCTATTGAATATGGTTCATTTGTTTTTTCTAATTTTCCACTGAGCAACATTTCTTCAATCATTGGTTGTTTGGATATTTTTGGATAAATACAACTTGATCCCAAGAATAATAATTTTTTAACTCCATTTAAAAAAGCTGAATTAATTATGTTTGCTTCAATCATCAAATTTTCATAAATAAATTCAGCTGGATATTTGTTGTTAGCAAAAATACCACCTACTTTTGCAGCCGCTATATATACTTGATCAACTTTGTTTTTTTTAAAAAAGTTTTGAACAGATTTCTGGTTAGTTAAATTAAGCTCTGATTTATTTTTTGATATAATAATAGATTTTTTTTTTTGTAAAATACGAATAATTGCAGATCCTACCATCCCATTATGGCCTGCAACATATATTCTAGGAATGCTCATTTATAATTTTTAACTAAAATAGATTAATTTCACTTAAATATTTTTTATTTTTTTTGCTAACTTTAAATCTTCCTCAATCATTTCTTGAACTATTTTTTCAAAAGAAACCTTAGGAGACCACCCAAGCTTTTTTTTTGCCTTGGTGGCATCACCCAACAAGGTTTCTACTTCTGCAGGTCTAAAATAATTAGGATCAATATTGATAATGCTTTTTTTATTATAGATCCCCTCCTCTTTTACACCCTTTCCTCTCCAAGAAATTTTCATATCTAAATTTTTTGCTGCAATTTCAATAAAATCACGAACAGAAAATTGCTTACCAGTTGCAATTACAAAATCCTCTGGTTTTTTTTGCTGTAACATCAACCATTGTGCCTCAACGTAGTCCTTTGCATGTCCCCAATCTCTCTTGGCATTGAGATTTCCAAGATATAACTTTTTTTGTAATCCTAATTTTATTTTAGCTAATCCTCTTGTAATTTTTCTAGTTACAAAAGTTTCTCCTCTAACAGGAGACTCATGATTGAACAAAATACCATTACAGGCATATAAACCATAAGCCTCTCTATAATTCACTGTAATCCAATGAGCATAAAGTTTTGCAACACCATATGGACTACGAGGATAGAAAGGAGTATTTTCAGATTGAGGTGTTTCCTGTACGTTTCCATAAAGTTCTGATGTTGATGCCTGATAATATTTTGTCTTTTTTTTTAAATTAAGAATACGTATTGCCTCTAAAATTCTTAAAGCACCTAATGCATCTGAATTAGCGGTATATTCTGGCTCCTCAAATGAAACTGAGACATGACTTTGTGCAGCTAAATTATAAATTTCATCTGGTTGAACAGATTGAATTATTCTTATTAAAGATGTAGCATCTGTTAAGTCTCCATGATGTAAATTAAATCGACGATTATTTTCTTGTATATCTTGATATAAATGATCAATGCGATCAGTATTTATAAGTGAAGTTCGTCTTTTAACACCATGAACTTGATACCCTTTATTTAATAAAAATTCTGCAAGATAAGATCCATCCTGTCCAGTAACACCAGTAATTAAAGCTTTTTTCATAAGATTAAAGTCTTTATAAATTATTATTTCAATTTAATCAAAACGTATAAATATTTTCTTTGTTAATTTTGTTCAATAATTTGATTAAAACTAAATTAATTCTTGTAATTGTATTTTTCTAAAATTATTTTAAAATTTTTAACTTCTTTTCAACTTTTTGAATATCTTCTGGAACATCAATTGCAAGACTGCCAGGTTTAGTTTCTATCATAAATATAGTTTTGTCTAATTCTATAAATCTCAATATTTCAATATCTTCAGCTTTTTCCAATTCACTTTTACGACCAAAATTTTTAAATGAATTCAACTCACTTTTTGTAAATGCATAAATACAAACTTGCTTCTTGTATAATTTGGGAGCAAACTTTTTTTGTTTAAAACCAGGTAGTGCTAAACGAGACATATATATAAGTTCATCTTTTTCATTAGTAATTACTTTTGGAATATTTACACTATGTGGGTTTTCTAAATCTGAGACAAAACAAAAACCATTAATTACTTTATTCATTTGCAATATCTTGGCATCTCTAATTTTCATTATATCCTCTGGTTCAACTAAAGGTTCATCGCCCTGAACATTTAAATAAATATCATAATCAATTTTTTGAGCAGCTTCAGCTAAACGATCGGTACCAGTCAATGCATTGCTGCTTGTAATTAATGCTTGAAATCCAGCTTTTTGTACTTCATCAACAATACGACTGTCTTCTGTTGCCACATATACATTTGATTTCCCAACTGCCTTAGATGAAAGTTCTGCAACCCACAAAATCATTGGTTTTCCAATAAGTGGCACTAAAGGCTTTCCAGGAAATCTAGATGAAGAATAGCGGGCAGGAATTATAACACAAGAACGCATCTATTTAGATTCCATATAAACTTTTACTGTACAAACCCTTAAAACGAGTTGGTGTAATTGAAATAAGCGAGTCTTCATATCCTGTTAACGAAAAATTTCTCAGAATTTTCTCAACTTCTACATTTCTTGGATCTCCATTTGGAAAACCATCAAAACCTGCTAATAATATTCTTTTCATTTTACCACTTACACATACGGCCAGAGCATAAGAAAGAACAAGAGAATTAGGAATCACACAGTTTTTTTCATAAAATTCAAAAAGGTCTGGAGAAATTTTAATTCCAAAATCAAGAAGTTTTTTATTTCTCAGTTCATTTCTTAATTTTTCTGGCAACATTGAGGCTGGTGTGATTAAAGGTTGAGGTAATTTTGAATGAGTTTCAGAATCTGCTAATAATCTAATAGGGTGACATGCAACATTAAGATCAACTAAATTTGAGTCAATATTATTATTAATGTTTAATGCAAGAACCAATGGTTTATTTTGTTTTATATATCTTTCAAGTGACACTCGATGCAAGGCTATACTAGGTCCAGCTCCTAAGATCATAACTTCACGATCATTTATTAAAGATGACGGTGCCCAACTACCTTCTGGTTTGCCATGATAAAATTGTGAGGCTAAATCAAGATTATTTGAACTAAATTTTTTACCTCCTTCTTCTCTAAGATAATTAATTACTCCAATAATATCCTCCTCATTATAACGTTTGTCACTTAACATTACCTGAATATAAGTTGGATGAATGCCATATTTGCCTGCAAGATAATAATAAGGATTTGTTCCCCAGCCTAATTTTTTTTTTAATGGTGCAAAATAATTTTCGATTATTGACATAAGTGGGACAAAATTTATTTTATTGTTGTACATTAATTCTAGCTCAATAACTAATTCCTCTGTTTTTGCATTGCCAGGACCTCTACCCATTCCTGTTACTGTTGCATCTAACCAATTAACTCCATCTGAATGAGCTTGAAGTGTATTTGTTAGAGCTAAACCCATATTATCATGAGTATGTATTCCTAGATTGCCTTTCCAACTTTTTTTTATAGATTTAATTATACTTGAGGTTTTGGCTGGATTCATGCTGCCCATACTGTCAGCAAAATAAAAAACATCAATTTGTGATTTACTTATGACCTTAGAAAGTTTCTGTAACTCTTCTACACTCTTATCTGCTATCTGCATTAAATTTAAACCTACACTGTAGCCTTTTTTTTTTAAAAAACTTGATGCACAAAGTGCATTATTTATTTCATGAAAATGACATGCAATTCGTACAAGGTTTATAGGTGTATCGACTGCATCTTTAGGAAATAATTTATTAATTGCTTTCTCCCACCCTATATCAGTGCAAAGATCAGAGCCATTAATCATAACTCCGATAGTTAAATTATTTGGGATATCTAGACTTTCAATAAAATCATCTGTCGTGAACGCGCAAGGTCCTTTAAATCCCTCATTTTTCAAGAACCTAAAACCTAGCTCGACTATATCAACTTTTGCAGACTTCATTGCAACTAAATATTTATTAATTAATGAAGGTGAAAAATCCCAAGAGTTATAATAACCACCATCTCGTAAAGTACAATCTAGCAATTTTGGCTTTAGTAGTGATTTACTCATTTTATTAACTTTTAATATTTTATAAACTTAAATGAATATATTATCATAATTAATTATTAATTATATCAAATAAAATTGTTTTGAATGAAGATTAGATTATTTAATTAATTTTTTTTAATATGCTTTATTTCTACTATTCTTGTAAAAGTGAATTCATTTGGGCAGTTTATTTTAACATTTTTTTAAAAATATTTTTTATCAAAATTTTTAAATTTTGTTTAATTTATCTAATATTATTAACAATATTTAGGTTTTTTAAGTTAAATTAATAAAAATGTTTTTTAACTAAATAATTTTTAAAATCAATTAATTTTTGTGTATATAGTTGAGTATAGTTAAGAGGGAAAAGCATTTCACTAATTTCTATCTTATATTTTTGTCTTATAAAAAAAAAAGTTACTTGATCATTTGCCAATCCAGATCTAGTGATTTCTTCAAACCATTCTTCAAATATCTTTTTAACCTGAGGGTCTTTATTATTTCTTAATATTACACCACAAGCAGTCATTGTTCCTTGATCTGAATAACCATCAGAAACTTTTTGATTTATGTAATCAACATATTTGAAAAAAAATTCTTTATATCTTGGTTGCTCTAAAGACAAAGCTAACTCTTTCCATACAGTTTTTGTGGATCCTTTCCAATGAGTTCTTAAGCTAGCTTTGTTTTGATTTTTTTTTAATCTTGGTATTTCCCTATTAATTAACATTGAGTCTGAAATTTTTATTTTATCATCAACCCATAACGTATAATCGAATTCGCTTAAATCTATTAACTCAGATGGCACTGCTTTGGGCTTTTTTCCCTGCATAGTTGAAATATATTTGTCATCACTAACAGGTGCATCATCATCAAAACAAATATTCCATCCAACATTTTCGGCTTTTTTTGCTGCTTTTAGATTATTTGTAACGAAAAATGATGGATAATTTTTATTTCTTTGACCTTTAAAAGTTATATTTTGATCAGGTCCATAAAATCCAGAAATTACTGCAACTTTATCCATGTGATTATTTTATTTGCCTTATGTATCACAGTAAAGTTGGTGAAGGAAGGGTTTCAAAATTTTTTTTTTAATAATTTTCAAACATTGATTTAATATCAATCATTGCTTTATCTATATCGTGTTTAGGTTTCCAAGAAAGTTTCTTTTTTGCTTTTGAATTTTTACAATAAGATATAGGTATGTCTCCTTTTTGTCTTTTTGAATATTTTAAAGGAATTCTTACACCTACATTTTTTTCAAAAGCTAATATTAATTCTTTTACTGTATGTCCTTTTCCTGTGCCAAAATTATATATCTCACATCCATTTTTTAATAAATCAGCTTTTAACATAGCAGAATGACCCTCTGCTAAATCAACGACATGTATAAAATCTCTAATACAAGTTCCATCTTTAGTCTTATAATCATTTCCATTAATTCTTAAATAAGGTTGTTTTTTTTTTGCAACATTAATTATATTAAAAATTAAATTTCCAAATTTATCTTTGGGATCATCTTTTATTAAACCTGAAAAATGATTTGATATAGGATTAAAATATCTTGCAATTCCTATCTTCCATCTATGATCAAATTTTGAAATATCTTTCAATATACATTCTATTAAATATTTTGAGGTTCCATACGGGTTAGAGGTTTTTCCAGTTAATGCTGTTTCATCTAATGGAAGTTTTTGATCAGAATTATAAACACTTGCTGATGAGCTGAAAATAAGTCTAAATACTTTATTTTTTCTCATACTTTCTAACAGGGATAATGTAGATTGAATATTATTCTCAAAATATCTTATTGGGACACTAGAGCTTTCATTGACGGATTTGAAACCAGCACAATGTATAACTGCATGACATACATGTTTTTTAAAAATAGAATTTATTTTTGACGTATTCCTTAAATCAACTTTATAAAAAATAACCTTTTTTTTTGTAATCTTTTCAATTTTTTGCAATACATTTGAGTAACTATTTGAAAAGTTATCTAAAACTATAGGCACATATCCTTTGTCAATTAAAGAAATAACGCAGTGAGATCCAATATAGCCTGCACCACCTGTAACGATTATTTTTTTTTGGTTTTTCAATTTTTAACTTTAATTAATTAATCTCAATTTAATTCTATCATTTTTTTAAATTTTTGGCTTGATTTAATAAGTTCTTCGTATGAACCTTTTGATATAATTTTTCCATCTTCTAATAAATATATCAAGTCACAATTTTTTACTGTTGCCAATCTATGGGCTATCATGATGATTGTAACTTTATTTTTTAAATTATTAATTTCATCTAATACAGATTTTTCTGTAACATTATCTAAAGCACTAGTTGCCTCATCAAATATTATTAATTTAGGGTTATGATAAAGTGCTCTTGCAATCCCTATCCTTTGTCTTTCTCCTCCTGATAGACGGACGCCTCTTTCACCAATGATTGTATGATATCCTTGAGGTAATTTTTCAATAAAACTATGCAAATTTGCAGTCTTTGCTGAATTTTTTATTTGATTTAAATCAATTTTTTTTGGGTCAATTCCAAAGGCAATATTTGATGAAATGCTAGTATCTGAAAGGTAAATTTGCTGTGGCACATACCCTAAAATTCTTTGCCAAGATCTTTTATTTTTTGAATTAATCACAACATCATCAACTTTCAAAATTCCACTTTCGCAGTCGAGCAAACCTAGGATTATATCAACAATTGTTGTTTTTCCACTTCCGGTAGTCCCAACTATTCCTATCTTGCTGTATGCGTTAATTAAAATATTAATTCCTTCTAAAGATTTTTTATTAGTATCAGGATAATTAAAATTAACTTCACTCATACAAATAGATTTTTTTAATTCAATATTTGAGGATGAATTTTCAATATTATTATTAACTTCAAAATTTTTTAAATTTTTTAAATTTTTTAAATCATTATAAAGTGAATCTAGTGCTATTTTTGAAAAACGAAGTCTTGTAATTGAAGAATAAATTTGCTGTAAAATGGGCATTAATCGATAACCAGCAAATGCATAAAGACCAATGGTTGGCATTATACTCAAAAAACTACTTCCTTTTGACATTAAAATTAATACAAAGATAATCATGCCCCCAAATGCAAAAGCTTCAATAATGTACCTTGGTAATGTAGCTATGATTGTAGCCCATGCTTGACTTCTTGAAAATATTTTTGCAGGTTTGGAAAAACGATCAATATAAACTTGCTCCAACCCTCCTAGCTTAACTTCTTTTGCAGCACCAAAAGCCTCTGATACAGCTTTAAACCTAGCTTCATTAGCTTGAAGACGTTCACTACCACTACGTGTTAGAAAGTTTTTCATCAAAAAAAGGATTGCACCATAGAATGAAATAAGCACAATACCCACAGTTGTGGCTAGTGAAGGGTTATTAATTACTAATAATGAAAGAAGCGCTATAGCAACAATACTATGAGTAATCAAATTAATCATTGGAAATAAAGCTAAATCAATAACTTGTTTTACTTCTGATAAAATACTTTTTCCTAATTCAGAGCTATTTCGATTTAAGAACCAACTGTAACTTTGTCTCAAATATCCCTCAACCAATCTTTTTCCAATATTATATTCCTGCATTAAACTAAAAAGTGTTAATGCATATATAGTTATCGCTCTGATTATTAATGAAATAATAAGAAGAAAAAAAACTATAATTCCGAATAAAAACATAAATTGTGTTTGATTTGAAATTCCAACCAACAAACTCAAATCATACATTTTAATTAATATTTCATTACTTTGAACTAACTCAGGATTAGTTAACAATGCTATAAATGGAGCAATAGATGAGACTCCTAGGACATCAAAAAAAGCCATGATTATTGATAAAAAAATTAATAAAATAATTTTTTTTTTTCTTGCTTTGATAATAAAAAAAATATTTTCTTTAGCATTTTATGTAATTATTTTTTTCTAATAAACTTTTTTTTAATTCAAAAATGGGTACATACCAATCGTTATTGACAAATTGATATTCAAAGTTTCCTTTTTTGTTTAAATTATCATTTATATTATTATTCTGGACAATTTGAGCTGCAACACATTCATATTTCATACCAAATTCACTTGCTAATAAAAAAAAAACATCTCGATGACTTATATTTTTGGTATAAATTTCAATTAATTTTTTTGGTTGCTTCATAAACATAATGCGTAATATTCCACTTCCATAAACAGATAAATAATTTTTAGCAAAATAGAAGTTTTTTGCACTTTCAAATAAACTTTGATTTTCTATTTTTGTTTCATAATAATGATTTTCAAAAATAACTTTTTTTACGTCTTCGAAATTTGAAATTCTTCTATTATTTTCATTCTGACGAAATAGAGATATATTTTTTTTATTATACTCTTCAAAATTTAGTTTTTCAAAATTTGATTGAAGACGTTTTGCTGCCCATTTTCTAGCTTTAGGATCAAATTCTGCTTGTCTAGAGTGAACATTTCTTAATGAAGAAATTATGATTTCTCCGACTCTTAATCCTTTTTGAGTTAATTCATATATATTATCTTTTTTATAACCCATTAATTCTAATGACTCTATTTGCCAATCTTTTGGATTTTTATTTACTATTAGTGGACAAGAGATATTAAATTTAGAGAATATTCCCTCTATTCCTCGAAGCTGAGGAAGTTGTTCACCTAACCAATGACCAAATACTGGTTCAGATTGTTTTTTTTCAAAAATAGATTTATATTTGACACCACGACATATTAGATAAGCACCCATTTCAAGAAAATTTTTTTTTGATGCAAAAATAGGAAATATAGCTAATAAAAATTCTTTAAAAAAACCAAATAATCCAAGTTGAATTATTGTTATTGCAAGAACTTTATTTAACCAAAACTTAGAAATAGGCTCTAATATGACTTGTCCTTTTCTTGTAAATGGAATACCGAAAGGTCCAATCAATCTAACATCTTTAATTTTAACACCGAAAAAACAATCAACTTTTTTTTGACCATATGAGTTTATAAATCTTTCTTTTGCCAAACTTTGATTTGGTGTTTTAATTAGTGCTTCATATTCTTCTTCAACAATACAAATCGTATTTTTTTTCTTTCCAATCTTTATTAATTTTTCTCTATTTATTTTTGGTAAAATTAATACTAAAAATTTAATAAACATTTTAAAAGCTACTTCAGTTAAGTTTATACTGAGTGCAAAATGTTTTATCTTTGTACTTAATTTATTCACAATTTATAGAATGATATTTTTTTTCCATAATAAAATTTAGATCAACTTTACTTAATTTTTAATCATTAAAATGCAAATATTTTTCTTTTTTATTTTTTTACTTTTTTAGTTGCCAATTTATAAATTTGGGACACCTAAAACAACTATTGGGTCAGTCAAATTATCTGGTCTTGCTCCAAATTTTAATAAATCACGTTGACCATACTCGTCAGCTATTTGCTCGGCTAATTGTCTGACAGTTATGGGGGTTCCTGAACAAATATTAATTGGGCCTTGTTTTTGACTTAAAGCTACATCTGCAATCATTTGTCCAACTACCGATACATTTAAAAAATCTCGAACTTGCTTTCCACTGGATAATTCGGCTACTAAACCTTTCGAAAGTTGCTTGTGAATATAAGGAACAAGTCTTCTATCATCCTCACCTTCTCCATAAATATAAAATAGTCTACACCAAGTAAATTCCATTGATTTTGTTTTAAGCAATTGAGATAGAAAGGTATATAGACCAGCTTTAGCAGCCGCATATGGTGATGATGGTTTTAATTGCGTATCTATGGATAAACGACCCACATCAAGATCATACTCAAAACAAGTGCCGATACCTACAAAGCGTCTCACACCTGAATTAATCGCACCTTTAGCTAAATTCAATGATCCATTTAAACATTCTATATTTTTTGAAGATAATAAATATTTTCCAGGCTCTGAATACCAAGCAAGATGTATAATTGTATCAATATTTTTGCATTGCTCGTTCCACCAATCAACACTCTCTTCAAATAGATCATCAGTTGTAACTATCTCAGTTCTAGAATTTATATCCCCTAAAAAACTCTCTTTATCTTTCCTAACAATTATACGTACTTCTTTTTTTTTTTCCAATAATTTTGAGAGGACCTGCCTACCAACAAATCCTGTAGCACCAGTAATCAAAAATTTATTATTCATTATTTTTTAAATTAATTGGTATAATTTTATTTAAGCTATCACCATTTTTATCTTTATCTGAAATAATTTTGGGTGTTATCGGCCAATTAATATCAACAGTTTCATCACTCCACATCAACGTACCTTCCAAATTCGGTGTATAAAATTCAGATACCAAATATAATATTTCTGTATTTGGCTGAAGAGAAACAAAACCATGAGCAAAACCTTTTGGAACATACATCATTGTACGATTTTCATCAGACAGTTTTGCACCAAACCATTTTCCATATGTGTCAGAGTCCTTACGCAAGTCAACAACAACATCCCATATAGCTCCTTTTAAACACCTAACTAATTTAATTTCCGCACTAGGTTCTTTTTGATAGTGTAAACCTCTAAGTGTTCCTAATTGTTTGCTTGCAGAAGTATTAATTTGAACCCATTTGGCATTCAACCCTTGATCTACAAATTCTTTTTCACAAAAATACCGAGCAAAAAATCCTCTGTCGTCTTCTTTCATTTCTAAATTGATTAAAAAATTACCTTTTAAGATTGTGGGGTCAAATTTCATAAATATTTTATAAAAAATTAAATTTTAAATTTTCCAGCGTAGATTTTTGTCTATCATATTATTATTTAAGTAATTCCTCAAAATATTAAGTCTAATTAAAGAAGAATTACGAAATTCCTTATCATTAAAATTTAATTTTAACAAACCATCTTTTAAGCGATTGATTGATTTTTCAAGAGAAATAATTGGTTGAAAATCTGGGGCCAATTTTTCAAACATTGTAAAATCAACAGTATAAGATCTTTTATCTGGCAAAGCATCTTTGTTAATTGAAATTTTTGTTTTTGGAATCATTGAAACAACTGCATTGGCAATTTCCTTAACTTGATAATTGCTAGAGTTTTTTCCTGCATTAATTGCCAAATATTGTCCTCCATTATTTTTTTTTCGAGTAATTGCCCAAGCGATTGCTCTGGACATATCTTCAACATCTATTAATGGTCGCCAAGGAGTTCCATCGCTAAGAACTGTAATTTTACCAGAAGAAATTGCACATGCTACAAAGTCATTAAGAACTAAATCTAAACGAAGCCTATCCGACCACCCACATGCTGTTGCAAATCGTAAGCTTGTAAAGCTCATATCACCTAAATTTATATTTTTTATATCTTCTTCAGTGCCTATCTTTGAGTGCGCATAAGCAGTCAAAGGATTTGTTTTGTCGCTTTCTTTTTTTGAAGCACCCTCTGCTTGACCATACATTGAACAACTAGACGCAAACACAAAGTTTTTTATACCATTTTTTATTGCTAATTTTGCCAATCTTGTACTAGCATGTCTATTTATATCTTGAGTTACTTCCTCAAATTCTTTGCCAATTGGGTCATTTGAAACACCAGCAAGATGAACAATCGCATCTACTCCATTAAGCATTGATTGACTAATTTCTCTGACATCTCCAAAGTATTGGGTGGTAATTGTTTTTTCAGGAATAAAATCAGTGCCAGTTAACAAGTGTCCAAAAAAACTTGTATCATATCCAATCAACTGAATTTTTGGATATGTTTTTTTTAAATATTGGGTTAAGGTTGAGCCAACATAACCCATGTTGCCAGTTATGAATACTTTCATTACATTTTTTTATTTATTTTAATATCAATATTTTTCACAAAATTTAAAAAATTTTTTACACTTAGTTACCATTTTTTCCATGGAGCTTTACCATTATCCCATAAATTATTAAGTATTTTTTTCTCTCTTAAGGTATCCATTGGTTGCCAAAACCCATTATGTTTGTATGCACATAATTCATCTTTTTCAGCAAGAATATTTAAAGGCTCAGCTTCCCAAGATGTTTTATCGTCTTTGATATATTCAATAACGTCAGGATTTAAAACAAAAAAACCTCCATTAATCCAACTTCCGTCTCCGTCTGGTTTTTCTTGAAAACTGTCTACTAAATCGTTAATTCCAAACTTAATAGCACCATATCGTCCAGGTGGACGGGTTGCTGTAACTGTTGCTAATTTTCCATGTTTTAGATGAAATTTTATTAAATCAGAAATATTAATGTCACTAACTCCATCACCATATGTAAAACAAAATGCCTTGTCTCCTTTAACATAATCTCGAACTCTTTTTAAACGACCACCTGTCATAGTTTTTTCTCCAGTATCCACTAGAGAAACTATCCAGGGCTCAGCATTATTTCTATCGATTTCCAATCTATTATCTTTTAATTGAAAAGTAACATTTGATTGATGTAGAAAATAATTTTGAAAATATTGTTTGATTGAATAACCCTTATAACCACAACAAATAACGAACTCATTTATTCCATGTGCCGAATAAATTTTCATTATATGCCAAAGAATAGGTTTACCTCCGATCTCTACCAACGGTTTTGGTTTTAGATCTGTTTCTTCAGATAACCGGGTTCCATATCCACCTGCTAATATAATTGCTTTCATAAAATTATAGATTATAAATTTTAATTATACATATTAAATCTACTTAAAAATAAAATTTTTTTCAGTGCATAAATCAAGCCAATTGAGCTATTAGTACTGGTCAGCTGCACGCATTACTGCGCTTCCACATCCAGCCTATCAACGT
>MDTC01027997.1_pt1 | contig 13257 bp, 13 predicted proteins | sample 811181 | NCBI WGS metagenome assembly MDTC01 (sample SAMN05326644, study PRJNA326480) | marine metagenome | isolation source: seawater | place: Pacific Ocean: North | collected 2011 | reverse complement strand
TATACATCACCATCAATATACACTGCGTTCACTGCCTTTTCACCTACAATATTAACATCACCACTTACATCTACTGCTCTACCATCTGTATTAGGTTTGAAATCACCTAATGCTGTACCTACATTGAGCACCCCTGCTGCATTTGTTGAGTGTCCACCAATAAATGTCGGACCTGTAACTGCAAGAGTCCCCTCAAATGGTTTATCACCATTTAGTGTATCTATAGATTTATCCAACTTCGGATCCTCAGGTCCTATATAAACCTTCCCACTATCTAAGTCACGAATACCTGCCACAATTAACTTCTCAATGTTTTGATTTGCCCCTCTATATATTCCTTCAAAAATGCGGGACATATTTTGGTTTGTGGTTCATGTAATCTAATATATTGACCAATTAAAACTTGCCATCCTTGAGAGTGTGAAAGGATTCTTTCCTTCGCATCTATTGTAACATTATCTGAGGTAATTATAGTATTATTATTTGCTCTGAGTTTGATGTCATGCTCTGCAATAATGGTCACACCATCAGTGCTGGCATTCTTTGCTTCAATCTCTATCAAGTCCGCTACTAATCTAAGTTTGTTTCTCGCTCTAATTGTTACGTCACCCTCTGAGTTGACAAGCAAAGTTGCGTTATTACACACCTGCATTATCGATGATCCCTTTATTTTATTATCACCTGCACTCTCACTAGATCTCAATTCAAATCCACCATCTCTAAACAATCGAAGTGCATTACTGTCTCCAGCATAAAGACCCACGTCTCTTGGTCTTTCCGTCTCCTCATCTTTCTCATCACCAAAAGTAAGGTGACCACACTCTGCGTGATTGATTATAATTGGTGGTACTTTTGTTACTTCCTTAGGTTTTTCTGTTGTGACAGGTGGGGTAGTTTCTTCATTTTGACCTGGTGCACTGCCATCTGCATTCTTTCTACCTAATGATTCATCTATTTGTTTTTTTTCTTCATCACTTACATCTTCAACTTCATCAAGAGTTGTGAGAACATCTTTGATTCCAGTTTTATCATTTTTTACTTCAACCTTATCTCTATCCTCTCCATAATTGATCAACTGATCTGTCTTGGTCATCCCTTGAAACTTGAGATACTCTTCTATACTAACCTCTTTGTTATTGATGTATCCCTTACCAGTTTCTTGATCAAAATAACCTTGAACGACTTGATTTGTTTTTAATTTCTCATTGCTATTTGACCCCGTGAACTTTAGTACCCTCTTCCTAAAATCTATTTTTTTCTGAACTCCATTCCACTTTTCACTGTTTTTTTCATATTGACTTTGCCTTTTTAATAATTGCTGGTATCTTTTATCCTTTAGGAGGATTTCATGTTCATTCATTTTAGTAGAACCTCGGACAACTAATTACTGTGACAATTGCTGCTTGAGGTACAATAGGATCAGTGTACTCATCACGCTTGACAAATCTAGTTATAGGAATAAGTTTAGCACCAAATCCTGTATTTGTCTGAACTGTTAGTTTTGGAATATCAGTCAATCCTTGATCAATTTTACCTTTCACTCCAATTATTCTACCATCCTCTATGATGGGAGTCAATGCTTGTCCTGAATCACTTACAACAAGGTCACCATCTTCATAACCTGCTCCAGTAGATATAACATTTGCATCCACTATCTCACCAATAACATCAACACCCTGAGAATCAGATACCCCATCTGATAGATATGCACCACCAGGACTCAGTATTCCAATATTTACAACTTGATCTCCATCCATGATAGCTACCCCCGATGCTCCTTTACCATTTTCACAATCATCAATTATAGAAACAAAAGGTCTCTCTTTATATCCAGATCCAAAATCTTGCATATTGACACCAATAATTTTACCAGTCTCATTGATAACCGCATCAGCGACAGCACCTAAACCACCACCACCAAATATCTCTATACGTGGAGGTCCACATTGTTTATCTGTCACATTACAACCACCCACTAAACCTTCAAGAGGTGATGATCCAGAAGCTGATCCGACCAAACCACCAATTAAACCACCACCTATATTAGGGAATGATAACCCTGCTAGGTCAGCGACTCCCCCTATCAATCCACTTCCAGACAATGAAGTGAACTTACCTAATAAACTCTTAGGATTTAGTACCTTTTTCAAGTCAAGTCCTTTATTAGATAAGAAATCTGCAGGGTTTGCATCACACTCTTGACCCTCACATTCAAATAATGATAAACCTGCTGCTGCTAACTCCATAGATTGTGTCAACTTACTTGCAAAATCAGGCATGGCAGAACCTGTAAATTTACTCAAAGCACCTAGTAAGGGAGCTATAGACAAGTTTATCTTAAAATTCAACAATGACATGAGACCAGACAAAAATTGTTCTGCTGCACATAGTGGTACGTTTAGTATGTTACCTATAAGTCCTTTGAGGAAACCACCTACAACATTCTTGAGTCCATTTAGAACATTTTCCATAGCACAAAAAACACCATCTTTGAGTTTCTTTGCTTCAATTTGTTTCTTGAGAAAGTCTGGTTTTAGAAAATCAACTGCATCGTCAACTTTCTCATTTATTTCTTCAAACAACTTAAACCTTGCATTACGTATAATGCCACCCATCGCTTGTTCTATCTCTTGCGATGCTTTTTCAATCTCCTCATCAATATCAACAATTTTTTGTGTAATAGGATCTATAAAACCATCAGAAAATTCTTCTAATTTTTGTACTTTATCAATGAATTTCTGCAATCCTTTCGCAATACCACCAGACTTTTTCTTTGAGTCTGAGCAAATTTCTGGTAGTGGTATATGATATGATTTATTATCAAAGTGTTTCTCAATAGTGCTCTTCTCTACATTATTCGCATCTCTTATTTTATCATTACTATTGACTATACCACCTGCTTTTAGAACTTTCTCCTTCTTTTGAATTGATACGTGGTCTCCTAAATCTATGTTTGGATCAAATTCAAGTGCTTTGAAACCTGTTGTGCCTTTATCTAATGCCTCTTTATACGATACAAAATCTTCTATTTTATAATTTGCAAAGAAAGATCCTAAAATTACTGGTTGCTGACCCTCTTCCCCATCAAGGAAAAACCCAATAACCATCTCTCCACCTTGCAAAGCAAAGGATGTGCCTGTCCAATTATTACCTGCACCAAACTGGGGTGATACCAAAAAATGTGCCCATGGCAAATCTTCGTCAGAAATACCACCCTCCTTCGCATCCTCACCAGGATGGTATCCAAGTATCCTTATCTTTGCTCTGAACCCGTTGTCAAAATTCTGATTGTTTTTGTCACGCCAGACTTTATCAGGTGCTACCTGTGCAATAAACCACTGGAAACCATCCTTTCCAAGGAATTCAATATTTGAATGACGTGTTTCAAGCATCAGTCGTCATAAACCAAACACTCTGGTTCGTCAGGATGTAAATCACAGAATACCTCTAGTACATTAGGGTCATGATGATCACCTGCATTTATCTCATCTTTGTGATGCTCTGCATATGATTCTAAATCATGCAGTTCTTCCTCTGCATGTCTACGTGCTGCAGGGTTTGCTTGTGGATCGTCAAGGATTTCTTTGTCCTTTTTGATGTGGTCTTCGATTGTTTTCATGTTACTCGTGTGTGGTAAATGAATCTCTTACGAGAGTAAGACCTGTGAAATCGCCATCAGGGTTACCAAATTCATGTGATAATCTAGCAATCATGTAATTGCCACTTTCAGGTGACTTCTTTTGAGTCTTATCATCTGTATTTATGTCAGGAAAATCAGCTTTGATAAGGGTTCCAACTCTCAATGATAGATTCATCGGGACTGTGACATCAAGACTTTGAGAAAATAAAGTTGTGTATCTAGCAGACGCTTGTGCTTGGTACTTCGCTTGCTCCTGTGGTGTGGGTTTATCAGTGTAATCCCCATTAGCATTTACATTGGTTGTACCTTGATCAAGAGTTCCTAGAATAATTCTTGAGTAAGCATCCTTGTATGTACCAGGTGTTACATCCTCGTCATTTGCTTTCTCAATCTTTGAATTGAACTTGAAATTGTTGAATTCAACTTGTCTTGTAAGCACATTATAATAGTAATTTGCTGTGCTGTATTGTCCTGACCTCAATTTCTTTATAATATCATGACTTTCTTTGAAACTGGGAGGACTTGCTAAGAAAAAGTTGTTTGCTGGATCAAGTCCTGACTTGTATGGAGTCATTACATATGGGTCACCTACTGGTTTACCACTGAATATCTTATCAATACTTTTGAAGTTATATCCGTCTTGTGTTTCAAAAAAAATATATCCAGCAGTTCCTTTATTAGCTGATGTGCCATCTGCTGTAGTGGGTAATGATTTACGACACAGATCACTTATAACTTTGAATGGTCTTCGGTAATTACCATAAAATTCTAGAGCATTTTTTGTGGGATGGATGCTTCCATCGCTTATTTCACCTGAAACCTTCTCCTTTAGAATATTTTTGACTGTGGTATGTATTGCTCCTGTGTACTTTTTCCAAACTCTATTGGTATGATTAGAAAGTGCACCTGCTGATTCACAGACAAGTGTATAAACTTCTCTTTTTTGATCTATGATATGACCTATAATATTTGTCACAATCAATTCCATTTCAAAATCTTGACTTGGGTGCTCAATACTTATAGTTACAGATGCTCCACTTCTAATAGGAATAGAGTTGATCAACCCAAAGGGATCTAACATGCTACATTCAACATGAAGAGATGGATCAATTATATCTTCGTAATATTTTACGTACGATAATTGACCTATAAGGTTTGTATTATCTACAACAAACTTTTTTACTTTATGACCTTTTGTCCAGATGACTTTTTTATTCATGTCGTAAATAATTGTGTCATCTCGACATATTTAGATAGGTCACTAGAAGATCCAGATCCACCAAACACTATTGTGTCTCCTTCATTGAATACTGCTGGTGGTGATATATTAGTGTCACCCTCCTTGATGAGGAATATGTTATTTGTCGGTGCCAAGGCAATGTCACTACCTGAAATGCCACCAGCGTCAGTTAAATCTTTATTTTTAAATCTTTCCATATTTTCTGTGTTATTAATTTCACGTTTAGGAGTTTTATTTTTACTAGGATTTAGATTCTTACCACTACCTCTCTCTACATTAGTATTGATTTTTTTAGTTTTAGGTTTAAATAATTCAAATATAGGACTTTCCTCACTTAGGTTTCCTTTTTTGATAAGATCCTGTATATCACTATCTTTTACTTTTGTTTTTATTTTCCTGAACTTTGGTTTAACTTTAGGGCGGTCAAACTTAATATTTGGATTCAATTTTTTCATCAATGCCTCTGCTCTAATCCTTATCCCTTTTGCTGATATACCTGGTATATCTTTACCTGGTTGTAAAACCTTAGGGGGTTTGAGAAAAATTGCTTTTAGTGCTTTAAATAATCTTGTGCTTTTTGCGAGTGCTTGCAACTTAATTGCTAAAGGTGCAGTCGTAGCGACATCTGTTGGGTCAGATGGTATCAAAAGAAATGTAACACCTGCAATAGCAGCATATTTGGCGAGTTCCTCACCTACGACTCTTTGAAAAGATTTACCATCGACTTTTGCACCTCCCAAAGGAATGATAGGTCTGGGTATTAAGAATCTTGGACGGTCTTCTTCTTTATCATCCTTCGCTTTTCTAACTGCTCCTAAAAAATTACTATCTTCTAATTTGTCTAATACTCTATCTAAGTCATCTAAAGATTCTGAAAATAGTGTTTTTTCACTTGACAATATTGCCCTACGTTCTTCAAACTTTCTTCTTCTGTCCGCACCTGTGAATAAATCTGCAAGTCTTCCACCTGCCAAACTTCCTATTATACTACCTCCCACTCCACCAACAACAGTTCCTATCGGTCCTCCAAGAGTTGTACCTAATACTGCACCTGCTTTTGCACCTGCCAATGCACCTGCAAGACCACCACCTGCACCAACCCCTGCTTGTAAATTAGTTTGACCCTCTGCTCTCCTACCTGCAAAATCTAATCCAGTGCCTATGACAGCAAGAGGTCCAAATCTACCTAACCTACCAACTTTACTAGACCTAGATAAAACTGCACCACCCCTTGTAGGAAGTCTTGGTATTTTAGGCACCCTTCCAATTCCACCACCACCTCTACCAAGAAATCTTCTACCTATTAGACCACCACCAAGCACTCCAAGTGTCCCAACGACTCCTTTTTTATCTTTTTTGTCTTCTTTACTCCTCGACAGTAGTGCTTTTAGTGTACGATCTCTATCTTTTAAAAGTTTCGTTTTGACAGTAATAGATTTTTTCTCTAGTCCCCTCTCTAATCTTATACTTCTCGCAAGTTGATTTTTAAGGAATACACTTGCCTTTAGAGTTTTATTTGCAGTGGATGTTACTTTTGCCTCTATCATGAGAATACAGGTGCTCTAAGAGATGAAGCATAATCAATTTTATCAATAAGACCACCACTACTATTGAATTTGGTTGTCACATTTACACTTGTGGGTGTAGCTGCATTTCCCACAAACCCACTTGACGATTGTTTTTCACCCTCACTACCACTATCTAAATTCATAATACTGATGTTAGAATCAGTATTTGCAATTTTATTTCCCATCTCTTTTACACTCAAGTTTGGAACAGACACACTAAAGTCATCATTAGGACTGAATATGCTTGATATTTCATCACTAAATGTTGTATTTTGAATTACTTCATTTGAAAGGTTTATCTTAGGATCTATGTTAGTGACATTGACTTCATCACCTAAGAAACTGATATTGTTACTTACCTCCTCCACAAGATTATTCTCTACCTTTTTCTCTTCTATAAATTGCTTACTCTCTTTATTTTGTACCTTTTTCTCTTCTATAACTTGCTTACTCTCTTTTTTTTCTACTTTTTTATCTGAAGACTTATCTTTGAAGAAGTCTGATATTCCTTTTTTGATTGAAGATAATATGGGAGTTTTATCTTTTGTCTCCTCTAAAAGACTTTCATCCACGACACCTCGTTGTTGTCTTTTCCTATCTACTGATACAGTTGAGAGTATTCTGTCAAATCTGTCTAATTGTGTCCTAAATCTACCAACATCCTTTCTGTCAATTGTTTCAGCACCCTTTATAGTTTTTTGTGCAGTCTCCAATCTTCTCCTGTCAGCGTTTTGATTTGACTTAGCAAGTGCTGGTATTATGAATGATGCTGCAAGTGCTGCTGTTATGAGCAAAGGATTTCTAAGTTTTGATGCACCTGCTACTCTAGAAGCAGTGTTTACACCTGCTCCCCTATTACCAAGAATTCCTCTTAGAGCAAGGGAATTGACAACTGCTCCTGTAAACAATTCAATAATCTCAGGTGACATCAACGCTGCTGCTGCACCAAAACTCTGTGCTGCTCCTCCTACATTACCTGTACTTACCTGTGCAGCACCTAATGCACCTGCTGCTGTAGCTAAACCTTTTCTACTTTGTGTGAATAATCTTATATTTGTATTTTGTAAATTTTGCGAGTCCTTTTTGAGTATTTTTAGTTCTTCCCTGTAATATTTCTGTTTTGAATCAACATCTCTTCTAATAATATCACTCATATCTCTCAAATTGGTGTTCATACTGTCCAATTGAGATATAATTCTTCCTAATATTCTTATTTGCGGTTTATCTATCTGAGTTTCTTCTGATATATTAGACAAATTTCTACCAACAACATTCATCCTACGTCCAATTTGGAACATAGGAGTACGTGATTGAGTTCTTCTACCAGGTGTTTGCATTAGCTGCTTCCGCTTGCTTTGCTTCTAATTTTTGTTTCTCAAGGTATTTTATAAGGTAATTCACATAAACGTCCCTTTCCCAAGGAAGCATGTTTTCTATATCAATTAGAGACCAGTTATGATGTTGAAGGAGAGCAAAATTTGTCTCCAGCATAGCATCAATGCTGGTATGATATAGCATTATGCGAAAAAATTGGATAAACCCTCAATTACTACTTCAGACTCTTTCTTAGTTTTTGGATTTTTCACTGTTGTTTTATACTGTAATTTTGGCATGGTCGCAAAGAAATTTTCAATTTCTGCAAATTGACTAGAATTCAATTGCTCAATAAACTTAGTAAGTTCTTTCTTTGTGCAGTCTGTTGCACTCCATGCCTCATCAACGGTGAATATAGTGTCAATACAATCAATCACCGCACCAAATGCCTTATCTATCCTTTCAGCACCATCTAAATCAGAGACTACAAAATTATTGTCTAAGAATTGTTGCATTGATGGATATTTCATCTTGATGTTTATGTCATTGTTCAGTTTTATCATGTCAGTGTGTCCATCTGGGACTTCTAACTTGATATCTGACATTTTTACAGTCAACGGAACTTTAGTCTCGTTGTCGTCTTGACAAGTGACAATAAGTTCAACTGACTCACCAATAGATTTACCTCTTACATTCAAGAACAAATACTCTAATTCAAAACTAGGTAGGTTCTCAACATCAACACCACGGGTGATGATGCATGATTTCAATACACTTTTGAGTGTGGCACTGATGTCAGCATCGGATCCATTCTCTAGTGCAATGAGTAAAATTTTCTCCTCTTTGACTAAAAAGGGTCTGTACTTTACTTTCTTTTCTTGCGATATAAGTTGCAATTCAAATGTAGGTGCAATAACCTTTGGTAAAGGCATAATATTATTATTCAGTGACTATATTTAGTATAGCACAAATCAGTGATTATAAACCCATCTTGACAAACTTATTTCGTGTATTAAGAATTTGTTCTCTAGTAAATGGTTTTTTCTTTTTCTCTTTGGTCTTGCTATTCTCTGCCTTGACTGCTTGCTCCTCACTATCAGTGCTAGTGTTATCTGTTGATCCTTGTTCAGCATTGAATACTAAATCTGGATTTCTTACGTCTGCACCATCATCTGACTCTTTGAGTATGAAATCCTTTCTCGATGTCCTTGATGTATGATACTGTTCATACGTGAATGTAATAGTTGTTTTTATCAACTCTGCTCTTCCATATGCCAATGGTGCAGCAACAATATTTGTTGGAAAGGCATTTATGATGTGATATGTCATGCTACTAGGTATTTGAGTGTTGAACCTACTTGTTTTATTCATTTTAGAAAATTCACTGGTGGTATCCCTATCGAAAGCAGTTATCTCCATATTACACTTATATAAATTTGGATACTTCATTCTTCTGAAGGAAGGTTCACTATTCTTTCTTTTGTCTACATTTGAACCAAAAGTTCCGTCCATTGTCCTAGTGGGTGATATGAATTCCATCCACGCATTGAACACGTCATTCGTATAGTAATCAGTCTGTAGATAATATGTGAGAATTATATCTGGAAATCTTCTATAAGTTGCATACTTTTGTGTTATACCCTGTCTCAATCCACTTACTTGTGCTGCCTGTAATTCAGAACCTGGTAAAACTGCTTCAGAGCAAAACAAAGCTAGATATGAACCTGCATTGAATGGTGAATTTGCACCACCATTTTGATCATAGAAACCATGTTGGTTGATAAAAGCTTTCAATTCTTTACTATCACTGAAATTTATCATCACATCATAATTATTGTTGAAAGCTGGCGTGATATTACCAAACTTCGTAGTTGGATTTGTAAGATCTTTAGTTGGTAAATAAAATCTTCCTGATCTAAATGTCTCTGCTCTATTTGCCATCTAAATACTAAATGTTACATACTATGTATGTCATATAAAGGTAAATTCAGACCAAAAAACCACAAAAAGTATCATGGTGACTTCAGAGAAGTGATTTATAGATCTTCTTGGGAATTAAAATTTATGCAATATTGTGACACCAACAAAAATATAGTGAGGTGGTCGTCTGAAGAAATAGTGATACCATACAGATCACCAGTGGATAATAGAATACATCGTTACTTTCCTGATTTTTATGTCAAATACAAGGATATAAGAGGGAAAATGCATGAAAAGGTCATTGAAATAAAACCTGCAAAACAAGTCAAAGAACCAAAGATGCAAAAAAGAAAAACTAAAAAGTATGTGTCTGAGGTCTTCACTTATGCCACAAATCAGGCAAAGTGGGAAGCAGCAGAGAATTTTTGTAAAGATAGAAGATGGGAGTTTCAAATACTAACGGAGAAAGAACTTGGAATATAGAAATGTTTTCCCGTCTTCAGAAGTGGTGGGGCAACCTATAATAGGAGAGGTATTATTATATCAATATAGTGCTAAGTACGCTGAACAATTACCTTTTTATGATAGGAACCCGATGACATACATTGTTGCCATGGAAAATAATGCTTTTTACGGTGTAAACTTGCACTACACAAAACCATCAAACAGGTCTGGAGTTTTAGACTACATACTCGCAGATCAAGATTATACAAAGTTAGATGGATTCAATAAATACCTAAGATCTTACGTACAAGGCATGTTTCTTCAACTAAAAGGTGATGATGTTGATAAAGCACTAGGAATGCGTCTTGAACAATTTGTAAAAGATGTAGGAAGTATCGAGTTGCCAATGTCAAATCAAAAGATCAGGAGATTATTGAGATGAGCGAAAAGAAAAATAAACCCCAACCACCAAAAAGTGATATCTATAAAAGGACAACTTATAATGTCCAGTATGAGATAGATGGTGAAAGATATATTGAAGAAAGAAGTTTAGATACTGCCAATGGTGATTTTTTGGCACCATTAGGTATAAAAAGAATAAATCAAGATGCAGGTCTTACAGGTGACTTGTATATACCTATTGATCCTAATTCAGAAGTAGGGAAAAAAGTATTGAACTCTATGATAAGAAGAAATAAACTCGTTGACTTTGCAAAAGATTGGGCATTTAGAGATGATACAATCGAAGCATCATTTGAATCTGGATATATTCATTATGCAAGAGAAGGAAACTTACCCAATGGTGAAAGTGCTTCGTTCATCAATGAGGAGGGTGTGCCTAATGTAGAAAAGAATGATGATAATGCACCACCACCTGGTGAAGTTGATTTAGTCACACCACAACAAATTTTTAGTAACGCAGTTTTCAAAGAGAACTTGCAATACCCAGTAGACATGGTTATAGATGGTGGACAAGACTACATGTTTATAGAACAATTTGCTTACAGTCCACCGCAACCATCAACTGGAAATCGTTCAACTAATCCTGAAGATGTTCAAACTGGAGGAATTGATAGTACACTTGCAGGTAATATAACTCAAGGTTTAGAAAGAAGAACTAATTTGAGTGAAGCATTTGGTACTTGCAAACTACCAATACCCAACAGACTTGATGTAAGCAATGGTGTGAGTTGGGGAGAAGGTAGAGCGAACGCAATTGAAATGGGTGCATTCTCTGCTGCTACATCACAATTGAAATCTTTACTATCAGATGGAAAGGGATTGGGAGATCTGATCACTAATTCAAGTAAACAAGCGACAGGGACATTTGACGCTTTGAAAAAATCTCTGCAAAATCAAGATGGTTCAGAAGCATCTTCTGCTAGTGTGCTAAATGCTGTCATCGCAAGATCAGTTTTGTCTAGAATTGGTATCAATGTTGATGTGGATCAATTCATAACGAGACAAACAGGAGCAGCAATAAATCCTAACCTTGAATTACTCTTTGGAGGACCTCAACTAAGAACATTTACCTTCAATTTTGATTTTGCTCCAAATAGCGATGTAGAGGCAATAGAAGTAAGAAAAATACAAAGGGGGTTTAGACAAGGAATGTTACCACAAAGAAGAAATGCAAATGCAAGCAGATCACTATTTTTAGGTTCTCCTAATATCTTTAGATTATGCTATTTTAATAGTCACAGGAGAATAAAAGGTTTGAACACCTTCAAAATATGTGCTTTGACATCATGTCAAGTAAGTTTTACACCTGATGGTGTATATCAATCATATGAAGATGCAAGTGCAGTCTCAATGCCAGTCAGAAGCACCATGGGTTTGACCTTCAATGAACTTACACCTATCTTTGCTAATGATTACAGATTAGATGATACCACTGTGAATGACCCATCATTACAAGATCTTGGAACAAATATTCTTGGGTCGAATGACTTTACAGACGATGACATAGGATTCTAATGAATTATTTCGACCTTTTTCCAAACGTACAACTACCCTCTTTCTCTGATAAGAGAAATTCTAGCAATGATTTTATAGTGCTCAAAAATTTGTTCAAAAGAGCAAAGATTCGTGATGATCTTTTTGGTAATGTAACAGCATTTTCAAAATATTACGTTGAAGGGGATGATAGACCTGACAATGTTGCACATAAAATATATGAAAATGAGTCTTTGGATTGGGTTGTTCTTATATCCAATAATATGATAAATGTACGAGATGAGTGGCCAATGGGTCAACGTGATTTTCAGAGATATGTCAACAATAAGTATGACCCCACACAATTATCGCAGGTGCATCATTATGAAACAAAAGAGATAAGAGGTGTAGGTGGAAATATTATACTGCAATCTGGATTGGTTGTTGACTCTGATTACACATATTCTTATACCACAAATGGAGTCAGAAACGATGTAAATGATGTTATATCAATTTCTTATCTTGAATACGAGATCAAGAAAAATGATGAAAAAAGGACAATAAACCTTTTACGACCAGAGTACGTAGGCACAATAATTGATGATATGAGACAAATTATGACATACACTGATAGTTCTCAATATATCAACAAAAAACTGAAAAAAGGCGATAATATGAGAATCGTTGAACCTCGCTAAAAAACCTTAAGACAAAAAAATACCCCGAAGTTTTTTTCGGGGTATTTTGAAACTGAAAGTTGATTTTCGTACAGGATTACTCCTCTGCTAATCGTTGGAAGTATGATAGTGCATCATCATCAGCAGTAGCAGCACCACTTGAACTACTAAGTGTAGCACTTGCACTTACAGGTGTTGTTGGTGCAGTTACAATCTCCTCCTCTTCAGTTGCAACTTCTGCTGCTACTGGTGGACGTGATGTGTTCAACACACTGTTCAATCTCTTCTCAAGATCACCATATGACTTGAACTGATCAGCAGTAGTGAACTCTTCGAGTGAGTACTGCTTCTTCCACAATGCTTCAAGAGCATCATCGTCATCAAGGAGTGCACTGGTAGCAGAGAACTCAGATGAATCGTAGTTACGATAACCTGCTACGTTCTTTGCTTTCAACTTGAAGTTAGCACCCTTCCAGAAATCAAATGGATCGATTGCTTCCTCGTCTTCAAACTCAGGTT
>MDTC01004968.1_pt1 | contig 13257 bp, 15 predicted proteins | sample 811181 | NCBI WGS metagenome assembly MDTC01 (sample SAMN05326644, study PRJNA326480) | marine metagenome | isolation source: seawater | place: Pacific Ocean: North | collected 2011 | reverse complement strand
CCCTCCGCCTGAATTTTTTCGTTCCACATTGCTGCCAGATCAGAGTGCTGTGGCTCGGCTTGCGGGGATTCCCATTTACTGAGCTTGGCAGCCAGAGCTTCAATATCAACGTGGCGCATCAGCTTGCCGAGGTACTGGAGCTGCCGGCGGCGAGCACCATGGCTATTAGGGAGTCTCTGGTACTCGGCTATGCCTTGCAGAAGCGGTTCTGACAACTCAAGCGATTGCAGTTGTGCGGGTTTAAGTTGGGTGAGTTGCTCTCCCATGGCCTGCTGCCAATGCGCCTCTCGCTTGCGCTGCGATTTACTTGGTAACTGTTCTTCATCCAACTCGTGTTCTGACATATTTACAAATAGAATGTCTGTGCCAGCCCAAGAAATGCAAAGAAACCAATGGAATCTGTGACTGTGGTGAGTGCTACTGATCCCGCCAGCGCAGGATCAATATTTACACGCTTCAAAAACAGCGGCAAGTAAGCGCCGGCGAGTGCCGCAGTGACCAGGTTAATCATCATGGCGGCTGCGATGATATAACTGAGTCGAAGATCCTGGTACCAGAGAAATGCTACCACCGAAATAACCACTGCCCACAGCAATCCATTCAAACCAGCTACTCCTAACTCCCTTCTCAGTAACCATCGACTATTGGAGGAGCTGATATGCCCCAAGGCGAGTTCGCGTATGACGAGAGTCAGAGTTTGGGTGCCAGAAACTCCACCCATATTGGCAACAATAGGCATCAGTACTGCCAGATAGACTACCTGGTCCAGTGTGTCCTGAAAAAGGTAGATCACCATTGAAGCCAAAATAGCGGTACAAAGGTTTACACCCAGCCATAAGGCGCGCCGGCGAGCGGTCTTGACTATTGGTGCGAAGGTGTCGTCCCCTTCATCCAGGCCGGCCATACTCATTAGTGAGTGTTCTGTGCTGTCGCGAATCACGTCTACCACATCATCAATCGTGATTCGGCCAAGCAGCTTGCCTTCGCTATCAATAACCGGAGCTGAGACCCAATCATGCTGTTCGAATAGATGAGCGACCTGAGTAGCTTCCAGGTTTACAGGAATTGCTTCAACGTCTTCGTGCATGACCTCGCGGACTGAGATATTGGGATCAGACACCAATACTTCGCGCAGCGGTAAAATACCAAGGAACTCATCATTGCGATTCACTACCAGAAGATTGTCGGTCATTTCGGGTATCGAATCGTGACGGCGAAGATAGCGTAGCACAAGCTCTACGGTGTGATTGCGACGCACCGTAATGGTGTCAGTGTTCATCAGGCCGCCGGCGGTATCCTCATCGTAAGACAGGATTGTCTCCACCCGCTGCCGGTCCTGCAGGTCCATTGCCTGCAGCACTTCCGTTGCCAGCTGTTGCGGCAGCTGCTGGAGAATGTCGGCAAGATCATCGTCTTCCAGACCTTCTGTTAACTCTGCTACCTCTTCCGCATTGAGATCACTGAGGATTTCATTCTGTAAGTCCTCATTGAGGTACTGGATCACCTCTCCTTCGGCATCTTTATCGACCAGCTGCCAGAGGACGCTGCGAGTTCTGGGGGGCGATGATTCTAAGAGGTGAGCAATTCCCGCAGTCGGCAGCGTTTTGATCATCTGCCGAACTTGGTACAGGGAACCGCTATGTATGGCCTGACTTAACTCAAGTACATGATCTTTTTGAAACTGTGTTTCCTTGCTGTGGGGCATGCTTTACTTCTTGTCCCACGCATCGGCTGGTGGGATAGGTGGTTAAAGTGTTCCGGCTTTACAGCGGGCGCGAAATAGATCGTATCTGTTCGAGCACAGGAGCTTCGGGCGCTGGCGCAATTCTACAGCGAATAATGGGGTAAGAGAATTATTAGTTAGAGTCAAGCTGGGGCTATCTAACCGATTCGTTAGCAGCTTAGGTTTGGCGTAGTAAATTGGTCGGGGGCGCCACTGTCAGATAAAACTATTCCCCTTCATCGAATCGGTTGTTAATCAGGGTCGAAATCGCTCCTATCGCTCGCTTTTCATCTGGGCCGTTTGCCGTGATGGTTAGCATTGTGCCCTTGACTGCTGCGAGCATCATTAAGGAGAGTATGCTTTTGCCATCAACCATTTGCTCGTGTCCAACCTGAATATCGCTGCCAAAGCTTGCACATAACTCGGCTAGTTTGGATGCTGCGCGGGCGTGAAGACCAGCGTTGTTAATAATTTCGATTTGAATCTCAGTCATGGTACATCCCTAAGCACCTAGTTCCCTGTGACGTACTTGCACATTAGAAATCTTGCCTGCAAATGACTCGGCGAGCCGCTCGCAAAGATAAACTGAGCGGTGTTGTCCGCCGGTACAACCTACGGCCACAGTGATGTAGCTGCGGTTATTGGCTTCGAATTTTGGCAGCCACTTTTCGAGGTAATTGCTAATGTCTTCCAACATTTCTGAAACCTCTGATTCATCGCTCAGAAACTTTTTTACGCCATCATCGAGGCCGGTGAGGGCGCGTAAGGAGCTATCCCAGTATGGGTTGGGTAAACAGCGCACGTCATAAACGATGTCGGCATCTACAGGTACACCGTTTTTAAACCCGAAAGACTGGAACAGTAACGCCATGGCGTTAGTCTGATCCTCCAGCATGCGCGCTTTGACCGTCTGTCGCAATGCCTGCAGCGACATGTTGCTGGTGTCTATTGTCAGATTTGCCAGAATGGAGATGGGTTCTAGCAGCTCGGACTCTTTCTCTATGGCCTCGCGCAGTCCGACTGACTCGGAAGATAGGGGGTGCTTCCTTCGGCTTTCGCTAAACCGCTTTAACAGGGTCTGGCTATTTGCGTCGAGAAACAAAATTTCGGTAGGAATGGTTTTTTCCTTGAGTTCGGCGACTATCTGCGGCACCTGCGAAAGGTCAGTCGACACGTTTCTCGCATCCACACTCACCGCAACCTGCGTCAGGTCGTTGGCGTCGGTACTAATCCGCTTGGCTAATGCCGGAAGAAGGCTGGCAGGCAGGTTGTCGACACAATAATAACCCTTGTCTTCGAGGACGTGGAGGACGGTACTCTTTCCTGATCCAGATCTGCCGCTAATTATAGTGAGCCTCATCTTGGTCCGTCGGTAACTTATTATATGGATTAATCATCGCGTTAATAGGTAATAGCAATATTATAGAGATCTTCATTGCTTTGGGTTTGCCGTAGTGTAAAACAAAGATCTTTGTCGTTGAACAGCTCTGCCAGTTTTGCGAGAGTTCTGATGTGGTTATCAGATTTCTGTTCTGGAACAATTAAAACAAAAAGGATGTCCACCGGTCGCCCATCAATCGCATCGTAGTCAACCGGTTCGGCGAGAGTGATTAAGGAGCCAATGATGCTAGTGCAGCTGGCCACGCGGCAGTGGGGGATCGCTATGCCTTTGCCAAGCCCGGTGCTACCCAGTTGTTCTCTGGCCATCAAGGAATCGTAGATCGGCTCAGGCTCAATAGAGCTGAACTGATCGCCGACAATCTCGCTGATGTTTGTCAGTATTCGTCTTTTGCTGCTCCAGTTTACCTGGCAATGGCAGCGCTCTGGGGAAAGTATGTCTTCGAGTTGCATGAGTCTGGTTGATTTATTCGGGCTAGTAAATGAGGATGATTGATTTAACCAACGAGTCGTTTTCTCTCGTTGGAGGGCGGTATAGAGAGAGATTCGCGGTACTTTGCGATGGTGCGTCGCGCTACGTTTATGCCTTTCTCTTCTAGCAGCTGAGTTATTTTACTGTCGCTAAGCGGCTTGCGCGAATTCTCTGCAGCGATCAGTTTCTTGATAATGGCGCGAATCGCGGTAGATGAACATTCACCTCCACCTTTGGTAGACACATGACTGGAGAAAAAATATTTTAGTTCAAATATTCCGCGGGGCGTGTGCATATACTTTTGCGTCGTGACCCGGGAAATTGTTGATTCATGCATGCTAACCGCTTCAGCGATGTCATGCAGCACTAATGGCTTCATGGCTTCCTCGCCATACTCAAGAAAACCCTTTTGATGTTCGACAATTCGAGTAGCCACCTTCATCATTGTGTCATTACGGCTTTGCAGACTCTTGAGAAACCAGCGCGCCTCTTGCAAGTTGTCTCGTAGATAGCTGTTGTCATCACTGGTATCAGCGCGCTTTACTAGGGAAGCATAGCTATTGTTTATTCGAATTTTGGGAGCAGTTTCAGGATTAAGTTCCACCTGCCATTTACCAGACTCAATGTCCTTGGCAACGAAAACATCGGGTATGATATAGGTGGTTGACGGTGGTGCGATATTGGAGCCTGGTCTTGGGTCCAGCGTTTCAATGAGCGCGATTGTCTCGCCCAGCTCTGCCTCTTTGATTCTGGTCTTGCGCATTAGCTGCGCGTAATCGCGATGACCAAGCAAATCAATATGATCTTTTATAATTAGCTTCGCATTCTCGATGAGCTTGGGGCGATCGGGATGTGCCATTTGATTCAGTTGAATCAGCAGGCATTCTGAGAGACTTCGATAGGCTACGCCAATTGGGTCAAACTGTTGGATACGATGGAGAACTGCGACTATTTCATCAAGCTCAATTTCCATTTCCGGGTCAAAACCACTGTGCAGCGATTCCAGATCCACCGTCAGCATGCCATTTGCGTCAACAGCATCAATGATTGCCATGGCAATGGATTCATCAGACTCAGACATCGGAGTCAGATTTAACTGCCACATCAAATGATCCTGGAGGGTTTCCTCTGCCGAATTGCGAGACTCAAAATCGAGTTGAACCGAATCGTAATTTGGATTAGCAGCAGGTGAGCTTGGGTAGATGTCGTCCCAGTTACTGTCTACTGTCAGGTCTCGCGGAATCTCTTCTTGCCAATTGCTGTCTTCGACGTTCGCAATATCGCCGTTTTGGTTGTCGGCTGAGTCTCTAGTAGGGCTTTCATTAGTGGAAATTTCGTTATCACTGCTTGAGTTTGATGAATTGTTTTCATCCTCACCAGCGCTCTCAATCAGCTCCAGCATTGGGTTGGATTCTAGGGCTTGATGAATTTCCTGTTGCAGGTCTAGCGTGGAGAGCTGAAGCAGTCGTATCGCTTGCTGCAGCTGCGGTGTCATTGTCAACTGCTGACCGAGCTTGAGCTGTAGCGATAGTTTCATGAGTTGGACTGCTGAGTATCGTTAAAAGGCGATCAATATAGGTTGAGTTGCTGATTCTTTGTTAATGTATCGATAGTTATCAGTTTAGCAAAAACCGTGCCTGTTTTGCATCGAATTTAGCTCAATTTCGACGCAATTATTTACGTTAGATCAGAGACTTGTGTGGATCGGCGGCGGGTCGAACAGGGCGCAGATACCCAACCCTTTCTGAGCGCCAACTAAATGCGGAACTGCTCGCCAAGATAAACTTGCCTGACTCGGTCATGACCAAGAATTGTCTCGGCATCACCCTCCGCGATTAGCTGTCCTTCGCTGACGATATATGCCTTCTCGCAAATGTCGAGGGTTTCACGCACGTTATGATCGGTGAGTAAAATGCCAATCCCGCGGTCCTTAAGCTGCTGTATAATGCCCTTGATATCACTTACTGAAATGGGGTCCACGCCGGCAAAAGGTTCGTCCAGTAAAATGAACTTTGGGTCGGTGGCTAGGGTTCTCGCTATCTCGGTTCTGCGACGTTCGCCACCCGACAGGCTCATGCCTTTATTTTTTCTGATGTGAGCGATGTTGAATTCATCCAGCAGCTTTTCGAGCTTGGAATCTCTCTCTGCTGAACTCAATTCGGAGCGCGTTTGCAAAATAGACAAGATGTTTTCTTCGACAGTCAGAGTGCGAAAGATGGAAGAGTCCTGGGGTAGGTAGGACAATCCGTGACGTGCTCGCTCATGGATGGCGAGCTCCGTCAAGTCACTACCTTGCAGCGTGACATTGCCGCTGTCAGCCCGAATCAAGCCCACAATCATGTAGAAACAAGTCGTCTTCCCAGCGCCATTAGGGCCTAATAATCCAACAATCTCTCCTTGATCGATAGTCAGCGAGACGTCGCGAACAACTTGTCTTCCCGTAAAACTCTTGGCGAGCTTGCTGGCGCTTAACATGGCTTACTGACCAGGCGCAGAACTGAGAGCACCTTCGCAGGGGCCTTCTGCCTCCCTGATAAGATCTCTTTCGGTGACATACGTAATAGTGGCGCATTTCATAGTTGATGTGGGGGATTGAATGAAAGCATTGCCAATCATTTCGACGATTGAGTCATCTGTTAATTTATCTGAATAAAGGATCAGGGTGTCGCTGTTGCCAATTACGGTGCCTTCATCATCACCCAGTCGCTGTTGATATTCAACCGGCGTACCATGCATGGTAATTCGAACCAACTCTTCCGTATCGATTGTGTATTCGAAGACAGCGGTGTCGCCAGTAATAAGCAGACTGCCCTGGGTTACCCTGACATTGTCTGCCATGTTCACGATGCGACGATCGCCCTCAATTGTGACGCTCAACTCGCCATCAAGGTTCCAGTCTACAGGCAAGTTTTCTGCGCCGTGGCTACTTAGAAGAAAGCCTAGTGCGCCAAGGCTTATTAGAGCAAGTGCAAGCTTAGTTTTGACTTGATTGATTTGGCTCATAGCGACCCGTGTTGTTACTGAAAAATTGAATCTCATCGCGCTTTAGATTGGCAAATATGCCAGTGCCAGACTGTTTGATGGTTGTGGTCACCATGTCGACAGGCAAGTCGGTTTCCATAGTCTCCGATTCGGGGTTTATTGTGAGGAATTGAGTTGAGAGCACAGTTCGATTGCCGTGCTTATCAATACTGAAGACTTCGACGTCACCAGAGAGATCAATAGAGTTGATTTTGCCGGCGACCAAATCTGTGCTTTCACCAGCAACATGTCCCGAGTTTGCGGCTATATTCCAGTGTGACGAGCCATCTTCAAACAGTCGAATATATGGTTCGTCGAGCCAGGAACTCTGATCCTTATAGTGGTACTGCTTAGAGGCGCGCAAGGTGTATTTGATATTGCCGTTACTATCATACAAGACAGTATTTATTCCTTCGCTGTAGCCATCATAGCCTAGTTCAAGTGTCACGCCAGAATTTGGCGAGCTGTCGCCCATTATGACCCAGCTCGATAAAGACGAGTAGAGCGCAACGGCTGCTGCGGCAGCAATTAGGAAGATTGAGAATTTTTGCATGATCGGCCAGATCAACAACTGATGGTCTAGTTTACCATGAAGCAAGCCTTGGCGCTTCGGTGCTGGTTTGACAGCACCAAGGAAATCATTTCGTGGCGAGTCAAATCCTTCAAATGCCGGGCGTCCCCGAATTATGGATAGTTAGGGGCTCAGGCGAGGTAGTCGGAGCCTTTTTTCTGTGCGGTTAGTAGATAGTCGCAAATTTCACGCACTGCCCCCTGACCTGCAGGCCATTCGGTGATTGCGGCAACTTCAATTCGTACTGTGGGATGTGCGGTGGGCACAGAAAAACCCAAGCCAACCCCGCGGATTACGGGTAAATCCGGTAGATCATCGCCGGCGTAGGCAACTTGCTCTGGCTGAAGATTTTGCTGTTCTAGAATTTCCCCCAGCGCAACAAGTTTGTCCTGTTGGCCTTGGTACAGGATAGTAATGCCAAGCTCATTGCAACGGTTTTCGACCGCAGGCGATTTTCGGCCGGTGATGATGCCAACAGTGATTCCTGAGCGCATTATCATTTTTAGGCCGTGCCCATCCAGAGTGCTAAATGTCTTTATTTCTTCACCGGAACTGGAGTAGTAAAGTTTGCCATCGGTAAGCACTCCATCGACGTCTAACAAAAGCAGCGAGATGTTGGCGGCCAGAGTAAGTACTTTATCTGGAGCCTGATTAAATAACATTAGTATAGGGATGTTCCATCAGTTGTTCGTCAGAGAACGTTAGCTTGCAGTAAATCATGCATCTTGAGGATTCCGCAGAGTTGACCATCTTCATCAGTCACAATCACAACATAAACGTTAGAATCCTGCATCACCTTGGCGGCTTCAGCAGCAAGAGCGCCAGGCCGCACTTGTTTAAAAGTAGGTGACATGACTTCCGATATTCGAGTTGCTTGAATATTTTCACCAGCATCGAGGCTACGCCGTAGATCGCCATCTGTGAAAACGCCGGCAATTTGTCCTGCGTCTAGCACAGTTGTAAGACCGAACTCTTTTTGGCTCATCTCTATCAATGCGTCAGATAGAGAGGTATCTGGCGAGACGACTGGAATAGCGTCTCCCGTATGCATGACATCTTCTACTTTAATTAGCAGTCTTCTACCAAGGTTGCCGCCCGGATGGGAGATTGCGAAATCGTCTTTGGTAAACCCCCTAGCTTCCAGTAATGCCATCGCCAATGCGTCTCCCAGCACCAGTGCCGCTGTAGTGCTTGATGTAGGAGCAAGACCCAATGGGCAGGCTTCCTCATTGACGCTGGCATTGAGTGCATGTGCACAAGCTGATGCTAGAGGAGAATCAACAACGCCGGTTAAGCCGATCAAGGCAACCCCCTTGCGTTTAAGTACCGGTAATAGACGCATGATTTCCTCTGTGGTACCTGAGTTGGAAATCGCAAGCACGACGTCTTGCTCCGTAATCATGCCGATATCACCGTGGCTGGCTTCGGCGGGATGCACGAATAATGCGGGGGTGCCGGTACTGGCCAAGGTGGCTGCAATCTTTTTGCCTATATGACCAGACTTGCCTATCCCGAGAACAACGACACGGCCGCTGCTTTTGAGAATAAGTTGACACGCCGCCTCGAATTCCTCATCAATGCGATTAGCTAATTCTTCAATCGCGCGTAGCTCTATATTTATTGTGCGTAGCGCGCTTGAACGAGTTGTCGTAGTAGATGTCATTTGCGTAAGGGGCAATCAGAAGCCAGTGGTGCGCTGAACATGCAACAACATAAACGTAAACCAGCCACCATAAATTAACAAGAGTATGACCCCGTTGGTTCTGCCAATCATTGAGTTGCGCTTGATGCCCCGATAACAAAAGTAGGCCAGCAGCATGGTAAGCAGCAGGACTCCGGCATAGTCCCGATAGAATAATTCTTTCTCTATGGATCCCGCGCTCAGTAAGCCGGGGAAGGGCAGGACCACCAACAGGTTTAATACATTGGAGCCAACAATATTGCCGATAGCCAGATCATGGTGGCCCTTGAGCACGCAGGTTACTGACGCAGCGAGTTCCGGCAGGCTGGTGCCTAGCGCCACAATGGTAAGTCCGATTATCGCTGTTGACACGCCAAGGGAGCTGGCTATGGTAGATGCAGCTTGCACCAGGGCTTCGGCGCTAAGCACGAGTAGTGCCAGGCCGAGAGCGAGATAGGCAAGCGCTTGCATACTGTTAACCTCGCTTATAGCAGATTCTTCAATCTCAACCATCGTGCCGGTTTTGACTCTCTTGCGGAACAGTCTGTAGCAAAAGTATACGGTAATGCCGACCAATACCATGGCATCGAAGAAACCCAGGTAGAGGTCCATCAGTAGAGCGCCAGTCACGAGAGTAACCAGCAGCAGTGCGGGAATTTCTTTGCTGATTAGTGACTCAGGAGGTTTCAGCGGACTGATGATTGCAGCGACACCAAGCGCGACGCCGACGTTAAATAAATTTGAGCCTAGCGCGTTGCCGATTGCCAACTCAGGCTGTCCTTCCACAGCGGACACTGCTGACGAAAAAATCTCCGGAGCCGAAGTGCCGACTGCCACGATAGTCAGGCCAATCATAAGAGGGGAGGCGCCCAAGTTTCTGGCGAGGCCTGAAGCGCCGAAAACGAACTTATCTGCTCCCCAAATTAAACCTATGAATCCGAGGACGATAATGGCCGAGTCGAGGAACATAGGGAAGGAATATTCGGGCTTTCGAAGGAGCGCACAATTAGATTGCGCTTTGCGCTGGTTTGCAAGTAATAATTTATTGAAACTCTCAAATCATGTAAACTCAGCGACCAAAGTCTGGGTCAAGTCCAGATTAAGGTCTCGAACGTTAATCTTGTCCTTTTATTAAACTCTGCTAGAGCCACATTTTATTTCCCTGCACATGTCTGAGCGCCATCACTGTGGGTTGAACCGGAATATAAGCTAATGAAATTATTTAAGAAATTTGCCGGCACCTTGCTTATCGCGGGTCTAATTCCTGCCCTATCGCATGGCCAGGAGATGTCCGCGGTCGAGACTGCGGAATTGGGCGTCGAGACGCTATTACAGACCGTTATAGACTCTAAAGATTTCTTTCTGAGTGACCGAGAGCGCTACTTCAGCGAGATCGAGTCGGTGCTGACTACGTTCGTTGATTTCGAGGCGGTTGCTACTGTGGTGATGTCCCGCTATGCGGATTCCGCAACGGATGCTCAGCGCCAGCGCTTCGCAGATATACTTAAAACTACCCTTACCCGATTCTACGGCGCTTCCCTGGTTTCTTATAATGGCGAAGAACTCGTATTCCTGACGCCAGGGAATCCCAGCGCTGACCCTAAAGCAGATACTGTCGTGGGCATGGAGCTTCAGGGTGACACGGCATTGCGCTTACAGTATCAGATGTTCTTGAATGAAAACGATGAGTGGAAACTTAAGAACCTAAGTCTGGCCGGCATTAACCTCGGTCGCCAATACTACACGCAGTTTGCGACGCTGATGTCGCAACATGGCAATGATATAGACGTCGTCCTCAATAACTGGAGATAGGCGCCCAGCAGCTTATAGCTGGCGCCAAAGGAATAGAAATTGGAAACAGGTCAAATTCAAGAATTGCTGCAGGTAGCCTTTCCCGATTGCGAAATTACTGTCGAAGGTGGTGATGGCAAGTATATGGTCCACGCTGTTGGCAGTGTGTTCGAAGGCCTCAACGCGTTGAAGCGTCAGCAAGCTGTCTATGGCGTATTAAACCAACACATCAGCAGTGGCGCGATCCACGCGGTTTCTATGCGCTTGTTAACACCCGGTGAACAAGTTGCTTCTTAGTCAGCGAATTGTTCGAATACAGGAACTGGCATGGATAGGTTGATTATTAACGGCGGTGTGAGCCTGAAGGGCGAGATTCGCATCGCCGGCGCTAAAAACTCCGCGCTGCCAATCCTAGCGGGGACACTATTGACGCAGGAAACTGTCAAAGTTTGCAATCTGCCCCACTTGTATGACATCACGACGATGCTTGAGCTGCTTGGATGCATGGGCGTGCAGCCTGTGGTTGATGAGAAGCTCAATGTTGAAGTTGATAGCAGCACTATCGAGCACTTCAACGCGCCCTATGAGCTGGTTAAAACCATGCGCGCCTCGATTCTGGTTCTGGGCCCGTTGCTCGCGCATTACGGGCGGGCGGAAGTGGCGCTGCCCGGTGGCTGTGCGATTGGCAGCCGCCCGGTGAATATACATATCAGTGCCCTACAAGCCATGGGCGCAGATATCACTGTTGAAAACGGGTATATCAAGGCAACTGTGGATGGGAGATTGAAAGGCGCCCATATTTTCATGGATATGGTGACAGTAACTGGCACCGAAAATGTCATGATGGCCGCCACCCTGGCTGAAGGGGAAACTGTCATTGAAAACGCAGCGCGAGAGCCTGAAGTTGTAGATTTGGCCAACTGTCTGGTGGAAATGGGCGCGAAAATCAGAGGTCAAGGCACCGACACCATAGAAATTGAAGGTGTCAAAACCTTGAAGGGTTGCACCTACTCGGTCATGCCAGATCGCATCGAGACGGGCACTTACCTGATTGCGGCAGCCGCAACCCGCGGCCACATCAAAGTCAAAGATACACGCCCAGATATCCTGGATTCGGTGCTCAGCAAATTAGAGCAGGCCGGTGCAGAGATTAAAGTAGGTGAAGACTGGATTGAACTGGACATGCACGGCCAGAGGCCGAGGGCTGTTTCGCTGCGCACTGCGCCGTATCCAGCATTTCCTACCGATATGCAGGCTCAGTTCACGGCGCTGAATTCGATCGCATACGGCACGGGTTCCATCACCGAGACAGTATTCGAGAATCGATTCATGCACGTGCATGAAATGAACCGCATGGGTGCATCGATTCAGGTCGAAGGCAATACTGTCATCGTTGAAGGCGTGCAAACGTTGAAAGGGGCGCCGGTGATGGCTACTGATTTGAGAGCCTCTGCCAGCTTGGTTATTGCTGGCCTTGTATCAGATCACGAAACCAGTGTGGACCGCATCTACCATATAGATCGTGGTTACGAATGTATTGAAGAGAAGCTGCAGCTTCTTGGCGCCCGCATTCGGCGCGTGCCGGCCTGATAGACATCATGACTGCCACTGAACTCGTTATTGCCCTTACCAAGGGTCGGATTCTGCGGGAGACTCTGCCACTTTTCGAGTCGGCAGGTATTCGCCCACTTGAAGATATAGAAAAAAGTAGAAAGCTCCTGTTCGATACCAATGTAGATGGGGTTAAACTGCTGCTGATGCGTGGCTCCGACGTGCCAACCTATGTCAGGTTTGGAAGCGCAGACATCGGTGTTGCTGGCAAGGATCTTATTCTCGAGAATGGCAGTGACGGCTTCTACGAGCCGCTGGACCTTAAGATCGCCACTTGCAAGATGATGACTGCTGAACCATTGGTCCCACCTGTGGCGGTGGATCGCCTGCGTGTGGCAACCAAATTCACAAACATCGCCAAGCGTTTCTATGCTGAGCGTGGTCAGCAAATCGAATTGATCAAGTTAAATGGCGCTCTTGAGTTGGCTCCCTCCCTGGGGTTGGCTGACGCAATTGTAGATATTGTAGATACTGGCAAGACTCTCAAGGCGAACGGCCTTGTTGCTAAAGACACCATTGCCGACATTTCCTCACGGGTCATTGTGAACAAAGCCTCAATGAAAATAAAAAATGCCATGATCCTGGATGTGCTGGCTAAATTGCGTGATGCAGTCACTTCTATAGAGGCGTGAATCGAAATCATGAGCTCAATCGCAAACAAGATTAATCAGTTGTCCACTGCCAGTGCGGATTTTGAAAGCAAGCTGATGGGGTTGCTCGAGCGTGAAATGCTGATTGCGGATGACGTTACCAGGACAGTTTCCGACATCATCGCGCGCGTCCGTAAAGACGGGGATCAGGCGGTTTTGTCGCTCACTAATCAGTTCGATGGTTTCGTTGCTGAAGCGATGTCGGATCTGGTAATTGACATAGATCAGCTGCAGACCGCGCTGGATAGTATAAGCGACGAGCAGCGACAGGCTCTTACCCATGCGGCCGAGCGTATACGCAATTACCACGAAAAGCAGAAACAGACTTCCTGGCAATAT
>MDTC01271986.1_pt1 | contig 13260 bp, 8 predicted proteins | sample 811181 | NCBI WGS metagenome assembly MDTC01 (sample SAMN05326644, study PRJNA326480) | marine metagenome | isolation source: seawater | place: Pacific Ocean: North | collected 2011 | reverse complement strand
TAAACTATATTTTTTAAAATCAGCATGATCATTAAGAATTCTATGAAATGAATTTTTTTTAGTAAAATCTTCTATATTTGAGGTGCATCTCTTGTTCCTTAACAAAGATTTTGGCGTCATAATTATCAAAGGTTTTCTAAAGTCTCTATGTATTTGTCTGCGCAAAGCATGAAAATAATTTGCTGGTGTAGTACAATTCATAACCTGAATATTTTCTTGAGCGCATAATTGCAAAAACCTTTCTAGTCTGGCTGATGAATGCTCTGGTCCTTGTCCTTCATAACCGTGTGGTAATAGCATTACCAAACCATTTGCTCTTGCCCATTTTCTTTCAGCAGATGCAATAAATTGATCTATTATAACCTGAGCTCCATTCGCAAAATCACCAAATTGCGCTTCCCAAAGCACAAGGGTAGCAGGTTCAGACAATGCATACCCATATTCAAATCCAAGAACTGCCATTTCTGAAAGTAAGCTGTCTATCACTTCATATTTTTTCTGATTTTTTGAAATATTATTTAAAGGTACGTATTTACTACCATTCACTTGATCTTTAAGCACAGAGTGACGCTGGCTAAAAGTACCTCTTGCAGAATCTTGACCGGAAAGTCTAACTGGATAACCTTCGTCCAATAAGGTTGCAAATGCCAAATGTTCTGCTGTGGCCCAATCAAAACCTTTTCCTGTAAGAAACATCTTTTTTTTATTTTCAAATATTTTTTTTATAGTTGGATGAGCATTAAAGTCTCTTGGTATTGAAGTAATTTTCTCTCCAATTTTTTTTATTTTTTCTAATGACACGCCAGTAATTCCTATTTTATCTTTTCCTCTTTCAGGTTTATATCTTGACCAGACACCTTCGTACCATTCTAATTTAGGTTTGTATTCTTTTGCTGTTTTAAACTGCTCTTCAAGGAGATTTTTGAATTTGATCTTCATATTATTAAATTCATCTGATGTGACAACTCCTTCTTTAATTAATTTATTTGCATAAATGTTAAGTGTTGTTGGATGTTTTTTAATTTTTTTGTACATAGTCGGCTGTGTAAAAGACGGTTCGTCTCCTTCATTATGACCAAATCTCCTATAACAAATCATGTCTATAACAACATCTCTATTAAATTTCTGTCTGTAATCAGTTGCAATTTTTGCACAATGAACAACTGCTTCGGGATCGTCTCCGTTCACATGTAAGATTGGTGCATCAACCATTTTTGCTAAATCAGACGGATAAGGTGAAGAACGAGCAAATTTTGGGCTTGTTGTAAATCCTATTTGATTATTAACAATGATGTGTATTGTTCCTCCGGTATTATGACCTGGAAGCCCTGACATTGCAAAACACTCAGCAACAACGCCTTGTCCAGCAAATGATGCATCACCATGAATTAAAATTGGAATAACTTTTTTTCTTTCTTTATCTTTGTGAAAAAATTGTTTAGCGCGTACTTGTCCTAATACTACTGGATTTACAGCTTCAAGATGTGAAGGATTGTCTGTTAAAGAAACGTGAACCAAGTTGCCATCAAATTCTCTATTTGATGAGGCTCCTAAATGATATTTTACATCTCCAGTAGAATCGGCACTAAAAGAAGTGTACTCTCCAGCAAATTCATTGAACATTCTCTTATAAGATTTTTGTAATACATTAGCTAAAATGTTCAGCCTTCCTCTGTGTGGTTGACCAATTTTAACTTCTTTAAACCCAAGATTTCCACCTCTTTTTATTATTTGTTCTAATGCCGGTATTAAAGCTTCACCACCATCAATTCCAAACCTTTTTGTTCCAACAAATTTTACAGCTAAAAATTTTTCAAAACCTTCTGCTTGTATCAACTTGTTTAAAATTGCCTTTTTACCATTTTCAGTAAATCTTAATTGATTTTCTTCTTTTTCCATCCGTTCTCTGAACCATATTTTTTCAATTGGATCTGAAATATGCATATATTCCACTCCTATAGTTGAACAATATACTTTCCTAAAAAACGTAAGAATGTCATTAATGTTTGCATATTTTTTGTTCATATATGCACCCAAATAAATTTTTTTGTTGTAATCCTCTTTTTTAAAACCATGATCTGCTGGATGTAGATCTTCAAGATATTTTCTTTCCATCATTCCAAGAGGATCTAGATTTGCAATAAGATGACCTCTAATTCTGTATGCTCTAATTAGTGCAATAGCTTTTACAGATTGTTCTTTTTCGCCTTCGTTATTTTTTTCGTTAATTGCATGTTTTTTTGTATCTTTTTTTGAAGTATTAATCTTTAAGTTATCTTTTTTTACTGGCGACCAACTCGGTCCTTGTAAATCTTTTAAAATAATTTCTTCGTTGTCTTTAAGGCCGTCAAAAAATAATCGCCAATCTTCTGGTAATTTTTCAGGATTCATTAAATAATCAGAATAAAACTCTTCGATAAAAGAAGAGTTGTTTCCAGCTAAGAAAGAGGTTTTTTTATAAATATTATTATCTTTTGAAGATGACATTATAATAATTTATTTTAACATAGATTATGAAAAATCAACCATTTAGTTTTTTATATAATGTTTTACCTATATCGGCAGGAGATTCTGAAATGGTAATTCCAGCAGATTTCATAAGTTCAATTTTGTCTTCCGCACCTCCTTTTCCACCTGAAATTATAGCTCCTGCATGACCCATGCGTCTTCCAGGAGGAGCTGTTAAACCAGCAATAAAACCAACAGTTGGTTTTTTAATTTTAGATTTTTTCAAAAATTCACAAGCTTCTTCTTCCGCAGAACCACCTATTTCACCTATCATTACTATTGATTGAGTTTCATCGTCGTTTAAAAAAAGTTCTAAACAATCAATAAAACTTGTACCATTTATTGGATCCCCACCAATACCTATACAAGTAGACTGCCCCATTCCATTACTGCTAGTTTGGGCTACAGCTTCATAGGTTAAAGTTCCTGATCTAGAAACTATTCCAACTGATCCTTTTTTATGTATATTGCCAGGCATAATTCCAATTTTACATTCATTTGGTGTAATTATTCCAGGACAGTTAGGTCCTATCAGTCTGCTTTTGCTTTTGCTCAATTTTTCTTTTACTTTTATCATATCAATCAATGGAATTCCTTCGGTAATACAAACTATCAATTCTATTTTTGCATCAATAGATTCTACAATTGCATCAGCTGCAAATTTTGGCGGAACATAAATCATTGTAGCATTTGCACTAGTATTTTTTTTTGCATCTTCAACAGTATTAAAAACTGGCAAGTCTAAATGTTTTTGGCCACCTTTTTTTGGCGTAACACCACCAACTAGTTTTGTTCCATATTTAATTGCTTGCTCTGAATGAAAAGTTCCATGAGTACCTGTAAAGCCTTGGCAAATTAATCTAGTATTTTTATTTACTAAAACTGACATCTATCTTATTGCCTCAACAATTTTTTTTGCTGCATCGTTTAAGTCTGTCGCCGATAAAATTTTTAATCCAGATTTATCCAAAATTTCTTTACCTTCTTTAAAATTTGTGCCAGCCAACCTTACTACCAAAGGAACATTTAAATTTGTTTCTTTGGCTGCATCAACCACTCCTTGGGCAAGAATATCACATCTCATAATCCCTCCAAAAATATTAATTAAAATACCTTGAACATTTTTATCAGATAAAATTAATTTAAAAGCAGATGAAACTTTTTCTTTTGACGCTCCTCCTCCAACATCCAAAAAATTCGCAGGCTCTTTTCCGTGTAGTTTTATTATATCCATTGTTGCCATTGCAAGACCAGCTCCATTAACCATGCAACCAATAGACCCATTCAATTTTATATATGACAAATCATTTTTGCTAGCTTCAATTTCTATTGGATCCTCTTCGTTTAAATCTCTTAATTTGAAAATTTCCGGTCTTCTAAACATTGCATTGTCATCAAAGTTCATTTTAGCATCAAGACAGATTAGTTTATTATCTTTTGTAATAATAAGAGGATTAATTTCAATCAAATTTGCATCTTTTTCTTTTAATATTTTAAAAAGAGCCTGTACTAATTTTTCTGCTTCTTGTTTTTGTTTTTCATTAAAATTAAAAGGTTTAATTATTTTTTTTACATATTCCTCACTAACATTATTTTTTAACTCAACTTTCGTAGTAATAATTTTTTCAGGATTTTTAATAGCAACTTTTTCTATATCCACACCTCCTTCGGTGCTACTAATAAATGCAATTTTTGAACTTTGTCTATCTATTAAACAAGAGAGATAAAATTCTTTAGATATTTCAGATGCTTCTTCTATATAAAGTCTTTGTACTTTTTTTCCTTCTGGTCCTGTTTGGTGAGTTTTCAAAATTTTTCCGAACATTTCTTTGGATTCTTTTTCTAGTTCCTTAAAATCTTTTACTAACTTTACTCCACCAGCTTTGCCTCTGCCGCCAGCATGGATTTGGGCTTTTAAAACAAATTTTTTGCTCTTTAATTGCTTTATTTTACTTTTAATCTCATCTATTTGTAAAATAACAACGCCATTAGAAACGGGCGCACCATAGTTTTTTAAAATTTTTTTTGCTTGGTGTTCATGAATATTCATATTATTTAATAGTGTTATATGATTTTTAATTATAATTCACAAATAAATTTTAACACATTGCTAAATTTAGTTGATATTAAAAAATTAGAAATTTTAGATTTTGGATGTGGAAATGGACTATGGAAATCAAGTGAAATTAATAACAAAAGAATTAAGAAAATTATTTTGTATGATAAAAATAAAAAACTTTTACCAAAATTAAAAAAAAAATATAAAAATAAAAAAATAAAGATAGATTTTAATTTAAATAGTGTAATAAGTAATAAAAAATTAAACTTAATAATCTTTTCTTCAACTATTCAATATATTCATAAATCTGACTTCGCAAAAATAATAGAAAAAATTACAAAAAATAAAAAAAATAAAATTTTTATAGCAATAATTGACATTCCTTTTTTACCAAGACCATTGGAATTTGTCCTAATGCCTTTTTTTAATCTAAAACGCTTTTTTTATGTTTTAAAAATAATTTTTTTTAAAGAATATAAAAAATTAGATTATTGTATATATCAAAAAAATGATTTTAATTTTCTAAATAAAAAATTTAAAATTAAATATATAAAAAATTTACATGATTTAATATATTTAAGATATTCAATAATTCTAGAAAAAAAATAAAATTTTTACTGACATTTTTTCAATTGAAATTGACTGCTAATCTTGTTGATTATTAATTTATCAAAACAAAAGTTGTTTGTATAACTTTCAAGTTCTTTTTGTAATTTATTTCTATAATTTTTTTTAAATCCAACTAAGTAAATAACTTTAATATTATTTTTGCTTAAAACATTATTAAAATGTTCTTTGTAAAACTTATAATACTTGTGACCTCTGTTTGGATGAGAAGCATTACCCAAATACCATCTGTTAGGAATATTTAAATCTTCTTCTAATATAATAGAAAAAAATTGGTAATGTGTGAGAAGCATTTTATTTCTATTATCTTTTTTAATTATTCCAATTGTATGTTTAAGTAAATCAATCTCATCTTGTGGAGTTCCTGTAAAAAAAGGATTTATCCATTTTAAATTTCCAAATTTTTTATCAAGTAAGTTAGCGCTTACAGCTTCATTAAGATTTACATTTTGTAAATCTATAAACTTTCTTTTGACATTATACTCTAAATGATACTTTGCAGTAACAAAAATAACTAATGATAATATTATTAAATTATAAAAAGTTTTTTTTGAAATATATTTTTCCATAAGAATATGAGACAAGCCAGCCAAAATTGGAATTATTGAAAAAATAAATGTTTGATTGGCAGTTATTAATTGATGAAATATTATAAAAAAAGTTGTTAAAATAGTAGATCCATAAATTATGACATCTTCTTTGTTAAGATTTTTTTTCTTATCGAAAAAAATAATAATCACACTTGATATAATAAAAAATAAAAAAATATGAATAAATTTAAAATGTCCTAGAATACGTCTAAAAGTAAAATTTGCTCCAAGTGAATAAGTATAATTAGAATCTAAAACCCTATGTTCTCCCATGCTAATAGGAAACAATATGTATTGTTGTATAAATTTTGAAATAGGAATGTCAAAATATGAAAAGAAAATTATTATAAATATTAAGATAAAAATTGAACCCAATAAAAATGAAACAATGTTGAAAAAATTATAATTAAAGATGAAATATGCTAATATAAAAACAATCAAAACTAAGTTAATATAAGATGCAGGAACATGCATACTGAGAAATCCAAAAACCATTGTGGATGGCAATAAAAACCAAAAAAAATTAGATTTGGTCTTTATTCCAAGAAAAAATATCATTAAAGAAATTATGGAAAAAATGTAAGAATGTTGATAGGCAAAAGGAGTCCCTATTATGGGATAGCATAAAATTGCTACCGATAAAGAATACAAAAAAGAATAGTTGGAACTTAAACCAAGTTTTTTTAGTGTAAAAAATATAGTTATGGTTATTAAAAAATTTAAGAAAGATGCATGTAAAATATAGCTAAACCAATTCAACCCTCCTAATGTAAAAAAAAATGCTTGTAAATAATCTACAAAAGGTCCTGTTGTGACCCAAATATCTCTGAAAGGGTGTTTGTCTAAAAGAATACTATAAGCGGTATCAAAAAAAGCAAAAGTATCTATTGGAAAAACACCAATATTTCCATAATGAATGTTTATAGCGATAGAAAATACAGTAAGTGCTATAAAAAAAATTATATTAATATATAAATCTTTTTTTTTCACAAAGTAACCTTATAATATAAATAGTGTTTTAAATATGATTAATAAAAAAATATATAGCGTAGATGATGCAGAAAAATTAGACATTGATGAAGTTGTTGAACTATATAAAAAATATATAAATCCAAATCAAGCTCAAATTTTTTCAAGTTTACCCTACGGAAAAGATATCTTTTCAAGTGCTGATGGAGTTTTTATTTATACCTCTAATAAGAAAAAAATTCTAGATTTTACTGGTGGCTTAGGTGTTTTGGGATTAGGTCACAACCATAAAAACATAATATCCAGACGAATAAAATTTCAAGAAAAAAATGGAATGGAAGTACATAAAATAGTTTTTTCTCAATACATGGCTGCTTTATCAAATAATATGGCCAGTCTACTTCCGGACAAATTAAATAAATCTTTCTTTCTAAACTCGGGAGCTGAAGCTATAGAAGCAGCTATTAAAGTTTGTTACAAGTCATTTGAATCTAAAAGAAAATACATTCTCTACTCTAACAAATCTTACCATGGAAAATTAATTGGAAGCGGTTCAATTTCTGGTTCGTATAAAAAAGATAAACAATTTCCATTGATGGAGAATTGTGTAAGTTTTAAATTTAACGATCCTGATGATCTTGAAAAAAAAATTAAAGATTTAGAATCAAAAGGTAAGGTATATAGCGTCATTGTAGAACCATATAGTGCAAGCATGTTAACAGCATGTTCTGATAACTTTGTAAATAAATTAAATGATTTGAGAAACCAATACGGATTTAGAATTGTTTTTGATGAAGTTTTTACTGGATGGTATAAATCAGAAAAACTTTTTTATTTCCAAAATTTTAAAAATCAAATAATTCCAGATGCAATAACACTGTCAAAATCGCTAGGAGGAGGAAAATCTTCTATATCATGTGTGGTGGTTAACGATGATATTTATAACAAGGCATATGGAAATTTGTCTGACACATTCTTGCACACAACAACTTACAATGGATTTGCCGAAGAATGTGTAACTGCATTAGAGTCAACCAATTTATTTGCAACTGAAGAATTTAAAAATAAAGTCAAAAATCTAAGTAGTTATCTGAAGAAAAAATTATTAGAAATTAAAAACAAACATCAAAACAAAATTAGCGAAGTAAAAGGAACAGGCATATTAAATGGTATAGTTTTTGATTCTTTCTATACAGAAATTGGAAAACTAATAGAAAAATTTCCATCAAAATTTATAAGCGATAAATCTTTTTTTTTAAAAAAACTTACTGCAACAGTAGTTTCTTGTGAGCTTTATGAAAAACACAATATTTTAACCGCTGTGAGCGACTCGTCAAATTCAAATCATTTGTGTGTTTCTCCTCCTTTAATAATAAATAATAATGAAGTAGATTTGTTTTTTGATAAATTAGATGAAGTGCTAACAAAAGGAGTAAGCTTTAAATCCTTAGAAATAGTTCTTAATTTTTTAAAATCTAAAATAAAATAAACTTACTTCAACTTGTAATTTAACATCTTTGTTAGTAAAATCGCTTAAAAAAAATAGTTAATTATTTATGAAAGTTCATTTTTTATTAAAAAACACAGGAATGTTTGAGCGGCTTGGGATAATGACTCTTTCAAGTGTTCTTAAAAAAGAAGGTCATAAAGTTAAGTTAAGTTTGACAGAAGAGTTAAAAGAAGATGAAATTATACAAGATGTAAAAAATTTTGCTCCTGATGTTCTTGCCTATAGCATTATGACCGGGGAGCATATTTACCATATTGAATTAAATCATTTAATCAGAAACCATTACAATGATGCTTTGTCAGTATTTGGAGGGCCACATCCAACATATAGTCCTGAAATGATTGAAAAAGATTACGTTGATGCCATATGCAGAGGCGAAGGTGAGATTTATTTCTTAGAGCTTATTAAAAAATTAGAAAATGGTGAAGATTTTTATAACACTAAAAATTTTTGGTTCAAAAAAAAAGATGGTTCGATTGTAAAAAACGGAATGGGTAATTTAGTTGAAGATTTAGACTCGGCTCCGCCGCCAGATAGAAACTTAATGTACGAAGCGGATAAATCACTTAGAGCAAGAGGTACTAAATTATTTATGGCAACAAGAGGTTGTCCTTATCAATGCACATACTGTTTCAATCACGCATACAATGCTTTGACTAAAGGCAAGGGAGAAATGATAAGGTCTAGATCTGTTGACAGCATGATCCAAGAAATAAAAGAAGTAAAAGAAAATTATTTTATGGATATGGTAAACATAGATGATGATATATTTCTTTTAAAACCAAAAGGATGGTTAGAAGAATTTGCCGAAAAATTTCCAAAAGAGATTGGTCTTCCTTTATATTGCAATGTTCGCCCTGAAACAGTGAATGAAACAACAGGATTTCTGCTTAAAAAAATGAACTGCACTCATGTTGCTATGGGAATTGAATGTGGAAATAATGAAGTGGCAAAAAAAGTCTTAAAAAGAAATACTTCTAATGAAAGAATTATTGAATCAGTAAAAATACTTAAAAAAAATAAAATAAAAGTAATGACTCAAAATTTAATTGGTCTTCCGATTCCAAATCCTACTAAAGTTGATTTTGATACCTTGGATTTTAATATAAAATTAAAACCTCATTTTGGATGGGCTTCTATACTTTACCCTTATCCAGGTACTGAAATAGGTACATTAGCAACCAAAGTAGGTTATTTTGATGGAGACTTTGAAAAAACAAAAATTTCGAACAAATCTGCTACTAGTTTAACGTTAAATGATAAAATGGAAGAAAGAAAAATTAATAACTTTCATAAACTTTTTAGTATAATTGTTCAATTTCCATTCTTGAGACCCTTTACAAAAACTCTTATTTCTTTGCCTTTGTCTTTTTTATATACATGGATTTATTTTGCATTTTATGGATTCAAATATTTGCAACATTCATCTTTTAAAGGAATATTGTTAACCTTTTTTCATTATTTAAAATTTTATTTCAAATATGTTTCAAGATTGGAAAAGAAAATTACATTTACTAAAACAAAGTCTAAAACCAATCAAAATAAAGAAGAATCTTTACATTCAACAGCGAGACAAATTAATTAAAAAAAACAATAAAAATATTTGACTAAAATATTTTTTTAATTTAATAATTACACATGCTGAAATGCATGGTGGGAAATAATGTGTAAATCATTGACTGTTCCTGCAACAGTAAGAGCTTAAAAAGGCTCAAGTCTGAGCGCCACCCAGTATAGTCCGATGTTGAACAAAGGCCAGGAAAAGTCTAGTTCTGCAATGAAAAATTGGCAGCGGCATAAGATAAAAAATTTATTAATAATTAATAAATTATGAAAAAGGAAGTGCCGTTATGAATATAAGAAAATTTTTTTTCTCAATAATTCTATTAATAAACACAGTTTTTTTTAATAGTTTAAAATCAGAAAATATACCTATTATCGTAGTATCTCCTGGGAAAACTCTTCAGTCCTTAGGTACTGTAGGAAGTACAGTCGAAGTTATTACAAACGATCAAATTGCCAATGCTTCTAATTCTTCATTAGCAAGTATTATTGATAATAACACAATAAGTACAAACCTATTTCAAATGGGGGGTAATGGAGCAAACACTGGGATTCAATTACGTGGTTTAGAAAAAAGATATTCTACAGTTTATATCGATGGAGTAAAAATGCTAGACCCTTCTTCTGCAGATGGTAGCTTTTATCTAGAAAATATAATGCGAAATGGAATTGATAGAGTTGAAATTCTTAAAGGAACTCAGACCTCTCTTTATGGAAGCAACGCAATAGGAGGAGCAATAAATATATTCACTAAAAAAGGCAGACAAGGAAAACATTCTAGTTTTGAAATTGAAACAGCTTCCAAAAATACAAAAAACATAACCTATTCTCTAGATGGTGCAAATGACAAATTTAGTTATTACTTGGGTTTAAATAAATTTTTGACAGATGGTATTTCGTCAATGAATGATAATAGTGAAAAAGATCAATATAAAAACGATAATATTGTTGGAAATATTGGTTACAAATTTAATGAAAATTTTAAATTAGAAAATTCTTTTAGATATGCAGATACTTTTTATGAATATGATGAAGTTGTAAAGTCAAGAACTGATAGCAATGATAGCACGGACAATATAGAAGGTTCTTATAGTTTAAAATTAATTCATAAAAAAAATAAATTTAAAAATACACTGTCATATAATAAATTGTACATTGAGAGAAAAGTAACTGATTACACGGAATCAAAACAAAATTATTATGGTCACAGAGATGCTTTTAATTATCTCGGTCAATTTAATTTCAGCCTAGACAATAAAATTATCTATGGAATCGATACTGAGTTTGATTCATCAAGATACAGAAGAAGTTGGGGTGCTCGTAATGTCAAACATGATGAGGCTATAATTTCAAGTTATTTTGATTATCAATTTAGACCAACTAAAAAACTCTACTCAACATTTGGAATAAGGCATGATGATCATACTTCGGTAGGAGGGAAACAAAGTGGTAGAGCTACTTTAGCTTATTTAATAGATGGCAATAGTAAAATTCGATCATCTTTTGGAACGGGTTTAAGATTTCCAGCATTGTATGATTATGCATATGGAACAACCTTGATAGAAAATACAGATGAATTAAATGCTGAAAGAGGTATGAGTTTTGATGTTGGTTACGATACTTATATAAATAATTTAAATCTAGGACTAAATATTACGTATTTTAAAACTGAACAAAAAAATCCACTTTTAAGTAATGCAAGAACTGGATGGAAAATGATGAATGGCACAGGAAGAAACACTAGTGAAGGCATAGAAGTAGGTGGTAAATGGAAACCTACAGATAAAAAATTTAATTTAGATTTTGGATATACTTTTACAAAATCATATGATGCTAATACATGTGACTCTGATGAGTTAAGCTCATGGTCAGATAATGAATGTAGAGGTAACGGAAATAAAGTTGATAAGTATAAAGTTAGAGTCCCAAGACACGCAGTACAAAGTAAAATTAATTACTCTACTTCTAAAAATTTGCAAAGTTCTTTAAGCGGAAAGTATATTAGTGAAGTAAGAGATTATGGAAATCAAAATGATAATTGGACAGATCAAATACTCTCAGATTATTTTGTTTTTGATTTAAATAATTCTTATAAATTATTTAATGGTTACAAACTAAATTTTGGTATTAATAATATATTTGATGAAAAATATGAACAAGCATGGGAATATTCCACAATGGGCCGGACTTTCAATGTGGGATTAAAAAGAGTATACTAACCTCGAATATGAAAAAAACAGGCATAATTTTCTTCGGAGTATTTATAAGTTTAGCTGCTAGTAGACTTGTTCCGCACCCTCCTAATTTCACTAGCTTAATAGCATTAAGTTTCTATATACCAGCCTTGTTAGGTATTAGATATTTGCCATTTGTTATATTAAGTTTTGCTATAACCGATCTAATCATTGGATATCATAGTGGAACTCATTGGACATGGGGCAGTGTGTTTTTAATAGGTTTAATTTCTCATTATTTTAATAAAAATATTTTTTATAGAATAAGCGGTGCTTTATTAGGAGCTGGTATATTTTTTATAGTTACAAATTTTGGCGTTTGGATCTCAGGCGTTCACAACTATTCTGCTGATACACAAGGGCTTCTTTCTTCTTATGTTTTCGCAATACCTTTTTTTTCATATAGTTTAATTTCAACTTTGTTATTTTCAACATTAATTGAACTTGTAACTAAGATTTATAGTAAATTAGTCGTAGTTAAATAATTGTGGTAGCCTTATTCATTAATTTAAGATGAGTATAGAAAATGATTTTAATTCTAAATTTACTTCTATAAATTCATGGAATAATACTTATCAAAATAGTGCACATATCGTTTATCCTAAAAATTTAAATAATCTAAAAAAATTATTACAGAAAATAAAAAAAGATAAAAAAAAATTTATTATAAGAACTGGGCTATGTTCTTATGATAGTAAGTCAATTAATGCAGATAACGATACATATGTCATTTCATTAGAAAAATTTAACAGAATAATTAAAATTGATAATAAAAAACAATTCGTTACTGCTCAAGCTGGTATGATGATTGCTGATATCGTAAATAAATTAAAAAATAATAATTTTACTTTGTTCTCAGTACCTGGTGGTGAACATATATCAGTAGGAGGAGCTATATCTGCAAATGTGATCGGAAAAGATTCATCAAAAAAAATACCTTCTTTTGGAGAAGCTGTAGAGCAAATTGAAATACTTAATGAAAAAGGAAATATTAAATTATTAAAAAAAAACTCAAAAGAATTTAATAAATATATAGGAGCGTTTGGATTATCAGGAATAATAATTCACGCAAAATTAAAAATAAAAAAAATTAAATCTAAAAATATAAAATTAACATCAAAAATCTTAAATGGTCTAGATGGTATAAAAAAAGAATTAGATAAAAAATCAGATTATAAATATATTCAAATCGATCCTTTT
>MDTC01217147.1_pt1 | contig 13261 bp, 12 predicted proteins | sample 811181 | NCBI WGS metagenome assembly MDTC01 (sample SAMN05326644, study PRJNA326480) | marine metagenome | isolation source: seawater | place: Pacific Ocean: North | collected 2011 | reverse complement strand
AGTTTTTGCTCTTTTTTACCTCATAAGTTTAAAAATTGATCAAGAGCAAATTATATATTCACTAGCGTTGATTGGTGCTGCAGCTCTAAGAATACTTCCAAGTATAAATCGAGTTACTAATTTTTATAATAGTTTTAAATTTTCTGCAGCCTCATTAGATTTAATAAAGGAAGAAATTCTTAAAATTGAAAAATATACCTCAGAGACTTTTGTTAACAACGAAAAATTAGAATTTTTAAAAAAGATTGAAATAAAAAATGTATTTTATAAATATCCCCAAAAAAATGATTTTGTATTAAAGAACGTTAACCTTGAAATTATTAAAAATAATATAATTGGTATTAGGGGTCAAACAGGGGGTGGAAAATCAACCTTGCTAAAAATTATTCTTGGATTGCTTAAACCAAATAAAGGATTTTTAAATGTTGATGGTGTTGATATACATTCTAGAAATCAATTAGGTGATTGGTTTGACAAAATTGCCTACGTTCCTCAAGAAATTTATTTAATTAATGATACTATAAAAAGAAATATTTTATTGGGATCTAATGAAGATGAAATAGATATTGAAACATTTAAATTAGCAATAAATTTATCAAATTGTGATCAATTTATAAAAAATTTGGAAGATAAAGAAAACACTTTAGTGGGTGAAAATGGATTAAAATTATCCGGTGGTCAAAAACAAAGAGTTGGGATAGCAAGGGCTATTTATTTGAAAAGACAAATATTAATTTTAGATGAGGCAACAAATTCATTAGATGAAAATACTGAGAAAAAGATTTTAAATAATATTTTAAACATAAAAAATAAACCTACTATTATTTTTGTATCACATAAATCCTCAAACTTTAATATTTGTGATAAAGTACTAGATTTGAAAGATATTAATTCACAATAATTTAATATGAGAAAAGTATCTGTTATTATTACTATATTTAATAACAGCGAATTCTTAACTAAGTGTATTAATAGTATTTTAAGACAATCTTACTCACCAAAAGAATTAATTCTAATTGATGACGGATCTTTGGATGATAATACAAAGAAAATATACTTAAAATTTAAAATAAATAAAAAAAAAATAAAACTAAAATTTTATAAAATAAAAAATATTGGACCCTCTGGTGCTAGAAATTTTGGTTTAAGAAAAATTAATCATAATTATTTTTGTTTTTTTGATCCTGATGATTATATGAAAAAAAACTTTATTAGAAATAAAATGCTAGTTTTTAAAAAAAATACAAATAATAAAATTGTAGGTACTTATTCAAATGCTAGAATTAAAAATAATAAAAAATTTAAAGATATAAATTATAAAATAGGTTTAAGTTCAATAAATAACATAGATACAATTGGATATCAAAATGGTATAAGTGGTTCTCTTCCCACATATATTTTTTATAAGCCTTTAATTCCTTATTCCCTAAAATTTGACGAAAACATTTCAATTAATGAAGATTTCGATTTTATAATTAGACTGTTGAAAAAAAAAATTAACATAATTGGAATAAATAATCATGACTTAATAATTAATTCACACAATAATTCTTTAACTAGGTCATCCGAAAATATAGATCTGGTATATAAAAATCAGAGAGAATTTATAAACAAAGCATTTAAATTAAAATATTTTTCAAAAAAAGAGATAAATAAAAGACTGAAGTATATTGAGTCTCTCTCGGCTAGATCATATTTAAAAAAATTAGACATAATAAACTTTATTAGACACAGTTTAAAATATCTATCTATTTAAATTTTTAAAAATTTTTTTATGTACGAAAATATAATTTGATAATTGAAATTTTTTTCCTTGTTTATATGACTTTTTTTTGAATTTTTGATAATTTTTTGTAATTTCAATTATTTTTTTTGATAAAATTTTATAATTTACCCCCCTCATACTATGCCAATCATCTTTTACATTAATTGGTAATCCACTCTTCCCAATTAATTCTGGTGTTCCACCAGAGTTACTGTAAATATGTGGAATACCATATTGCAATTTCTCTATTACTGCATTTGGACAAGGGTCTTTGTATTTTATGTGAATAGCTAAGTTGATATCTTTTAAAATAGTATCAAGATTTTTATGATTATATTTTCCATAAAATAAAACTAAATTTTTACAAGATAATTTTTCATAAAGCTTAACATATTCATTATACCAATTTGATTTAATCATATCTCTTTTTATTACACCGTAAATTTTTAATTTAAATTGATATGATAATATATTGTTCCTATTGATGTATTCTATTGCTTTCAAAATTGGGATTAAAATATGCTTAGACTCCTCACCAAAAACTCCAGTTATAATTATGTTAAATGATTTTTTTTTTTTTAAAAATTTATTTTTGTATTTGCTTTTTTTAATTAAAGATGGATTAAATAGAATTAAATTTGAAACATTAATATAATTATTTAATTTTTTTGAAGTTATTTTGCAAAATTTTGATTGATAGATTACTTTTTCTGATATTTTTTGTAATTTAATAATTGCTTGATTTCTCCCTTTCCAATCCCCTTTGTACCACGCGGGATAGAACCATCCATTTTGATTAAATACTACCGGTACATTATTTTTTTGTGAAAAATTATACGCATCTTCAAGTTCTCTTCGATCCCACCAAGATTGAGCATAAATTATATTTGGAGAAAAAAAATAGTTTCCAAAAACATCTATCATTTTTTTAGTTCTAATATTTGGGCCACCAAAATCTCTTTTTGGTAAACCGAAATATGGTCTAATTTTATTTTTTTTTTTAAAATAAGGAAAAAACTTTGGTATGAAAAAAAAATAACTTAGGATAGATCTAAACATAGAATAATTAATATATTGCAATAATTTATTAATTCAATAAAAGTGGTGCATGAATATTCTTATAACAGGTGCGGCTGGCTTTATTGGTTTTCATTTATCAAATCTTTTTCTTAATCATCATCATAAAGTTATAGGTATTGATAATTTATGTAAATCTTACGGAGTAAAATTTAAAAAAGAAAGGCTTAAAATATTAAAAAAAAATAATAATTTCAAATTCTACAAAATTGATATTAAGAATATTAATAAAATTAAAGAAAAAAAAATTGATTATATAATTCATCTAGCAGCACAAGCTGGTGTTAGATTGTCTCAAGAAAAACCTGAGTTATTTTTAAATGATAACATATTAGGTACCTTAAAAATATTTGAATTTGCAAAAAAAAATAAAATTACCAAAATTTTTTATGCTTCGTCTAGCTCAGTGTATGGTAATTCAAATATATTTCCATCAAATGAAAAAATAAACATTAATAAACCCTTATCAATATACGGGATCACTAAATCAACAAATGAAGATCTTGCATATTATTATAATTTTGTTGAAGGAATTAGTAGTATAGGATTTAGATTTTTTACAGTTTATGGGCCTTACGGAAGACCTGATATGTCTATTGGTATATTTTTTAAAGCTTTATTAAATAAAAAAAAAATTTATTTATTTAATAAGGGTAATAATTATAGAGATTTTACCTATGTAGACGATATTGTGAATCAAATTTTTGCATGTTTTTTAAAAACAAAAACTAAGAAAAAATTTCTTAAAGTTTTTAATATTGGAGGTGAAAATACAATTTTGATAAAGGAATTACTAAAATTAATTCAAAAAATCACAAATAAAAAAACAACAATTATATATAGTAAAAAAAATAAACTAGATCCAATCAGAAGTTTAGCAAATAATAACGCAATAAAAAAATTTACAGGTTATACGAAAAAAACAAAAATAGATGAAGGCTTACTAAAAGTTTACAATAGTATAAAATAAAAAATATGAAAAAATTCAAATTTACAATAGAAGAAGAGCTTAAAAATGTTACTGAGTCCTTAATTAATATTTCAAGTATCAATTTAAAAATTTTTTCTAAACTAATAGAAGAATCAAAATCAAAACTTAATAAAAAAAAAATTATTTTTTGTGGTAATGGTGGTAGCGCATCACATGCTCAGCATTTAGCTTGTGAACTTGTAGTAAGATATAAAAATAATAGAAAAGCAATTAATGCAATATCTTTAACGACTGACACAAGTAACTTAACTGCAATAGGTAATGATTATGACTTTAAATATATTTTCTCTAGACAATTAGAGGCAATTGGAAATAAAGGAGATATTTGTATATTTTTAACAACCTCAGGAGAAAGTAAAAATATTTTAGAGGCAGCAAAGATTGCAAAAAAAAAATTAATTTCTTGTTATTCTTTTTCAGGGAAAGGTGGTGGAAAATTAAAAAAAATCATAAAAAACAATATAATTATAAATTCTAATCTCACCTCAGTAATCCAAAGCTCACATTTAGTTTTAGGACATGTATATTGCAAAGAGTTAGAAAATCATATTTCTAATAAGTGAATTATATAGATTTAGTAATTTTAGCTGGCGGAAAAGGTTCAAGAATTAAAAATGTCAATAAAAATAAGCCTAAACCTCTTGCAAATATTGGAAGGTACTCTTTCTTAGATTTACTTTTAGGTAATTTGTGTAAATATCATTTTAGAAAAATATTCATTTTAGCTGGTTATAAGGGTAAACAAATCTATAAAAAATATCATAATGAGAATATTAACTTTATTAACATTGAATGCTTAATTGAAAAAAAACCTCTAGGAACCGGAGGAGGTTTAAAGAAAATCAAAAACAAACTTAGTAATAATTTTTTTGTTATTAATGGTGATACAATTGCTGATTTTAATTTTTATGAAATGTTAAAATTTAAAAAAAAAAATAACTGTGTTATTGCAATTACAAAAAGTAAATTTGCTGTAAATGGAAATAAAATAAGGAATTTACAAATTGATCAAAAAAAAATGATCAAAATAAATAATAGCAAAAAAGTAAAAAATTATAAAAGCGCTGGCGTATGTCTATTTGACAAAAAAATATTTAATAAAATTAAATTAGAAAAATTTTCGCTTGAAGATGAAATAATTTATAAATTAATTAAAAATAAAAAAATTTACGGTTATAAAAAAAAATTTTTCTTCTATGATATTGGTACCTTAAAAGATTTTAAGTCTGCTAAAAAATCATTATTTAAAAAAATAAAAAAACCAGCTATCTTTTTAGATAGAGATAACACTATAAATCAAGATAAAGGTTATACTTATAAGTATAATGATTTTAAGTTTATAAATAACTCATTAAATGCTCTAAAATATCTTAGTAAAAAAAGGGTTTGGATATTTATTGTCACAAATCAGGCTGGTATTGCAAAAGGATATTTTACTGAAAATGATTTCATAAGTTTACACTTAAAATTAAAAAAAAAATTATTCAATCAAAATATCTTTATAGATGAAGTCAAATATTGCCCTTACCATCCCTTAGCAACAATTTCAAAATATAGACGAAATTCATCTCTTAGAAAACCTAATAATTTAATGATTAAACAAATTTTAAAAAAATGGCCTATTGATAAAATGAAATCAATAATGATTGGTGATCAAATTAAAGATTATAAATGTGCTCATAGATCTAAAATAAAATTTCAATATGTAAAAAAAGACATGCTTAAACAAATTAAAAACTATTTTTAAATCGAGTTTAAAATGTTTATTATTTTATCTATTTTTGAAAAACTGAGGCTGGGATAGTTACCTATGTAATAGGAATAATTGTGTATTGCATTAGTTTCATATAAATTTCCAATAATCTTACTTTTTATTTTAAAATAATTTTTATAAGGTTGCATTGTTTGATTTCCTCCACCAGATAATCCTCGCCTAAACTCAATATTATATTTGCTCAACTTATTTTCAAATTTTTTTCTAAAAATCAAATTTTGATATTTTTTATTAAATACAATTATAAAAGCATAATTACATGAACCAGTGGTATCAAAATTTGTATAGTATTTTTTTTTATCAAGTTTATTTAAGAAATATAAAAAGTTATTAGTTCTCTTTTTGTTATTTTTATCTAATCTTTTTATTTGATTTAATCCGTATACAGCATTTATTTCAGTACTTCTTAAATTAAACCCGGGATTAACAAACAAAAAATCTTTATTTAACTTCTTATTTTTATTTATAATTTTTTTCTTATATTTTTTATCTTTTGACTCTCTAATCAATCCATGGCCTCTAATTGTCCTTATTACTTCATAAATTTTGCGATCGTTAGTACAGATCATCCCTCCCTCAATTGTTGACATATGATGAGCGTAATAAAAAGAAAAATTTGAAATATGGCCATATGTCCCAAGCTTTTTATTATTAAAAGTTGCACCATGGGACTCACAAACATCCTCTATTAAATAAATGTTATTTTTTTTTACAAGATCTAGAATTTTTTTTGTTAATCCATTTAAACCTAAAACATGTGTTAGAAATATTGCCCTAGTTTTTTTGTTGATTGCCTTTTCTATAAATTTCTCATCTAATGCAAGATTGTTTTTTTTTATATCCACAAAAACGGGTTTAAAATTGTTAAAATAAACTGACAAAATATCTGAAACCCATGTGATAGTTGGTACAATAATTTCACCATCTTTAAACTTGGTTTTTAAATAAGTCATTGATGCTAAATTTGCTGCTGAACCTGAATTTACGAAAATACTATATTTTACCCCTAACCACTTAGACCATTTTTTTTCAAAAAGCTCGACTTGCCTTCCATTGGTAAGTCTTGGATTTTTTTTTAAAAAATTTATAACCTTTGTATTATCGTCTTGAGTTATATTGTTATCCATTAAATTATGGTTCATAATTTATTTTAGTTTTTTAATAATTATTTATAAATTTTACATCCACATTTTTAAATAAAGTTACCATTTCTCTAATACCAGTATCTAAAGATGTTTTAGGCTTGAAACCTGCTTTTTCTATTTTTTTGTTACTGACAAAATAATCTCTTTTATCAGGATCTTTTCTATTCTTTATAATTTTTATTTTTGTTTCCTTTAGATGTTGCTTTATTTTTTTTGCCAACATTAATTTTGATAAATTTGCTGAAGATAATCCTAAATTATAAATATTATTTTTTAGTTTATCAAAATTTTCAATCGCAAAAATAAAAGAACCAATAACATCTTTAATATGAACATAATTTCTTCTAAAGTGTGGTTCAAAAATAGATAATTTTTTTTTATCCACTGCAGTCTTGACAAAATTATTAACTAATAAATCTGTTCTCATCCTATATGAAAAACCAAAAACAGTGGCTAAACGAAACGCAACAGAATTTTTATGTGTCATCACAAGACTTTCAGCCTGTAATTTAGTCGTACCATATAAAGATATTGGGTTCAAAGGTGAGTTTTCATCACAATATTTATTCTTTGCCCCAACTCCGTATCCTGAATTAGTAGTTGGGTAAATAATTCTTTGATTTTCTTTTATATATTTTAATATTACTTTTATTGAATAGACGTTTGTTTTAATTGCTTTTTTTTTAAATTTTTCACATAAAGGGGCACCCACTAAAGCTGCAAGAGGTATGATATATTTTTTGTTTTTTATATATTTTTTAATTATTTTGGGGTCATTTGCGTCACCCCTAACAAATTTGAAGTTCTTATTAAAAAATAAATGTGAAATAGAATTTTTATCATATTTGAGTAAATCTATTACAGTAACATCATATCCCTTATTAATTAAATGTGTACATAACATAGAACCTATATATCCTGCACCTCCCGTTACTAATACTTTTTTCATTATAAGCTAATTAAATTTATCATTAAAAATAATTTTTGTTCCATTTTTTTCAAATTTAAAAGGGACCCTTATAAGGTTTTTAAATTTTTTAATAAAGAAGTTTCTTTTCGAAATTGGAACATAAAATAAAAAGAAGCCTGATCCACCTGCACCAAGTAATTTTCCACCTTTTGCGCCACTTTTTATTCCATACTCATAAATATCATTTATTCTTGAATTAGATATAGATGAACTTAAATCTTTTTTTAATTTCCAAGTTTCATTTAATAATAAACCAAACTCATCAAAACTTTTTGATTTTAAAAGTTTTTTTGCCATTTTAGTATGTTCCATTATTTCAAATATATTTTTTTTCTTTTCTGTTGTTAATTTATTTACAAAAGTTTTAGCTATATCATTTGCTGTACCATAATTTTTTCTAACACCTGCAAAGATAAGTATTAGATTTTTTTCTAATCTCTCAAGATCCATTTTTTTTGTGAGTAATGGATTGATGGTATATTTCCCATTTTTATTAAATGTAATTTCATTAAATCCCCCAAAAGATGATGCTATTTGATCTTGGGACCCAACTACTTCCTTCAATATTTTTTGTTCTAAATTTATACTTTGATCTGCTAAATATTTTTTAGAGACATTTTTGTTAAAAAAATTGTTCAAAACGTTCAACAAACCAACTACAAATGATGAGCTAGACCCCATGCCTGTTCTGGATGGGAAATCTCCATCATAATGAATTTCTAATCCTAAATTTGAATTTTTTCTTTTTAGAATATTTTTAATTGCATGTTTTACAACTCTATGTTTAATCTCATCAACTTTTTTAACTTCCTCAACTATAGAATAAACGACTCTATGTTTGTGATTAAAATATGGCGGTAACTCCCTGCAAGAAATATAGATATATTTATTTATTGTTGAAGAAATTACAGAACCACCGTTTTTTAGATACCAGTTAGGATAATCTGAGCCTCCACCAAAAAAAGAAATTCTATATGGAGTTTTTGATATGATCATATAAGTTAAGATATAATATTTACTTATGAATTTAAAAATAACAATTATATATTACTAAGTTGATGTCAAATAATAATTTAAATTAAAATATTAATTTTCAACTTTGAAAAAATTTTTTTATAATTTTTTTTTTGTTATTTCTTTCAATTTTGTCAATATATCGATTGGTTTACTGCCAAAATATTTAATATTATGATCTAAGAGAGAACTTAAAGTATTAAATTTATAAAAGTATTCTTCGATAATCTTCGAAAAAGAAAAATATATTTTGTTAATTTGCAAATAATTTTCTGGAGTAAAAAATTGATTCTTAGACATTAACATTATAATTAATCCTGCACCACTTTTGATACTACAAATAACTTTGTCAGCTCTACTAACCAAAAATACATCCTGAAGAAATTTATTTAACTCAGTTGAATTTTTTTTATATTTGTTAAATAAGAAATTTCTAGATGGTTTTAAATTTTTTTTAACATATTTATAATCATCACTTACTATGATAGATTTTTTTTTAATTTTAGTAAAAATTTCTATCCACATTTCATCAGGATACCATTTACCTAAATTAAAATTTTCCTTATAAAAATGTATTTTAGTTATATGTGTTATTCTTCCTGTTGTAGCATTTAAACCTCCACATCTAATATGTAGACCAAATTCATATTTGTTTTTAATTCTTTGAGTTTCAGTTTTATTATTTTTTAAAACATTATTTAAAATTTTTTTACATTCTCTCAAAACCTTTTTTTTGTTTTCATTTTTAAATAAAATAAATTTCCATTCATTTATATTTGGTTTAGAGATTTTAAATGAATTTGAATTATATAGTTTAATATTTTTTATATTAGGAAGATATTTGCTTATATCATCTGATGCTATTTTGTTATGGGGCCAAGCATCAGAATATTTATCTGCTCTTGTGTCCCAATAAAATACATAATTTTTTTTTAATTTTTTTGCTATTCTTACAAGGTTTACATAAGCCATTAATCTTGAGCCTGTTCCATCATTTCGGTAACCTGCTATTAATTTTTTTTTTTTTAATTTTAACAATAATTTTTCATCTATTGTTACAAACATTTTGTGGCTTATCAACGTGTTGACCAAATCATTAATATTTTTCATTTTTAATCTATTAAATTTCTACATTCATCAAGTAATTTTTCAACTGACTGATCAAAACCTACTTTAGGTTTCCACCCTGTATGTTTTTTAAATTTTCTAGAATCTGCAATTTGCAAGTTTATATCTACTGGCCTAATCAACTTAGGGTCTAGCTTAGTAATTATTTTCTTTTTAGATAATTTAATCAATTTTTTTAAAAAGTTGTTAACAGAAATTGTATCATTCCCTGCAATATTATAAATTTCACCAATTTTTCCTTTGGTGGCAGCTAACCAATAAGCCTCCATAGCGTCATAAATATCAACAAAGGTCCTCTTGCTTTTCAAATTACCATGCATCAAGATAGATTTTCTTCCCCTTTCAATTTCTGCAATTTGACTTGCAAAATGTGTCTGAAAAAGATTTTTTCTTCTAGCATTAGTATAAGAAAACATTCTTGTGATTATGACTTTTGTTTTAAAACTTTTAAAATAAACTTGCGATATAAGATCTTGATAAGCTTTAGTTACTGCATATGGATTGATAGGTTTAATTGGCTGGTGTTCGTTTATTGGCATTTGATTATTTGGGACATTTCCATACACCTCAGATGAACTACAAATTAAAATAACTGGATCAATATTAAGCCGTCTAACTGCTTCTAATAAATTAATAGTAATTGTATTATTGTTAATTGAATTATTTATTGGATCATCGAAAGAATTTCGAACATTAGCATCAGAGGCGAGATGAAAAATAACATCAGGTTTTATTTTATTAATTTGTTTTTTTGTATTTTTATAATCTAGTAGATTAATTTTTATTAATTTACAATTTTTGTATTTTTTTAAATCATCAAAATATCCTTTTGATCTATAAAAACCAAAAATTTTTATTGATTTTTTTTTATTTAAAATGTGCTCAATTAAATAACTTCCACCTGAGCCAGTGGCTCCTGTTACAATGCATTTTTTAAATCTTCTCATTAATTTTGTTTTTTTAAAATACTTTTTTTATTCTTTTTTAACCATTCGTAAGTTTTTTTAAGTCCATCTTCAAGAGTAGTTCTTTTTATTTTTTTTATATTTTTGTTATAATTACTGTTATTTAAAACACGATATATTGCAGAGCTTCTGTTTTTAAATTTATAAATTATTTTTTTATTTGTTCTAGAAATTTTTAAAATTGTTTTAGCAAGTAATCTAATTGATACAGGATTACCATTACTAAAATTTAATATTTTTTTAGTTTTTTTTGGAATAAAATTTATCATTGCATTTACTAAATCTTCTACATATACAAAATCTCTCACAACCGCAGGATCTCCCCAAACTTCAAGATTTTTTTTTGAATTAAAACTTTTTTTAATTAAAGCTGGAATTACATGTGATTTTTTGTCATCAAAATTATCATATGGACCATATATACTGGAAGTTCTTAAAATTTTTATATCCATCTTTTTACTTTGGTTATAAAATAAGCATAATTTTTCTAAGTATCTGTAAAGCCAACCTGTACCCAAATAAATGTCGTAAGGATCAATATTTAAATTTAAATCTTTTTCTTTTATTTTTATTTTACTGGGCTGATACACAGTAGAGCTACTTACCCAAAGAACTTTTTTTACTTTGTTGGCGACACAACTTTTTAATAAATTTGATCTAATTAAAAAGTTATAATTAATATTATCATCAAAATTTTTTTTCATATTTAGTATTCCACTGCCTTTAACTGCAGTTATAAAAACTATATCTTTATTTTTGGTGGCTTTTAAACAATCTTCATAATTAATGAAATTGTATTTTTTATAGAATTTTTTATATTTTTTAATTTGTATATTTTTATTATATGAGGCATTCACTTTTTTACTCATACTCACTAATTTAATAAGTAAATTCGTACCAACCAAACCTGAACCACCAGCTATAAATATTTTTTTATTTCTATAGAATTTCATAATTTTTAATTAAAGAATGGCCAATAATTACTGAAGCACTATCAGATACATCTAATAATTTTTTAAAATCAAGTAATTTTAATTTTATAAATTCTCCTTCGTCCTTTCTTCCATATGTTTTTTTACTCATTTGTTTTAAAGTTTTTTCATTTACAGCTCTCTTGAAATAAAAAAAATATGCTCTTGAGTAATTGTTAGCAGGAAGCAAAAATATACCTTTTTTATTTAATTTAATTATATCTTTTAAAGAAATATTCATGCCCAACTCTTCAAAGATTTCATTTTTAGCTGATTTTTTAAGTTTTTTAAAATCTGCACCACCTGATGGAAACTCCAGTGTATAACGTCCCAAAGGAGCTCTAAACTGAGACACAAGAACAGTCATAATTCTTTTCTTATAATACAATAATGGAATTATAACCACACTAGTTCCTTCAATCTGCACTGCTCTTTTATAAATTTTACTTTTATAAACTAATTCTGTATCAATTGTTGATAATGTGAAATCACAATTATTTCTTTTAATTAAAGATTTGTATTTAATTTTGTTAATTTTTACTTTATTTTTTTTTAAAGATTTTTTCCATTCTAAGTAAGATTTTTGTTTGGTTATTAAAAAATTTTTTTTCAATTTACTAAGAAAAATAGTTAAATTTCTTGTTAAATGTATTTTTATTAGATAAATACCATTTTATAGTTTCATCAATCCCATTTTTTAACTTAGTGTTATTTTTTATGTTTTTACTTTCAGCAAAAGAAGTATCAAGAACTCTTTTTTTATCTCCACTTTGTTTAGTTTTGTCAAAAATAACTTTTGGTTTATTTTTAATATATTTAGATTTAACTATCAGCTTTACTAAATTTTTTATTGAAGTACCTTTTCCGCTTCCAATATTAATTGGTTTTGTTATATTTTTTTGTATTATTTTTAATATTGAGGAAGCAACATCATCGCAATAGACAAAATCTCTTACATTTGATCCATCACCCCATACGATTAATGGATTTTCGTTATCGCACACCCTTTTAATTAAAGATGCAACAACCATCGAATTTTTGGGATTAAAATTTAAATTTGGACCATAAATATTTGCTGGTCTTACTATATATAAACCTTCAAAATTAAATTCTTTACTGTAAGCCTCAACCTGAAGTTCTCCCATTCTTTTTGCCCACCCAGCATATTTATCATGTTCAGAAGGGAAGTCTTTCCAAACATTATCTTCTTTCATTTTTAATTTTTTTCCATAAACACCATAAGTACTTGTATAAAGATATCTTTTTACTTTATTTATTTGACTTGCGTAAAGAAGGTTAACAGCACAATAAAGATTTGACATCATAAAACTACCTGGATTTGTGTAGTTAATTTTTGGAGAACCAGTCACACCAAGTAAATTAATTACATAATCTTTATCTTTTGTTACTTTAATACAATTTTGAACATTTATTAAATCTACTTTGTAAAATTTTTTAATT
>MDTC01128453.1_pt1 | contig 13265 bp, 11 predicted proteins | sample 811181 | NCBI WGS metagenome assembly MDTC01 (sample SAMN05326644, study PRJNA326480) | marine metagenome | isolation source: seawater | place: Pacific Ocean: North | collected 2011 | reverse complement strand
TCAATCAAATATTCCATACAAATAGACAGCCTTGTTGAGGGTTATAGATTATAAAACGTAGAAGTAGACTGCCGCAGCATAGGCAACAAATGTTACCAACGTAATATAAAACACCTTTTTTGCATACAGATCTGGGTTATCTTTTTTAGGTTTCTCGCTCATATCAGAGAGATATCCTTATATTGAGAAATTTGTTTATCTTAAGGTTTGAATATAGGCAACGATATCTTTCATGGCTTGTTCACTTAAGCCAGCTGCCATGGGAGCCATGGAAGCGCCAGTAGGATCAATCATTGGATTGCCCCCACGAACTCCATTTTTAAAGTTCATGAGCTGAGTTAATAAATACCAGTCATTTGTCACAGTTAGGTTTGGAGCGTTTAAGGCTTGATTACCCCGAGCTTTTTCACCGTGGCATGCTTGACATGCAGCGAATGCTTTTCGTCCTCTTAATGGACTACCATTGACGGATTCTTTAAGTTCCGGATGTTTTAGTTTGCTGACATATTTGGAAATAGTGTCTATTGCTTTGTCACCACTCCAGAACAAAGTCTTGGCCATTGGCCTCATTCTCATTCCTGGGCGATCATCTGCGTGGGTCCCTCTCCCGCCTTTTTGAAAGTTTGTTAGTTGACGCTTGACGTACCATTCAGGCATACCTGCTATTGCAGGTGCAGCTATGCGCTTATTGCCTTCTCCTTTCATGCCATGACAGGTGCTGCATAGTTGAAAAAGTTCTTCAGCACTATGGACAGTTGCTCCCATCAAAGATGCGGATAAAAAGAGGGTTATCGCTGTTATTAAAAATTTGAGTTTCATACTTTTAGTTCCGAAGGACGGTTGATTTAAATATATTCAGATGACCACACCATTTTGGCATTTAATCACAGCTATCAACTGCTCTCAATGTCAAAATTATACCACGGCAGGTTTTATCTTTACTGAAACGGAAATGGTAGAGAAATTTTGCAATGCTCGTCGAAATTTTGTCGAAAATTAGTAGTCAAACTGCCGACAATAAGCTTTATATGCCAATTTGGTTGTGTAATAATGGCGCCAAAGCATCCACTTGCTGACCTTCTTGCTGATTTGGTAGACTAAGTGATCAATTTTTAGCTCGATGCAAGATTTTCATTTAGAATAGCTCTTGGCTCATCCGGAATGACTATGCTGGTGTGATTTGTCTCGTCTATCCATACTAGTACCGCTTTAGCCTTAGCCAAAGTATGAGTTTGTGAAAAAACTTCGTATTCTTGGTGAAACGATTTATTGGAAACATGCGTGATTCGACCTTCCACCTGGATTTTATCTGAGAGAAACCCCGGTTTTACATAGTCTATTTCTGTTCTTGCCAAGATGATTGGAACAGCCCGATTATGACTATAAATTTGACTTAATTCCATTTGCTCCAAAGATTGAATCCGACAGTATTCTAGGTAGGTATGATAAACAGCATTGTTAATATGTCCCATACCGTCGATATCTCGAAACCTGACTTGCACTTCATAACAGAACTGGCGTGCTTTACTCATTTTGGTTCTCCAAAAAAGTTTAAGAATTAGGTATCAGAAATAGTAGATAGGTCGCAATTGTTCAGTAGTGATGATTAGATTTGGAGAAAAAAAGTAAAATAAAGTTTGACAGTCGTGAATCTCATCCATATATTCCTTACCACTCTCACGGGGGAGTAGTTAAGTTGGTTATAACGCCGGCCTGTCACGCCGGAGGCCGCGGGTTCAAGTCCCGTCTCTCCCGCCATTTTCTTTTCTTTCGTTTTCGTCCCAGAGCTTTAATAGCGACACCTTATTCATCATAAAACTAAGCATTATAATTTTATAATTAATTTAGATGTACCCTTTCTATTTTTTACTGGCGGTAATAAAGTAAACTTTCTTTTTTGGGGCTTTCTGCAGATGGATGCTCCTAATCGTGTTAAGGATTTTGAGGAACAAAAGTATGAAGCTAAAGTTGCTGTTATTAATGAGTTTGTCTAGTCAGATTGCTTTTGGAGCAGTCAAACCAAAGTCGGAAGATGAAAAAACTTTGTATGCTCTAGGTCAGCTCTCAGGGAGAAACCTTGGCGGTTTCAAGTTGACTAAAAAAGAGGCGCAATTTGTCCTTTTGGGAATCGAAGACATGATTTCAAAACAAAAGGAAAAAGTAGAGCTGAAGGTATACGGTCCGAAGGTTCGTGACTGGGTGCAAAAAAGACAATTGAAGGTTGCAGTTGACACTAAGAAAGCTGGCAAAGCATTTTTAGATAAGGCGGCAGGTGAAAAAGGTGTGAAAAAGACACCGTCTGGTCTTCTATATAAAATAGTTAAAGAAGGTAAGGGCAAGAACCCGACCGCTACAGATCGTGTTAAAGTTCATTACCACGGTACTCTCACTGACGGAACCGTCTTTGATAGTTCAGTAGAGCGTGGCGAACCGATATCTTTTGGTTTGAATCAGGTTATTAAATGCTGGACTGAGGGTATGCAGAAAGTTAAGAAGGGCGGCAAGATTAAGCTGTGGTGCCCAAGTGATATTGCCTATGGAGATCGGGGTTCTCCGCCAAAGATCGATCCAGGGGCAACTCTCGTATTTGAAGTAGAGTTGTTGGATATTGAAGCGGCTAAACCAGCTCCTCATGCTCATAAAAAAACTAAGTAAGACTTTGGACGGGAACATTGGATAGTCGGTAAATGCAATAAAACGAACTTTAGCGGCGTTTATAAACCAGTGTTCTAGATTTTAGTTTTTAAGTCGGAATGATCGAGAACAAAAAGGCAGAACCGAAAAAATGGTTCTGCCTTTTTTAGTATCTGTGAATTTGAATTACTTTTCAGCGACTATGTAGGCGACCCAAGACTCGCATTCCTCGCCTTCGTTGGTTCGGGTAAATATGCCATTACCATCGCCGTCTTCATCTGTTCCTTCCCAGTATACATGAGAGTTTTTGAAGCCAGCTTCACAGAGTAGATCGGCTAGTTCTGCTAATGACCATAGGCGCCAATCGTACTGAAAAACTCTTTCTCTCTTTGGCTCTCCTTTTCTCTTGAAATGGATATAAAAAAGAGCTTCGTTCGTAAGTGGGTTGTAGGTATCCTGGTCCCAGTAATATGAGAAATTTTCATGCTCAGTTTCATGTTCGTTGGGTTCCATGGTGCCTTGTCCACCAAAGCAATCGAGAATAAGAATACCGTCATCATTTAGAGCTTTTTGACAGGATTGAAAATAATTCAGTAACTGTGGGCGGGTTTTGAATCCAAAATAAGAGAAGTTCATGGCTGAGATAATATCTGCCCTTGGCAGTTCAGGATTTAGGACGTCGCCTTGGATTAATTCCAGTCGCCTTTTTTCGGTATCACTTAAATTAGTGAGGTAGTGTTCCCGTCCGTATTTTAGGGGCTCATTGTCTAGGTCTATTCCTAAGGCCTTGTAGCTGGGATCTCTTTGTACCCATGCACAGCAAAGAGCGAACGCAGCACAAAAATCTTCTCTCATTACAACTGGCTTTTTTTGTCGTGAGTCCCAGTAGGCTTGCTCCAAGAAGGCGGCGTCTTCAGTCGGAGATTGGACAGATTCTTGATAGTAATAATATTTGTCAAATTCCTGTGTCATTTGCACTGATGTTCTCCCTTATTTTAAATTTAAGCTAGATTAGGCTTTGGGTGGGCCTATTCTTTTGGTTTTGTCGGGTGATTTGTTAGTAATTCCTCTGCTGAGAGTTAACTTTTGACCGTCTTTGTGCCCCTCAATGTATGAACCGGTATCAGTCATGGAAGAGTTCCACTTTCGATTTTCAAGTCTAGGATGCCTTTGACTAAGCCACTTGGCAAGATGCTTGTCACCTGCATTAATCAGTGATCTATTTTGATTCAATGTTAATGCCCAGGTGGTCCCCGCCGGGGTTGTGTGCTCAGACTTTTTTGCTAGTTTTTCATCAAATCCTGCTAATAGACCCAAAAAGTATGATTTTTTGGCTTTACCCGGTTTCCCTGTTTTTTTCTGGAAGCTGAGCCAGTGTGACTCTAAGTTATTCCATAGAAAATAGTACACATATTCAGCCATTTTGACGTTCTGGTTTGTCCCCAGGATTTCGAGGGTTTTGTGATCACAATTCTTGTGTTGATCGTATAGAGATGAAAAAACCACTTCTACAAAAAAGTGTCGGGTGAGGATAGATGCAATCATTGACTGGTGCTGGGGCACGATTTTTTTCTTATGGTTGACGATGACGATATTATATTCGTTAGACTGAAATCCTTGTTGTTCTTGAAGCCTCTTGATGTTGTATTTTGCATAAAGTTCACGAACCCTTTGCATTGCTAGTAGAGCTTCATGTTCATTCGAAGATGAGGCTAGGGCCAGCAATTTTTCGACTCTTTTTAAGAGTTTTTCATCATCAGGGCTGAGGGTCCGAAAGCTTGGTCCAGGTTCTCGGTTGGACATTAGATCTGACTCTGATGCTGATGCCCAGCTCGAAATGCCTAGTATTTCGCAGGCCCGATGAAAGTGCGCTCCATGGGTGTGATCTGGTTCGTGAAAAATTTCATTCACGATCATGTGGGCTATTTCATGTTTTAAGATTTCTATCGTACTGTCCCAGGAGCATGTTTCTATGAGTTTGTGGGCGATTGTAATTGTTCTGGTTAGTGGGTCCCAGCTGCCCCAGCGACTAGTTAGGACTGCGATTTTAATGACGGGTTTATCCAGCTTGAGTCGGTAATGGAAACATATAGCTGAGAATTCTTTATATAATTGCAGGGTCCAGGTTCTCTTGGTCAGCCTTAGATATTCTTCCGCATCGTATGGATTGCTGTAGGTCATAACCTAAGGCCCTTTATTAATGCTATATGGTGGCTTTCGTTCAGATACTGTCTTTATCTGTCAAAATGGTTGGTAAATCAAGTGATGTCTTGTTGGAATTGGTGCTGCCATCCTCCTTTTTCCATGAGCGATCTCTGGCCGTCGGAGTCTTCTAGATAAATATGAGGCTCATCAATGATCCTGCCTATTTCAGTGAATTCACTATACTTAGCGGCATGAAGCTTTGTACTTTCATCGGTTGACAATGTAAAACATAGCTCGAAATCTTCCCCGTCATTTAAAGCTTTATGTAATCTATCGCGGCCAGATGAGCGGAATGGTAGTTTCTTCTGTTCAATGAGAGCGCCACACTTACTGGCGACACAGATGTGGCGTAAATCAGATGATAAGCCGTCACTTAGGTCGATCATGCTATGCACGTTGACCAAGTCTAGTAATTTTTGGGCTTCTCTTATTCTGGGAGTGAAGTCAAGGTGATGTCCTTTCAAGCTGTCGCCTAATTTTCCACTTACCCAAATGTGATCACCAGCTCGAGCGCCGCTTCTTAGGGTAGGGCCTTTTGGATGTGGTTCTCCGAAAGCCGTTATGCTTACCGTTAGAGGTCCATTCCAAATATTGGTATCTCCGCCGACTATGGCCACCTCAAATTCCTTTGCCAATTGGTGGATTCCCTTATATAGCTCGATACCAAGGGATGGGATTTCTTTGGGAAGGCCAAGGGCAACGACGGCAGCTGTTGGTTTGCCGCCCATGGCAGCGATATCACTTAGATTGACGGCCAAACATTTTCTTCCAATCCGAAATGGTTTAGTGTTGGCTAGGTCGAAGTGAACTTGATCCATCAGCATGTCGACCGTAGTTAATTGGGCTGCTTGAGGGCGGAGAATAGCAGTGTCATCTCCTGGTCCAAGAATAACCTCGGCGTGTGATAAACAGTCTCTTGTCACTTCTTCAATAAATTCAAATTCGCTCATTTTTGATAATTATCTCCGGTAAATCAGTGATTTTGACTGGTCTTTGGCTTGAAATGATCTTTCCTAGATATAGAGCCTGACCGATGACTTCCTCAGATGTATAACCTTTATTTTTTAAGTCTCTAACAGAGCTCGCCATATCTCGTTTACTTAATTTTACCCCTTTTTTATCATTTATCAGCGGATGATGCAGAAAAGTGGGTGGGTTGGGGCGTCCGATGACCTGACTGAGTAGTATTTGTCTCCCAGTGGATTCGGTTAAATCTTGTCCTCGTATGATTAAGTCGCAGTCTTGATCCCAATCATCGACTGCGACTGCAAATTGATAGGACCACTGACCGTCTCGATCTTTTAGTAGAATATCGCCGCATTGCTTGGCGGGGGTTTGTTTTTGTATTCCGAGAAACAAATCATTAAATTCAAGGGTGCGGTTATCAATCTGCAGCCTGATGCCGTGTTTGTTCGTGAGCTGTTTTTCACGACAGTGACCATCATAACGAAGTTCTTGCCCTGGCTTTCTACCCTGCATTTTTTCGATTATTTTTTTTCTAGAGCAATCACAGCTGTATACAGAATGCTTAGTTCTTATTTTATTTAGAACTTGCTCGTACCTTTCGAGTCGTAGGCTTTGCTTATAGTAGGGGTTGTGGGTTGACTCGGTGATATCAGGGGTAAAACCTAGCCACTTGAGGTCTTCTGGGATGGCTTTTTCATACTCGGTCCGTGCCCTACTTAAATCGTGGTCCTCAATACGAAGTAGTACTTCAGCTTTGGTATATCTTGCTATGGTCCAGACGAATATTGCGGATAATATATGTCCAATATGCAGATAGCCAGTTGGACTGGGGGCGAAGCGGGTTCTTTTGAACTGTTTACTTAGTTGAACCGATTCTCCCTGTTGATTTATCAAAATAGCTTTTTCCTTGTTTTATCTGTATTGTCTGCCGCAATCGATGCAGATGTTATAACATCGATGTTTTTTAGCCCAGTATAAGATGAATGGAAAAATGAGTCAATTTGGCTTAAATAAGAATATGATCGATTCAGTTTTAGTATTGGACTCAGGGGTCGGTGGGCTGTCAGTCTGTGATAGTATTGTCGCTAAGCTTCCGGGACTGAATATAACTTATGTGGCTGATCTTGGGTTTTATCCATATGGATTAAAAACTGAAGAAGAACTTATGGACCGGGTGAGCCGGGTTATGAATGCGTTGTTGAAAAATAGCAGCTTTTCTATTGCTATTATCGCCTGCAATACAGCCAGTACTTTAGTTTTACCAAAATTAAGGTCAGAATTTAACATACCCTTTATCGGGGTGGTGCCAGCGATCAAGCCGGCCACCCAGTTTTCTGAGAATCGTAATGTGACCCTTCTCGCCACAAAAGGTACGATTGAAAGGAATTATACTAAGGCTTTGGTTGACGAATATGCTGGTGATTGTCAGGTAAATTTCTTGAGTTCGAATCGTTTGGTCGATATTGCGGAAGGCAAGATTAGGGGGCGTAACCCTGATATGGCAGAATTGAAGGCTATTGTGCAGCCTGTTATTGATTCCGGCGCAGATACTGTTGTTCTGGGCTGTACTCATTTTCCACTTCTTAGAGAAGAGATGAGCAGTTTAATGCCGGGGATTCAATTGGTTGATTCTGGTGAAGCTATTGCCAGACGAGTGGCTGATTTACTTAATGATCGAAGTCCATCTCGGTCTAATATGGTCAACGAATTTTTATATTCTGGCAATATACCGGCTGAAAATGAGTTATTAGTCTATCTCGCTCGTTTTGCTATGCATGAGCTTAGAAATATCGAAGTTTAGTCTAGTTTACTTACCATAACCAAAAGAAGCTGTTGTTACCTCGGACGTCCGGTTTCTTGAAACTGGACGGTTTACTCCTATGATAGTAGGCTTTGCACAATCATAGTTGATTTGAATACAGAGCAACATTTTTGCCATTAACTTCTAGCAACCATGTTTTGAACCGAGCGATTCGATTCGAATTGAAAGATCTGCCGGTTGGCAGCCATGCCTGTTTATAATTGTTCTGAGAAAGAAGCCGATTGGATAGAGATTTGCGCGAACCCTTTGTGGTGATAGTTTTCATACTAAGGGTTGCTGCTCGGTAACCTAAAATTCGATAATCTAGATCTTCTACTTGTTTAGCTTTTAAAAGAAACCCGCTTCCTGGCTTTATCGGCTGAGGTAGGTTGCTATAACTCCCAATAAAGTCTGCGAATACTGCACCATCCAGAATGGGTTCATTTTCTTTTAGTAATTCTTTGGAACGCCATTGGGGTATACCTATTAGTGGAACTTTATGAACGCCATGAAACTTAAATATTTTTAAGATGTGTTTGGTCATACGAAAGTTATCAGCGATCAAGATGGCGTCGTATTCAATGAGAGGCGGCAGAACCACTGATCTTGGAATGAAAGGCTCATTTTTTGTTTTAGCTAGATTTTTAGCTTCATTATAGAGTGCTTGAAATTCTTTTCGACGATTTTCTTTACTCAACTTAAAAATCTTTTTAACCACATTATTGATCGAATCAAAATTTCCCCTGACGTATGACATTGGTTGATAAATTTTGATTCCCGCTTGCAGAGCTTCCGTGCGAAAAGAATTTAATATTTGACTCGGTTTTTGTTTTTGTGGCTCTAGTATAGCTATCCGTCGATAATTTTTATATACAGAATAGTTGGCTAATGATTGACCCATCAATTTTGAATCTGGAAAAATATGAAAAATTGTATTACTTTTCTTAACCCAAGTCGATGGAGATAGAAGAATTGTTGTAAGCTTTAGCTTCTGGCTCCATGATGCTAACTTTTTTGCACTATTTTTTTCTAGCCCGCCAATAATGATATCCACTTCATGATTAAACACTAGTTCTGCTAGCAGAGGTTCTGCTTTTGATGGGTCGCTTTGTGTATCCTTGATGAAGATATAGTTTTTCGGATCAAACCCATGAGCTGTTATTGCTTTATACATACCATCTAGTACGGTTCTGCCTAATTGAGAGTTTTTTCCTGTCAGAGGGAGTATAACCCCAATGCGACTCTTCTGCTCAAAAAGAAATTTATCAACGTACCTTTTTTTAGAATAGACGCAGTTTTTTGAGCCTGTTCTTAAATATCTTCGTATATTTTTTTTCTTGATTTTTTTCCATTTTGGAATTTTGTCATACAACTTAATATATTTTTCGATTAAGGATTTGTGCTTGGGGTCACAGGGGTATTCATCAGATATACCCCAAGCTAACTGGCTTATGAATAATATTTTATAGATTAATAAGAACATAATTATAACTTTTCATTATTCGAAAATTTTTCGGAAGGATCCTGAGCGGCTTATGAGCTCTAGATCCGAATTGATTTTCTTAGGTGCCTGGCCTTTTAAAAAATACATTGGAATACCATGCTTATGTATAAAACCATATTTAGGATGTATCTTGGCCATTTCGGTTCCTGTAGCTGGAGAAAAATTTTTCCCGGGATAGATTTTTCTTGCTTCCTTCATAAAATCTCCCCAGATAGGCAGAGCTAAGGAAGTTCCAGTTGCGTTTCCATTGAGGCCAAGAGATTGATCTGTACCGACCCAAACAATACTCACTAGTTTATCTGAATAGCCACAGAACCAGTTGTCTTTTGATTCATTTGTTGTTCCTGTTTTACCAGCAGACCAATCCGCAAGATTTTTATAGCTTATCGCTGTGCCATATCTTAAAACAGATTGGAGTCCGTGGGTAATAAGCCAGTTGGCTTCTTGGGACATGACTGTTTCTTGCCTAGTTTCAATGTCAGGAGATTCATATAGTATTTTTCCATTGCGGTCGGTAATTTTTCGAATGGCAATAAGTTCGGTTCTAACTCCTTTATTAGCGAAAGTTCCATAAGTTCTCGCTAAGTCGAGTAGGTTCATTTCTGCTGATCCAAGGTATATTCCGGCTTCTTTCTTTATGTTAGATCTATTACCTAGCATCGTACTGTGCTCAATGACAGATTCAATACCAAGTTGTTTCCCCAATTCTACTGCGGTTGTATTAATGGACATGTATAATGCTTGCATGATTGTTGTTTCCGAAAGATAGTGGGAACCATAGTTTCGGGGTTTAAAATCATCGACTGCTATCGGAGTGATATACATGACATCAGACCATTTTCTGTCTCTATTTAAAGCCAAAGAATATACGATAGGTTTAAATGCTGAGCCAACAGCTCTTTGGGAGTTTGCAGCCCTGTTGAACTGTGATACTTGATAGTTTCGTCCACCAATCATGGCGACGATCTCACCAGTTTCTGCCGTGGTAACAAGTTGTGCTACTTCGAGTGGATTTCGAGTTTTTTTCTTTGTAGAGTTGATCAGGTTTTTTTCTGCTTTTGAGATTTTTTCTTCATTTTTGATGATAGATTTTTCTGCAATTTTTTGCAGACGACTATCGAGTGTTGTATAGATTCTTAATCCTTGACCCTTTATAGATCCATTAAGTTTTTTTTGGGTTTCTTCTCTTATATAGTCTATGAAGTATGGTGCAGTACTTTGATTTAATGAGGTGTATTCTTCATATCTGAGAGGTGACTTATAGAGCTTTTTTGCCATTTTTTTTGATATTTTCTTTTGATGTAATAGTGCTATGATAATTTGTTTTTGCCTTTTCTTTGCCTTTTTCGGATGGCGATATGGATTATATGCGCTAGGTGATTGAAATAGTCCTGCTATAAGAGCCATCTCATTTGGCTTTAATTTTTGTATATTCCTTCCAAAGTACCTTTCTGCTGCTGCTCCAATACCATAGGATCCATGTCCTAAAAACATAGTATTCAGATATAACTCTAGGATTTTTTTCTTTGATATTTTTGTTTCGAGATATAGTGAAAGGATTGCTTCTTTTATTTTTCGCTTCATCGTTTTATTTCTGGATAGAAGAAAGTGCCTTACTAATTGCTGTGTTATTGTACTTCCACCTTGTTTGATTTTCTGATTTTTGACCCATGCGAGGCTAGCCCGCAATATTGCTTTAAGGTCAATTCCTGGGTGAGAAAAGAAGTTTTGGTCTTCAATAGCAATAACTGATTCTATCATTGCTCTGGGTATTGATTCATATGGAATCCATATTCTGTATTGACTAAAAAATTCTCCTATTTTTTCACCTTTATTGTCAAAAACGATGGTGTTGTCTTCAGGGGTGTAAGATAAGATGGATTCAATTTTATCTTCTGTCAGGTTTAGCATGTCTTCTGAGTGTAGCCAGTATCCCATGATAATAAATGGAGCCAGTAGACAAACTGGTGCTATGTACAAAAACATAACCCACTTAATCTTTGGATGTTTTGATATTAGTCGCATTAGCGAGTCTCTGGTTTATATAGGAATCCTATTTAAATTATCCCATTTATTATGGGGGGGGCATATAGAGAATAAATTGCCGACATATTAGAAAAGCAAAAAACCCATTAAATCTAATTACTTATTGGTTATGCTGCTGTTGCCCTTCAAGATTATTTTGGAGATTTCCGATGACTCGAACTCGGAAAGCGGCAATTTTTGCCCATCTCATAGAGGTACTATGGTCAAGTTATATAAAGAAAGAGTTATGAAGATTCTGATCGTTGAGTCCAGCTTACATGTACGTAATCGTTGGAAACAATGCCTTCAATCACCCTCTAATATTTCAGAGGCAGGATCTCCAGAAATTTTGTTATCTAATCACTTTTCGTATGAGGTTTTTGAAGCTCAATCTTTTGCAGGTGCTTTTGATATATTTGATACTATCCATCCTGATATAGTTATCTCAAGCCTCAGTGGGGGACTTTTAAAAGGGGCCAAGCTGTGCCATAAGGTTAGACATTCCGATAGTACTAGGCATATAGGTTTTATTTTTATTGGTGATAGAAATAAGATTGATTCCAAGTTGCCGGTTGAATGTCTTGAAATGGGAGCTGATGACTATATCCCCATTCAGGCAAATGAGAGAGAAATACTTGCCAGAGTCAATGCAGTATTGCGTATGAAGGCTATGACAGATGAACTGAGACAAGCCAATCATCGATTGTCAGTTTTGAGTATGACTGATGAATTAACGAGTCTTCATAATATGAGGTCTTTTAACTTGGAATATAGTCGACTTTGTAGTCGATGTAAGTTGGGAGATTTTGGTCTTGGCATGATTATGATAGATTTAGACAACTTTAAGCAAATAAACGATCTTTCCAATCATTTAGTAGGTAGTTTTGTTATTCAGAAGGTTGGTCATATCTTAAACGATTTGATGGGCCGAGATGGAGTTCCTGCTCGATATGGTGGTGATGAGTACGTTTTAGTTTGTTCTGGTCAAAGCCCTCAGGAAATTATGGCGAGAGCTGAAGAAATCAGGAATGCAATTAGAGAGTTCGTATATAAGATTGATGGTTATACTGTTCGTGTGACTTCGAGTATCGGTGCCTCCTGGGTTGAGCCAGGGTTTGAGGGGCAGCCTAGAGATTTATTAAAGGCTGCAGACGCAATGCTTTATCGTAGTAAAAAGTTAGGGCGAGATCAGGTTTCTGGAATGGTATTAAGGTATCCTGTTGATTTTAATCATATTGGTAGACTTCATTTGATTAATTGGGATCCCAGCAGTGATGACTATCATATCCCCCGAGTTCAGGATATCTAGCTCTGCTAGTAATTTAGGTAAACCCTGAAGTAATACGTCGTTATTGTAGAAGGAAGGGTTGGGTATTCCATATACTCCCCATGCCATCACCAGCCGCTGTATAACGTCTTGTCGAGGGCTAATTGCAATGATGGTCGTGTTTGGTCGCCATTTAGCGATTGATTTTGCAATAGAGCCGGTTAGTGTTAAACATACTATTGCTTTCGCTTTAATCGAGTCAGCAGCTTCACACGCTGACCTGGCTATAGCCTCATGTTCCTCCCATGTGCCCTCATTGAGATCATCTCTGACTGTTGAGAATCTAGGCTTGTTGCTAAATGTCCAGGCTTCTACTTCGCTTATAATGGAGGCCATTCTTTCCACGCATCGCACAGGATATTTACCGCTTGCTACCTCACCGGATAACATGAGGCAGTCGGCGCCATCAAGAACGCCATTAGCAACATCTGCAACTTCAGCAAGAGTAGCGCGGGGATTTTCTATCATGGATTCGAGCATTTGGGTGGCGATGATGACCGGCTTTGAATACCTTGCAGCCGTCTTAATAATAGTTTTTTGGAAATTGGGTACTCTCTCGACATTAGCTTCGACCCCAAGATCGCCACGAGCGACCATAAGTGCATCTGCAGCTATTGCTATTTCATTGATGGCGTCAATAGCAGGTAGTTTTTCTATTTTAGCTACTACTGGAACATCGGATCCAAGAGCTTTAATCATTCCTTTTATTTGATGAATATCACTTGGGTCTTGAACAAAAGATAGTGCGACAAAGTCCACCCGATGTGCAATGCCAAATAATAGATCTTTTGAATCTTTATCTG
>MDTC01149698.1_pt1 | contig 13266 bp, 9 predicted proteins | sample 811181 | NCBI WGS metagenome assembly MDTC01 (sample SAMN05326644, study PRJNA326480) | marine metagenome | isolation source: seawater | place: Pacific Ocean: North | collected 2011 | reverse complement strand
CTGAAGTCACATACCCCACTGATTCTGGTATTTTTTTGACTGATGTTGTAGACGTACTCAATTCCAGCGAGAGTGCAGAATTAAATGAGGTCTCAAAGGTCTTAGAAGCCGAGACTGGAACGGTGCTCGTGGTTGTTATCATTAATTCCACAAGCGATTACACTTCAGGTAGAAATGCAAACCTATCCTTGGGAACTTATGCTGGTATGATGTTTGATGAGTGGGAGATTGGAGACCAGGAATACCGCGATGGTTTACTGATCATACTTGCCGTTAATCAGTCGGGGAACGGTTACGACTGGGCCTACACTGGTGGCGACCATTGGCAAGAATATTGGGGAGTCCTGACATCATGGGAGGATAAGTTAGACGATTCAATATTTGAGCAATTGAACGAATCGAATTGGATGGATTCATTAAACACAATGATGCATCAATTATCTGATAATGTAGTTGCCTTCTGGGATGAAAACCCAAATATCGAGCCCTTTGGGTTTGACGGGGGAAATTTTGACGATTGGTCGACGAAGCCGGTTTTAGAAGGCGCTGACGACGAAGAGGATGTTTACGCCTCATCGCTTGGTGAAGGCCTGATTTCCCTTGTTTCGTGTTTTGGATGTTTAGGTGTGTTGGGGTTGTTGTTTTTCGCCCTTAATCGAGGCTCCAACGGAAGATTTTCAAGAGGGAATACTCAGTATCATCCAAATTACAACGGAGGAGGATATCACCCTCATAACGGGTATCATCCCAACGGCGGATACCAACAAAACAACTACTACATGGGTGGAGACGTTCCACAAAACTACAACACCCCAACGCCACAAACTCAACAAGAAAGCAGTAGGTCTTCTCGTAGCGGGAGTTCCTCTCGCAGCAGCGGTTCTTCAAGAGGTGGGGGTTCTTCTCGAACTTCATCTTCACGCGGGGGTAGTTCATCGCGAAGTAGCAATTCGTCCTCAAGAAGCAGTGGGTCGTCTCGTGGAGGAGGTTCTTCCCGAGGCGGTGGTAGTAGCGGCGGAAGAAGAAGTGGTGGCGGAAGAAGATAAATTTCGATTCGGAATTCAAGACTTGTCATCAATAGAGAATTCTCAGCCTTTGTCCTCATGAACACCATTCTTGATTTGAACCTAAAATCATTAGTTTTGATTCGATATGTAGCCACTACTGATAAGAAAAAGTTCTATCACAAACCGTTTACAACCTCCATGAAAGAAGCATTAGCACAGAATACTCTGGCAGTAGATGGCAGGGTTCGTCCTCGCAAAATGGTTTGTTGAAATGTAAGGTTTCATCTACGCACAAAACGGTGGGGGATTCACCACAGGTCCTTGGCTCTGCTTCAATGACCATTCTATATCTGATAGAAATTTTTACACCTCTGTTGTGGGGTGTATTATGTGGTGTTGCACTTGAGGGTTTGATGCGCAAAAATTGGTCTTTAAAGAGACAATGAAGTGAGTTGGTCTTCTTGAAAAGTTCTTGGGCCTGTCAACCAGCGAACTTGTATGGGAGTTGCAGTTGTAACAGGCGCAAACAGAGGATTAGGAGCAGAATGGGTGCATCAGTTACTCGAAGCCGGATGGAAGGTTTATGCTGGTTATCGAAAGGATTTAGGGCGTTTAGCAGTTCTTGAGCACGAAAATTTATCCGTTCACCAACTGGATGTGGTTTCAAACACTTCTGTGGAAGAATTTGCCAACAATGCGCCTCAACGCATTGATCTGCTGATTAACAACGCAGGTGTTGCTGATGGACGATGGAGAAATTTAACTGAAATTGACGACCGATGGGCGCTTGAAGTCCTGGATATTAACGCATTGGGTCCAGTTCGAGTTGTTAAGGCACTATACGGTAAAATGTCGCACGATTCATTAACAAAAATTGGAATGGTAAGTAGTTTGATGGCCTCTATTGATGATTGTCATATCGGGCGCTCCTATGCCTACAGAGCAAGTAAAACAGCATTGAATATGTTCACGGTTTCAATGAAGAAAGAGGCTCTTGAAGACAACATCGCTTTTGTCATACTCCACCCAGGGTGGGTAAAAACGGACATGGGTGGAGATAGGGCACCTGTAGAAATTCCTGACAGTATTGCTGGGATGATGAGGGTTCTAGACACTCGAACTTTGCAAAATTCCGGGGAATTTGTTCAATTTGACGGCGAGATTCTTCCTTGGTAACTTGGTTATTGTTATGTCTCATGCCGGTATGCGAAGGTTATGAGCGATGGTACTCCGATGTTTACATTGGTTAAATCACAAGAGTTCGGGGCGATTCCGAGTGGCCTAGATGAGAAATCAAAACAACTTGTGAACACATTAGGCATGCTCTGTTCTTTTCTCAGTGCTGCTGACCTCGCTAGCTTTCTTCACTCGGAAATGTTTTCAAGTTCTTTCCGCCAAGGCGATGCTTGGATTGGTCTTGAATTAGGGTTATATGAAGACCACACTAAAACTCTTGAAGTGGTTCCGAATAAACACGAATTATTGATTGTGGATAATCACGCCACTGGGGCTCTTGAAGAAAATATATTCAGGTGTGAAGAGGAAAGCGAGACTGCGAAAACCCTCATGGATTGGTTTTCAATCGTGTATTCGAAAAATGCACGTTTCAACTAATTTAGAAGAAAAGAGAACAACAAGTAAGTGAGCCATCAGCCTCCCGAATCTGACTCATGTCCAAAACAATCGGCTCTAATCCCATGTCAACAAGTGTCTGTAAAACAGTAGGGTAACCATCTGCAACTAGCACTTTGCCGTTTGGTAATCCGATAGTATTGCAGCCGTAGACTTCATCGGATGGCATCCACTTAACCTCGCATCCGCTCGGTAGTTCTCCAAACGCATCTTTAGGAAGGAATCCTTCAGGTGCCAAAATGACTGAGTCTGTTGGTGTCGAACTGATGCTTGTCAAATGTAAAGCATGCCCTGGGATGTCAATTACTCGAAGTTCGTGTCCCAAATGTGCAAGGAGGTCTCGAAGTTCTTCAATTCCGGCATCGTTCGTTCGAGAAGAACGCCCAACATAAAACAGGTTTCCAAGCCTGAGAATATCGCCGCCATCCATACGAGCATTGCCTTGCATTCTGCAAACTTTTGTGCCAGATAACTGGCGTGTGATGAATTCAGCAATTGGTGGCTGTTCAGCTACTCGCGATGGATGGCCTGGGACGGGGAGAAGAACATGTCCGTCGATGACAACAGCCTGATCCTCAACGAAAGTACAATCGGGGTGTTCATTGTCAGGGGGCAGGATTGTAACTTCAATCCCTGCATCGACCATAGCCTGCCTATATGCGGCATGTTGAAGCTTGGCGAGTTCAATATCTGTTGGTCCAGAACCAAAGAATTTCGCCAATGCACGGTCAAACGATGTGGGAATCGCACGGGTTAATGCCCGGCTCTTCTGGTCCAATCGAACCGTTGCCATGATTAAACCGGCCGCTCAGCCCCCCTTAACGGTTCGCCTTTTTTTGGAAGCTGTATTTTTGCTGTAAAAAGCACGACTACATTCGTTTCCACCTTAGATTAAGACGTGATGTAGGTTCTTCGAGTGACTGTTCAAATCCGACTGCGCAGAAGTACCAGGCCAAACAATACCATGTTAACTCCTAGAATTAATTCTGGGAGATAATTGAGGTTCTCACTAACAGCTAAAGCAAAAATGGCTAATGATTGCATTCCAAACCCTAATGCTGATGAGGTAGTTAATTCAAATGCTAAGTTTTTCGAACCTTTCCCGGCTAAACCTGCAATAATACTGTCTTGCCAACTAAAGAAATACAGATATGCCAAATGAAGAAGATTGACGTTGGATTGTTTTTCCCAAGGGTGGGCGACTGGTCGCACTCGTTCATCAACACGGCTCGTAGCATCACCAGACCCAAGAGCCCTCATTAGTATAGAGTAATGATTGAACAGTGAATATTGGAACAGAGTTGCCAGAATGAGAATACATGTGAGAGAGACTCTCCAAGAAAAAAGACTTCCGAAAGCACACATGATGACAATCAATCCAATTGTGTCTGCAATGGTGTCCCAATACCTACCAACATGTGATGGTCGTTCACGGATTCGGGCAAGTTCACCGTCGACAGCATCGATAATACCTTTGAGAATTAGGAGGGCGCATGCCAGAATTGTCTGGCCCTGTAGAATCAACCAACCGCAGAAAATGGTAAGAAGTAAATGGAGATTCGTTACCTGCATCACTGATATCGATTTATTTTTGAGGAATCGAGCTATAACCCGAGCGAATGGGCGGCCCCATTCCGATAAATCGATGACTTTTCTGTCTCCGTATTTTTTGACTCCCACTGATACGCCCATTCCTTGCTATGGTTTCTCATTGATAGCGTTCACCTAACTATGCACATGGAAGTGTACTGATTTGTGAATGAAAAAATACCCCTCTAACCAAAGAGGTGGTGCCAATAATCTTAGCTGTCTTCATCAAGAAGAGCCCGAATATCTGCTAAAACAAGGTCAACAATCCAATCGTTGTCCCCCCACCAAACACGTTGGTTTCCAGTTGAGTCAACTAAGACGGTTCCTGTCGAATGGTTGACGCTGTATGCATCTGGGTGGTGGCGAGCAGAGGTATTGGACTGGTTACTCGAGGTGTCTTCAATCCACAAGCCAACTGCAAAGTTCTCCCAGACGGATTGAATTGCATCGAAAGTGGGAGAGCCCTCGTCTGTTGACGAAGAGGTTACATGGGGCCAAGTAAGATTACGATAGTACATCCATTCGGACAGTGCCGCCGTGTCATCACTCCATGGGTCAACTGTAATGGTCAGGAACTGGGTATTGTTGTACTCGTCCTCGGTTAATTGGCTCTGTACCCACTTTAAGTTCTCAGTAACGATTGGGCAAATATCAATACAATTGGTGAACAAAAATGCAACTACGACTACTTTGCCCTCGGTCTGTTCTGCAAAATTCCAGTCGTTGCCTGCGTTATCAACAAGAGTGAAGTCTTTAACTGCTACAAGCGGTGCAATTTCTTCTCCATGAAACTCATCTATCACGGCGTCTGAACCAATACACCCTGAAATCATTGTTAATGATAACAAAACTACAATGATTCTGTGAATATACATCTGAACACCTCAAATGAGTTGACCTAAATAAGCAACATCCGCTTCAAGTTGGACGATATAAAGTCCTGTAGATATACATGAAGCATAAGTGATTCCATTGTGATGTTCTACGGCCCACAAAAACGGAACCCAACCGAAATCATAGAAACTCGAATCAAGAGGCGTGCCGTCCTCACCGTGAGGTAAATACCAGCCAACGGTGGCCTCAAAATGAGTGGCTATTCTGTCATCAGGGTTTGTTGGATCAACCAATGTTTCAATGTCAATAACCCACAGTCCAGCATGATAATGGGAGATGTAAAGCCGGCCGTCCCAACCACCTCCGCGACTTTGGTCAGTCGAATCGTTCGTTTCGAAATACGCACTGTCTAGATTGTGCGGGGAAAACAACAGCCATTCATCGCTGTTGGGGTAATCTTCACAATCAGCACCGTAACAATGCTCGCTAGCCCAAGGGATTTCCCAATCACGGATTAGTTTTGGTTGGAATTTTAGTTGGCCATCGATGAGTGTGTAATCTGTGGTATCAAGAAGATAGATTATGCCAGTTCCAACATTTGTCGACAAAACTTCGACTGCTGCAGTAACCAAATGAACGGGCTCTTCTGAGTAACCGACGTGTGAAAGGTCAACCATATTTGGGAAGGGTTCAGCGTAATGGATATACGATACTCGCCCACCGTTTTCGTTTCCATTTGTGCCGCTATCTGGGAGGCCGTCGTCATCCATATCCAGAAATTCCATCCACTGGCCAACCTCTTCAGCGCGCCACCTGCACTGAACTGGATTACCGAAACCGGTCTTACAAAGTGTAGCGTGAACGAGATATTCTTCTGGAGAATTCACTGGATGAGGTACATTCGTGACGTCAGCGATTCTCAATCCAGCCTCCCAATAACTACCGTAAATGAATGTGTGGCCGTAACGAGGGTCCGTGGGGTCTTCCCCTGGCCACAACTGTACGGTCATATCATGAATGTAAATCCATCCACCATTCGTCGCTTCCCACGCCACCTCATATTCCCCAACTTTGACAATTGTATGGCCTAGTCCTGCTGCCGGTACGCCCTGTAAGTTTCGAGCCGCAGAACCATCGAGATTCATGTGAGCAATTGTAACGCCGCCACAGGCCTCTCCGATAGCATCATTACACTGCTCATAATCCGGGTTAGCAACAAAAAGATACCATTCCCCGTCAATCATCTGGGTGTAAAGGTTGTGTGGCCCACTTGGATGATCGACGTCGTACCATGAGTCAATCCATGTTGGATTGGTCTTGTCGGTAACATCGATGAGGGTTACAGAGACTTGGGCGGGGTCACTCCATTCCCCTACATTGGGGTCAGAATTACCTGGATCAATAAGTTGATTTTGTTGGAGAATGTATTCTCTACCGTTATACTCGAGATATTTTACATCGAGAACTTGGGTGTTGGGGTCATTGTAAACTCCTGTTACCGTGGTGTTACTCGGATCACTCACATCGACAATGTGCATGTCATTCCATCCAGCCAAGTAAGCGTAAGTGTGTCCATCTGGGGTAGTAGCAACTTGGATTTCAGCATTTCCAGTCGTTGTTAAGGAATTATAATCTAACAATTCCATATTGTCCGTCCCGGCTATATGTTGTGAAGCGTTTGAATGGTCGTGCCCTTCACCTTGAAACAGGGGATCTTCTGATTGGGAAGGTTGCGTAAGTTGATTTGACGAAGAGGAGTTAGCGCCAAAAGTGAGGAGGGTTGCAGAGCCCATCAGTATGGCAAGCATGATTCCAAGGCCAACCTCTTTCGCCCCCATGAACATGCCGAAGCGGTCATCCGTTTTGTCTTTATGTAAGGGTTGAATGGGCAAGTCATGGGGCAGAAATCAAAGTTTAGCGTGCTCTTGCTTTCTCTGTGTTTACTTCTTATGGCTCCAACTGCTTCTGCCCATGAACAAGAGACTTTGAACATCATATTGGTCGAAGATGATGTGCGTCCAGGGAATGTTACTGACCCGGCGTTTGTAGAAAGTAATGGTCTTGTTTTTCGAATGCGGGATAATACAGAAAACGTTTCGATGCGGGTTCTAATTGATTTGAACCTAGACGGTCTGTTTAACGGTACCTTAGATAACGTATCAAGTTGGTTGACCCGTTCGTGTGAATTGGACGGTAACGGTTCGCTAGTAAATGATTCATGCGCAGTTTCACACGAATATGTGTTTAATTCAACCTCAAGAGGAGTTTATATTTATCAAATTCAGCGTGCATTGAACGGAACAGTGATTGAAACATGGAATTATTCTGTTACTGTCCATCCTGATATCCATGAAGAACCTGGTGTGCCCACGGTTGGGGATTGTTTTGGAGCTGGATGTGAAGATGAACAGGTTGTACAAACTGAAAATGGTTTTGAGATTACGACGGAAGGGGCTCTTAAAATTACGATGATTGTTGCAGCAATAGGCTGCTTTATGCTTCTTCTCAGCATTCGAAAAGAACGCCAAGATGTGTTTGGTGATGGTGAAGATCAAATTCAAAAAATCACTCAAGATGAGTAAGTCATCCTTCAATAAGCGGACATTTGTTGTCAAAATCGTCAATCAAGACAGTTCTCGCCCAGAGGTAGGGTATTCGAGCGGGTTTTTTCCTGTTCAATCTCTGGTTTAAGCAAACTACGAATTTGATGTCGAAGGAACTATTGTCATCTCCAATCATGTTATCAAATTACCATTGTAATGAGTACTATATCAAAGAATTGTATGATTTCGATGGTTTTTGTGACAAAATTACTATAAAGTGGTAATTTAATTCCGTATTCTGTTTTTTACCGGAAGCGGTTTGTTTTACTGAATCTTAAGCAAATGGGCGTAGGTTTGAGAAAGGGAGGGTTGGAGGGGGGTTCATGGACGGCTCCAAAGGGTTGCAGGCATTAATGCTCGTAACTGTGATGTTTTTAGCCCCGCTATCGGGGTGCTTTGGTGAAAATATGGATGAGCGCGTGAGCTCTGAGAATGATGTGGTTGTGACGCCTCAAACGCTTTCTGGAGGGGTTTTCCAAGGACTTACTGTAGCTGCTGAGAAGGATTTGTCAGTATTTATTCCTTATTTGATTTTAAATGAGGATTCTGGATATGTTCAAAATTCTACTGTTGTCGATTTGAAGGCTGGTGAATCAATATTACTGAACGTCCTTGCACCACCAAGAACAGACACCGCTCTTCTTTTGATAGGGGATTACGGTCGAGATGTTTGGCCAATCCGTTCAATTGACGAGTCGTGGAAAACATGGTACGAACGAGGTGGTCAGCAGTCTGATGAGAATCAGGGGATTGTTCGAGTCGTAGGTGTGAACGGTTCGCTAGACACTGTTGACTTTTACAACGGCAGTGCTGACTCGGCCATTGCTGTAACTCTACAAGTCAAAAGGCAGATGGCGGCCGCATACAGCGAAGCAGATGGCGGTCGACATTCGATGGGGTTGGTCGATGGGAGAACTGTTTTCAATTACATCAATGTGATCTCGGATGAAACCGCAGACCCCTCTGACCTAGGTGATGGGGCTGTTGGATATTTAGACCGGTGGGCTGGACAAGGCAATGTTGCATATGAGGATGCTGCACAGTACCTCATCCAAACACTCGAAGGTTTTGGATTAGAAGTGATTACGCAGAGATTCACTTATGATTCTTTAATGACGGGTGCACAAAACCCAGAAGCATACAACATCTGTGGTTATCGGTTTGGAGAAGTGAATCCTGATGAATGGATGGTTTTTGGCGCACACTTCGATATCGCTCCGCCAATTAACGGCGGTATGCTTGACCCGCATATATTCGGCAGAACTTATGGAACGCGAGTTGGGGCCTATGATAATACAGCAGGAACAAGTATGGTCTTGACTGTCGCTGAAGCAATGGCTGGATACAGTACCCGTAACACAATGGTGTTTTGTTTGTGGTCTGGAGAAGAAGGTGGGAAGCGCGGAAGTGACTTTTGGACCGATTATTGGGTGAAAGAAGACAATCCGAATGTGGAGGTAACAAATTATGTTAATTTGGACATGGCTGGCGTTAACTGGCCGGGTGGCGGTGGCGCTCCTTGTGGCAACGGGCATGGTGGTGGCGCTGCAGGTTGCGACCCTGAACCAGAAGTAGACCCTACTGGCTATCCTAAAGATTCTGAAGTTTGGCCAATGCGCGTTTACATCGGTCCAAGTTTAGATCATGATGTAATGAACCAGCCAGGTATGGTAGGGTTAGCAATGTGGATTGGTTCAGATGCAATCGGTGTTGAAGAACAGATGGCGCCGTTGCTTGGTGAAGGTTATGATGCCGAGACGTGGAAAGTCGATGATTGGATGGCGAAAGATCGACCGGAAATTATCGTTTACGAAGATACCACGGCGCGTTCCGACCACGCCACCTTCCAAGATAATCTTGGGACTGTGACTATGGGCTTTGGAGGTCTTGTCGATGGGTATTGGTGTTATCACCAAACCTGCGATACCGTTGATGAAATGGTAGATTGGATGGACACCACCGGTAAGGATTACGGAGATGAGCAGTCTGGCACAAGTAACCTTGTTGATGCTCTTGATACGATTACGTGGTGGGCTACTTACTCATTCTTCCACCTTGATGAAAAACCAGTACGGAATGCTTACCTCTGATTAGGATGAAATTTTTCAATCCAGATTACTCATCGTCATCGTATTTTGTAAACACGATATCCTCGATTTCAACTGAGTTGTCGACTTTTCCGTCGGTACGATATCCAGCTTTGAACATAATATACCGAACAAATTCAAAGAGAATTTGTTGGTTGTATTTCGCCCTTACCCTTTCACCTTCTGGCGCTAATGCTTTTTTCGACATTATCTTAGTTGGGTCGGCATCTTCCTTCCTCTTCTCGTAGTTACATGCATCTGCACTGTAGAAAAAGAGCATGTCTGGAGTGATGTTTGGGGGGAGTGTGCTGCGTGGTTTGCCAGAGTTGGCATCGATAAAGTCATCTTGTGAGAAAATCTCTGTATCAGCAAACAAATATTGCAGTGGGTTGTTCAAAGCATTGTAAAATTCGTTGAGCCCTACTATTACATCACGTGTTGAAAGAATTTGTTCAAGGACTGGGTTTAGTGCACTAATCAACCGCGCTGTGTGTGTAAGATTAGGTTTCATCGTATTCTTTCCGCGAAGCTGGAGGGTTATTGCCTGCTGTTCTAAGTCTCGAACTAGTGCACTTTCGGAGTCAATTGTTTTACCAGTAGCCCGTTGAATTGCATCGATATATTCCTGTTTAACAATGCCGGGAGCAGGAATAAATTTGAGTTTAAGGTCCTTGGCAAGGTCTACTAAATCCGGAATAAACCAATCATCAGTTATTTGTTCTGGAGAAAGGAAATGCCGGAGAGTGATGGAGTTGACTTCGAGTTTTTTGGTTATTTGAGCAATTTTCGCGGATGTTTTTTCTATGAATGTGTCAAATGTGTCCTCTTGGGTAGGTGTACCAATTCGCATCATTTCATACATAAGTCTCCAATCGAGTTGATGGTTTTCATAGTGGTGAACATCTTTGAATTCAGGGGTCCTGAGAAGTGAAACCGCCAAAGCCCTGCCGATTGAAACGTGGGTGTCTTTGAAAGGAATCGGGTGATTTCTATTGAAGAATGTATTTGCTGCTGCGTGACAGATGTGGCGAATCAAACGTCGTCTTTGGTCCGGGTAATTTCTGTACGCTGAAGATAATCCGTTGAGGTTTTTTATAATCCACTCGCGTTGGTCTTTTGTCGATGATTTTTTCGATTTGGCCACTGCAAGGTCAAATGCCGCCATCCGTGGATGTTTTATCGATGAGTGATGATTCTTGTCAGTGCGGGAGCCTTTGATTTCAAATGGAATGAGATTAATCTTTGTAGAGATCTTGTGTTTGCGAACCTTCGAGATTACATTTTCATGTAATCTTAGCTCATCGGAAAGTTCAGCAACCGTCTTTTCACTGTTACGAATTGTGTCCCATTCTTGAGCATTTACTGCGAAATCTTTCCTATAATCAATGCCACTCTCTGAACGTGAAAGATAAACGGGGTGGAATGAAAAAGGTTCCTTGTTTCTTGATAGGATAAAGTCGTCGGGTTTTTTATCGAGTGAATCAATAAAATTTAGCATTGAGCTCGTGAAAAAGGCCGTTCTCCGCGAGATGTTGAAGTGGGAGCGGACAGGAGTTAAGACTCCAATAGATTCAAGCCCTCCGTCATAATAGTTGCCGCAATTAATCATCCCATAGAACATTGAGAAGAAGGCTTCCGAGTCGGCCTTCTCAAAGAAAAGTTCGAAATAAATTTTAAGTTTTGTGAGAATAATGTCTGAGTCTTTTGGATATATTCTGTTGTTGCGTATATCAATTTTAATATTTTTATTGGCGAGGTTGTGTTCTAGGGCTCCGAAGAGAAGTATGGCTAGCCATTCTCCAAAATTTCGTTCAGGATTGGGTTTGCTGGATGATTGAATTCCGATGTTTCTGTACTGCCGCTTTTTAGGTTCGCGTGGCTGAACATCGAAGGTGAACATCATCGTCGGAATTCGATTGAGTAAGAGTGCATCGCTGCCCCCCCCTATAGCTTGTTCTAATTCCTCCTTTGTGGATGGAAGAGAATCAATTAGAGTCGATATTTGTTCGGCGAATTTTTTCTTTCTGGCGTCTTGTTTTTCTTGTTCATCCCGGCTCCCTCCACCTAAATCAGAAAAAATTGTTGGGGCAAAAAGCAAGATGTTCCTATACAAAGAATAAGTGAAGAGTTCTCTTAGATATGATGGTTCCTCGGATGACTTATGCTCTATTCCAGAGTAGTATTCATTGATAATTTTGAACAGGGTAGTAAGTTCAGTTTCCAGAATTTTTGAGGATTTCGAATCCATCCTGTAGGAGTTTAATTCTGTTTGGTTAACGTTGTCACTATTGAGGAAAAGTTTAGACAAAAAAGTATCGTACCATAATTTTATACGGGGTTTGTCTATGATATCTCCACTAAACAGTGATTGGATCTCCTTCAATAATGCAGGGTGTTTAATCGGGCCATCAGGGATTTGCCCAGTGAACAACATTACATCAACTGCTAAAGAATCCTGCTTCCCCCAATTATGGGCGCTGTGAAGTGATTTAGCAACAGTACCAATGAAATTCAAGCACAGAGATTGAGGTATATTTTCAATGTGTTTTTGCCTTTCATAGACTCTAATGCTGCCGTCTTGTTTTTTCGGTATCCAATTATAGTACCATGTACTTCGAAGTGGGGTCTTATCGTTGAGGTGTGAATTGTACTTCGAGTGGTTATGGTCTATTTCAGCCACTATCTTATTTTTCAACCCCTGCCAAAACCTAGAAGAGTTGAATAATTTGGCGTTTGGTTGGTCAAAACCCCTCTCAGACATTTCAACATATGTAAGATGGAGAGAATCCTTGATGAAGTGGTCGATATATGTGTGTAAGTCTTCGCGAAGATAGAATGATTTTTCGACATCATCTAATGAAGTCTCAGGGGGATAATCTGTGTTAGAAAACGGGTTTAACATTAAATCCAATGTTAAACTGAGTTCTTCGCGCTTAATCGCAGACAGAAGAAGAGAGGGTGCTTGTTTGTTGTTGAAAATTGAGTCCCAGCTCCCGAATTTTACTGCAACTTCGCTCCAAAATTCTGTTTGTGAGGGTGTGTGTAAAGTGGTCTGTATTTTGGAATTTGTAGCGGGATTGAGTTCAAATGATGGGTTCTGCACATAATCGACAACTTTGTGGTCGATTTTATCATAAATGTAAAGGAGTATTTTGTCTAAAATGTGAAGTTTTGGATCGAGATTAATACGTCCACCAATACTTCTTTCAATAATAGTATCAAGTGTTGGAGGAGTAAAAGAAACTTGATACTTTTTATCGAATTTTAAATTAATATCAAAAATAATCTCTTCTTTATCACTTATTGGGTTGGAATTCAAACTAAGCCCGAAACATTCGCTCAACAACAGTTCGAGAATGTAAGGATATTCATCGGCACAAACCTGAGCATCCTGTAGGACATATTGCATGAAAGGTTGTAATAGTTTACTAAGTGAAAAGTATACTTCTTGAGAAAGAGATTGTTCTTTTGCCCCGTTAATCAGTGAGATTAGGAAAAGTTCACAGATTCCAT
>MDTC01233790.1_pt1 | contig 13268 bp, 19 predicted proteins | sample 811181 | NCBI WGS metagenome assembly MDTC01 (sample SAMN05326644, study PRJNA326480) | marine metagenome | isolation source: seawater | place: Pacific Ocean: North | collected 2011 | reverse complement strand
TTATAGTAGGTGATATTCGCACGTGTTTTACGTGTAAACATCCTGAGTAACTGAGCTCCTCAAGTAAGAAGCTGCAAGCTAGTTTATGCATTAAGCAGCATGTTAGAGAGTTTACGCAGATCCCTTTTTGGGAGCTTTCGAAACTCTTGGACATCGAATGGCAAAGGATGGCGGCGACCCCATGTATAGCCTACATCTAGCACCTCTCTAATCGCAGCAAGGAAATCATCTTTTGCTGCTTCCTTCATTTGATCAGTAGGGCAATTTTTAATATACCGCTTCATCATTACCATTGCGTCAAAAACCGACATTTTAGTCCTCCTATTTAGCCGGGGTTTTCATTTGAATAAGGAAATCCCTGTTTGATTTTCTAAACTGAAGTTGGCCGGTAGGTACAATAACCCACCCACGCTTCAGCCGATTAGCACCACCAGGGTCTGGTGCATAACCATCTGTAAGAACTAGGTAACCGTCAAAGCGGCCAGAATTTTTGTTTGCATGGTCTTGAACACAGCGAAAATCTGTGCCACCGCAGCGAGTACGCTCAAGACGAACTGGTCGACCTTTCTTAAGCACTCTTTCTGATTTCTCATCAACACTTGTATCAAAGTTGAACAAAGTAAACTCTACTCTTTTTGCAAGCCCGGCAAGCTCACCTGCCAGCAACTCTAGATCGCTGTCTGATACTGAGCCAGACTGGTCAAGGTAAACAGCAATGTTTGCTTTGTAATCTCGGTAGTTGCCAGGATGAATGCCAGCATACTTTCGGTTAATGCGACGAATAGAAGAAGCTCTGTCAGCCCGTCTAGACATACCGCAGAACTGCTTGAGAACAGACTGCCATGGGATTTCTCTAGTAATCATTTCTCGAAGTTTACCTCGCATTTCAGCGCCGATCGAACCCCAAGAGTTTCTAGAGTCACATTCTTTGACAGCGTTTTCAAGAGCTTGCTTTATTTTGCCATTGACAAGCTCGCGCTCTTCTTCAGTAAGTTGGTCCCATTCGCTATGCTCATCTGAAGTGCCTGGCACAAGAGTAACAGGGTTACCGTCTGCATCAACTAGATTACCGTCTTCATCAATTTGTACGTCGCCATCTGCAAGAGCCTGAGCCAATGACTTGCCAGCCATCTTTTCACCAGACTCAATAGCATTCTTTACTTCAGGATCTTTCATCAACTCTGCAAAATACCATTCAGAATGCTTGTTCTTGGGGAAGCTAGCAATTTTTGCACTGACCATATTGTAACGCTCGGCTGCCTTTTCACCCATCTGCGCAATCTGCTCAGCCGTCAATGGTGTAAACGCCTTGCCAGGAATAAGACCGCCTTCTGGCAGCTCGCGCTCAGCAATCAGTGAGTTGATTGCAAGGTCAGTTGCGTAGTTCCAAATAATGTGCGGCTCATGGCGCCTTGTAGTAGTATGTTCAAAGACAAGGTGGTAGCATTCGTGCTTAAGAAGACCCTTTACTTGAGAGGCTGGAAGGCCGGCAAGAAACTCAGGGTTCCACCAAAACTTTACATCGCCAGTAGATGCAGAGACGCCAGCTGTCGGGATTTTTGTAGTCTTAATCTTTTCAATGCCACGAAGAACGTGGGCAAAGAAGGGCTCTTCCATCATAAGATGAATAAGGTGTGGGGACAGTTCAAAAGCATCAATCTCTGCTTGAGACACTTCTTTTGAAATGAGTGCATCATTTGCTGTATTGTTTTTTGGCATATTACCTCCGTTGGTGATTACATATATAATGTATCTTATTTGGTTGCATTCTTAAATAAACCTGGAATAACCCCGACATTATTTGTCGAGGTTACGTGAAGCTTGCACAGCCTTGACAACTTCTTGACCGAGAAGCTGGTGCATCTTCTGGATATTCTTGATGTTGCCAGCGGCAGCAATCTTGTTCCAAAGAACAACCATCATTTCACCAGAGATGGCGCGTGCAAACTTATCAACATTCTTGCACTGCTTATCAGTCCAATCATTTTCGCTAGCATTATCAGCAAGCTTATCGATAACGTTGTTCAGCATAGAGATAGCTGTTGTTTCAATGTCTTTCTTTTTGAGCTTACCATCGAGCACATCTTCAGCACTAACCTGGATTTCATAATCCTTGACAAACGCGCAGAATGCAATAGCTGCTTCAGTACCAACAAGGCCAAGAGAAAGAGCGTACATGCCCTCAGGATTAGGCTTACCAGCAACATCGCTTGGCAACATATTCATGTGAGACAAACATTCGTTGACACGATGCCAAGATGCAGGATTAGGACAGACGGTACCAGGCTCTACAGTTGAAGGGTCAACACGGAGATGAGCAGGGTTTTGACGAATAAAGTCAATAAGAACAGAGTCAATGTCGTTATCCTTAGCCCAGCTAATCCAATCTGCAGCTGTAGGAACAATGTCACAAACCCAGAAGCGACGAAGCAGGGCAGGGTCCATTTCATTTACATCATATTCAGAACCATGGTTTACAGCAGCGACTACGCGAGTCTCTGGATGCAAGCGGTAAGGGACACCGTTCTTATCATTACCGAGTTCACGGTCAAGAACAAGTTGAAAGAAAGATTGTTGAACGCCAGGCAAAGACCGGTTCAACTCATCAAGCATAAGTACTACTGGCTCGTTGCAAGCTCGCATGAACCAAGATGGCATACAGAATGTCATGACACCAGAGTCTTTCATGCCTTCGATGTCGGGATAACCGCCAACATCACCTTCTGACATGGTAGAACCACGAACATCGATGAATGGAAGATTGTGCTCATCAGCAATTTGACGAGCAAGATGAGATTTACCAACGCCAGTTGGGCCTCGCATAAGAACTGCGATGTGGGCCGGAAGCTTGGGCGCTACTACTTTGAAGGTTGAGATATCCATAAATACTCCTGAGAGGTTGTTGGTTGAAAGTAAGTTTTTTGTTTTTTCTTACATATATAATGTAACTTATGTGAGGGTTGTTTTAAGTTTTCTTGGAAAAAAATCAAATCTTTTTCATATCCGCAGAACGTACAGTAATAATACCAAGAGGACCAGTAACTTCTAGATAAGACGCAGTCTCATCAGAACGATGGTAGGATCGATCGAGAGTACCTATTACAATGTAAAGGTCTTCGCTTCTAGAATTGTATCGAGGAGCTCTGTTACGCTTAAAGCCTACAAGTTCTCCAGGTTCAAAGTTCCAAGCAACTGTTTCACGAGGTGGACTAACAGTATTGTTACGAGAAGCTTCTCGCCGTTCAACTTGCCTTTCTTTTCTTCTAGACAAAATGTTGTTAGCATCTTCACTGCCTTCTTTGGCAGCCTTTTGAATCTGTTGCTTTGCCTTTCGCAATAAAGCTTTATTTATTCTTGCCATAATTTACTCCTTTGGTTGGCTGACATATATAATGTATCTTAATAACATAGGAGTCTTAACTTTTTCTGGAAAATTAAATCCAATCAAAATCTGGGTCGCTATCAGGCATATCGTTTGGTTTTGCATCACCAATATCTGATATATCGATCTTATCAGACTTTTTCCAAGATGTCTCGCCCTTTTTCTTCTTTGGTTTTTTGGGTGGTACAGGTGGAGTCCATGCACCAAACGAGTTTGAGCAAGGCATGCCAGTTACAAATGCCTTAAACTGATCGTTTAGTTCCATACAGGCAAGGTCAGCAGGTAATGAAGGATCACCCATCCAGTCCAAACATCTTACCCAGCCATTACTGGGATTCCAAACTTCAAGTGTGCAGCTGATTGCTGGGCCATAGTGCTCGAGCATTTGACCTATCATCTCAGCCTCTTCTTCAGTGACTCCCTCTAGTCCAACAGGGGACTCTGTTTTTTGGTATCGAATGCGATACCTTTCTCTCTTTGCACCACTGTCGGTCACTAGTTTGTAGACCCAAATCTCATCGTAGATAACGTTTTCAGGCGTCAATACACTTGAATTAGTAAACAGCTTTTGTCTTTTAAAATGTGGCATGATAACCTCCAAAATTATTGTAAGATTATCAACTAATTTTTACAAATTTTCGGCAAGTATTTTCTGCACATATTCTCGAACAAGTTGATTATCAATTTTTGTCTTTATTTTTGAAACCATTGCCCGCGCATAGTGGTCCGCTTGCATTTCTTCATTAAAAACCCGAGTTGGCATCGATAAGGCAGGATGACTTAAAACTTTAATCGTAACTTGCCATTTGCCGGCTGGTGTTGCGATAGTCGAAACTCTTATGTTGTCATCATAATCATAAGGAATAGCGACAGGATCTAATGTATGATAGTTTCTACCAATTTCTTCTTTTAATTTTTTCATTGCTTTAATCTCACACCAACCCATAGACCAAGCATTGTTTGTTGCACCAAGCCATTGGTTAAGTTGTGTGGTATTTCCCACTTTAGAGGCAGTTCCTCTTTTGGCTTATGAATAGACACTGCCTGTCCACCGCCACCAAGCAAACCAGGTTGCTGTTGTTCTTGCCTAATAGTAATCTCTTGCTGTTTGATCCATCTAACTATCTTATCGTTGACACGTCTTGAAGAGTTAACAATTTGTCCCTGCGCATCGTATAGAGTCGACTTTACAACCAGTTGATTGTCATCAACGTGTACAACTGTTTCAATAAAGTAATGGTCATTTTGCACAGAACAAAGTAGTGGTTGCCGTCTATAATTACAATTGTCCCAAACCAAACCAATCGTTCTATCGTTATAAACACGAAGCTCACGATCACCCAGTTCGACAGGCTGCCAGCTATTTATTCCAGCAGGCACCTTTGCTGACCTCCAATACTGGCCACTAAATGTATATGCTGCCTCTTTATCAATAACAGTCTCAACATTCGTTTCGACCGTGGCGTCAATAATTTTTATGTCCGCAACATAAACCTGTATATCTCTGTAAGCTTCGACAATAATCGTATCGACCTCTTCTAGATTCGCAGGCTCTGTTGCAGATAGAATACCAACAAGAAATAACAACAACCACATAGTTCACCTCACAAACATAATTATGCAGAAATTAAAAAAAAGGAGCAAACAAAAGTTTGCTCCTCCAACTCAATAAGTTACAAAGGGTAAACTTACCGAATCTCAATCTGCAGTGGCGCCGATTCTGGACGCTTTGGCACTACTACTGTTAGAAGACCATTCTCAAAAGTTGCTTTTGCCTCTGAAAGATTCAGGTTGTCATCGTAATTCACATACGTCTTCGAAAAGCTGCGACGTGCGATTCGTCTGTTTGTTGTGCCGTCCGAGTTATCTGAAGATGATGTGTTTGCGCTTACAGTAATGCTTCTTTTTTCTGGCTGCACATCGATCATCAACTCTTCCTTTGAAAACCCAGCGAGGGCAAATTCCATAATGGTTGATCCGTCTTCACCGTGATAGATATCGGCTACTGGATAACCAGCGACGGTCCTTGACAAGTGCGTATTAAAAGCATCTTGTGCAAAAAAGTCGTTAAAAAAGTTGTCGAAGATTGTGTTGCCAAGAAGGCCAGGTCGTGCGACCGGTTGATTGTTGTATCGTGCAAGATTACCCATGTTGTTTCTCCTTTAAGCGAGTTGTTACACTAGTCTCGAGATCCCAGTGTGGCAATCTCTTGACATGTATCATTATAGGTGCAACCTAAAGGTTGTACAAAATATTTTTTACATATTTTCTAATTAGTGCTTCAACGACTTGCTGAGATCCATCTGCAAGGATACATACTGCAGAGTATTCTACATTCATGCCGAGTTCTTCATTGTACGTTTCGACTACGTCCTGTAACATTTTTATATTTTTTTTGCAGTCTTCGTAGACCTTAACTGACGTGTATTCATTTGTCAATAATTTTCTTGTAAGCCAGGTTGCCTTACCTTCTGACCCTGCTGTCGCAACAACTTCAGGAACCGAGACGCCCATTGATTGCAAAAACATTTCAACCGGCTGTGCCTCGGATCTTGCTGTCACAATAAATACATTTCCGACACCGTAATCGGTAATTGCTTTTTCCATTTCAACAACAGTATCACTTATTAATGTTCCAGAAGCTGTATTAAACTCGCTGAAATCAAGGCTTTCGCCAGGCTTTTGTCGATACTTTGCAAACTCACGGCTATCGAGCCTGTGTTTAACAGAACCATCCTTTGCAAGAATCCTAACATGACTGTTTGTCATTGCTAGTGTATCATCAAAATCAAAAATATAAATAGTGCTCATAATATACTAATTATAAAAGGCCCAACTTTCGTTGGGCCTCTGTACAACATTAGTTGCATATTTCAGAAAAATTAGTCGTTAGCTGGTGCAAAACACTTGTTGAGAAAGTTTTGAAATGCTCTTGCTTCCTTGACTGTCATCACAACACTTTGTCCAGGTTGAACAGTTCCAACAGGTGTTGAATAGCCCTTAGTGTTACTAGTATCATAATCCTTAATAGAAATGCTTACAGTGTTTGCACCGGCTTGATGTGATGAATCGTTTGTTGTCGCGCGGAAGTTGAAGCGCTTTGTGTTTTTACTTCTGTTCATGTGTTCTCCTTAATTTACACAGCTGGATTAACCCAGTGTCTTTATTATAGAGCCACTACAGTAAGTTTACAAATTTATTTTGCTCTTTGAATCATTGCACGCATTTCTGAAAATATTCTTGCTCTTATGCCAGGACCTCTAAAATCACCACCGATTCGCATTGCTTCTTCTCGAACTTGTGCAATCAGATTGTCTAGCTCGATCATTACATCTGAAGCCAGTTCATCTTCCATTTCTTCTTCATCGTCAGAGATAGTGCCGTCTGGATTAGCCTCCAAAACAAGCTTAGCCTTTTCTTCTTTGATGATTCGTCTAAGTTGTCTCATTGATAATTTCATTTTATGTCCTCTTAAGTAGTTACTAGTTATTTACTGCATTCTCTACATCGTTAATATAGGATTCGAGACGGCTCCAAAACTCTTTGGGTGCTGTCGCGCCCATTCGATTAAACTGGTCTGAAACTAACTCCATAACGTCCATTCCTTCACGAGTGGCTCCTCCATACTCAGCGTTCCAACCCGATACGTTTTTGTCAGGCCTATCAAAACCTGGCATCATCCCGGCTTCTTTCAATAGCTTTTGTTTCTCTTCACGTATAATTCTTCTAAGTTCTCGTTTTGATAATTCCATCTTGTATCCTCTTAATAACTGAAGTATCTGGCATGTGCTTCCAAATCGGCTTTCATTTTATCTGAGCGTCCTTGCCCCGGTTGTAATCCTTTTTCTTGCATATATGCGTCGACGTATTTATTGGCAGCCTCGTATGCTTCGTCAAATGATCCAAATGTTCGAAAGTCTTTTGCTGCACGATTCCAGTAGGAACCTTGCAGACGATAAGCTTTTCCATCGTGTCCAACGTAGCGTCTTCTTGACCCTGCATCACCACCACCAGCGGGTGCTGAATCGTCAGCCTCGATGATATAACCGATGTTGTAAAACTCAAAGTCTCTTCCACCATCTGGGTCTTCATTGGTGTATTCTGGTTTGACTTCTATTGATAAGTCGCCGATGTATAGGACTCCATACTTGTGTTGTCCATCATAATCTTTTAATGCCGGGTGAAGCGGATAATCCGCAACACCTTGGTAATCGTTCATTTTGAACTCCCAAGTACCAAACTCAGCGCCGTTAGCTTCAGTTAAAATATTGCGAATCATTCGTCTTAGTTTTAATTCTGTTATTTTCATTTTACACACCGTACATTGCATATTCGCGGAATTCTTCTTCGCTGAAACTTGGGCCGCCTGTCATTTGATTAACTTGGAATCCAAATTCAACTATAGCGTCTTCTGTGCCGTGCACTGTAAATATGTCAGGGGTATTTTCTACAATATTAACACCTGCCTTTCTAGCGGCATCAATGTACAATTGGATAAACTCGCCAAAAGACATGTCCATATCTTCGGCTTGCATCGCGGGTTCTTCTACATCTACAGCGAACAATGGCCCCATGGCTTCTCTAATAAGGCCTTTCCGCTTGAGTTTATTATATTCTTCTTTGATGATTCTTTTGAGTTGTCTCTTTGTAATTTTCATGGTATGTCCTCATAAGTGTTCTATGCTAAGTTCTGATCATTTGTGTATCTTGCTACAAGGTCATCGATAACATCTTGTATCTCAAAGCCAATTGATTGCATTTTGTCTGAAGGGATCCCGTTTCTCTTTAAGATGTCAATTATCTCAGTATGGAGAGCTTCAGCCATCATCGTTCCCGTTTGGCTATTAGGCATCTGACCCTCTCGTAAAATTTTGTTCTTTTCTTCTCTAATAATTCGCTTGAGTTGTCTTTTTGTAATTTTCATAAAACGTTCCTCAGTTAGGGGTTAAGTGGTGGAGCCGGCGGGAGTCGAACCCGCGTCCGCAACAGTCTTAGTTTGTGTCGTTCACGTGCATAGTTAATTATATCGTTAATTAACAAACTAACCAAAATATTTCAATCCCTTAATTTGGTGTCCAGGACTCAACTTTTTACTTTTGTTTCGGTGCTAAAGTTATCACGCACTTATTCGGTCTTGGATAGATGGTTCCCGAAGACCACCCGATTAAGCAGCTAATGCTTGTTCGTAGTAGTAATTGTTGTTTGCAATTATTGTTTTTGAACTTTTAAGGATGTATCTTTCCTGCACGCACACTCCCCTTGATTCTGCCCCGTCGAAACCATTGCGGCCCCATGTTAAATATTAATTATGCTTTTGACCAGAGTTTTCTCATCAAACCATACGCAAACTTTTGTTTCTGGTTTTAGCTCTGCCTCAAGACCCAAGTTGTCTGCTTCAATCGTAAAACAGAAAAACGGATCTTGATTACGCCACAGCGCCAAATGTGTTGCAACGCAGTCCTTTGTAATTACAACTGGATAGCTTTTCTCTGGATACCAAAATCCATAAAAGCCTACAGAACTAAGGTAACCTTCTGTACCTCCTGTCAAATATAACTTTCCAAAATCTTTACTCATCTATTCCTCCAAAAAAACCATTCCAGTCCCTTGGCCGATACATTTCGGCACCTCCAACTTCGATGGCGTGATCTTTGCGGCCTCCATACTTTTCTGTATAGTAGGCATCTTGTTTGCTAATACGGTCGACAGCTGGACAAACTGCAACGTAGGTTGCGTAAGGAAACATTGCTTGGACCTCTTCATAGGGTTTTCCGTCGGACGATAGTTGTAATGAAGAAACTAATATTGTATGTCCGCCGTTTACAAAAAGCCAACGAAGCGCTTCGCCGCTGCCTGGAATCATGAAGGCTTCGTCGACTGCAATCACACTTGGTGAGCTACCGACAAGAGCATTTACTGTTTTAACTATCTCATCTCCGGATGAGACTCTAAAAGCCTTCCGCTTGACGCCTGTATGAGAACAAACTCGGTCGGCCTCATATCTTTCGTCGACGAGCGGCTTAAACAGCAACGCATCTTCGCCCATGTATGAGTACCTTTCGACTTGCGACAACATTCGTGTTGTCTTGCCGCCAAACATTGGCCCTACATACATTCTAAATTCATGATTCATTTTTACTCCATTTATAATAGTTGCATAATTATAGTAAGACGTTTTTAGATTGTTTACAAGGTTTTTATGAGTAATACTAGACATAGAAATGCAAGCGGACCATTTGTTATTTTTGATCCTGGACTAGGGATTAGCGGGTCGCTTGAAATTAGTGGGTTAATAGGTGGGCACGATGATGGCACTGGTGCGGTCATACGGACAGGGATTAATCCAGGCATACAGATTGCAACGGATACATTTGTAACAGGCACACTCAAGGTCGGGGCAAATCATAGGATGAGCTTAACGGATAACGAGCTTGATATATCCAGCGGTGATTTGACTCTGGACGTCGCCGGAAACATAGAGATAAATGCTGACGGTGGTACTATTACATTTAAAGATGGTAGTTCCACACTTGGAACAATAACGTCAGCGGGGTTTAGCGGCACAGCCACAACAGTAACACTGACAGATAATGAAGCCACTAACGAAAATAACCTAATTACATTTGTTGCCGACGGAGCATCGAGCTCAGGTGCACAGAGTCTTGAAATGGACGGTGACCTGCATTATAATCCTAGCACAGGTACAGTAACTGCAACAACTTTTGCCGGTGCTCTCTCCGGAAACGCAACCAGTGCAACCAGTGCAACTGCTTTAGCCACAGGAAGAACTTTAAAAGTAAACCTAGAATCGACAGCAGCCTCGACTGCATTTGATGGATCTGGCAACATTACAGATATCGGAGTTTCTGGAGAATTACCGATCGCAAATGGTGGCACAAATGCAGCAAATGCTGAGACCGCAAGAACTAATCTCGGATTACAAATTGGCGTCAATGTACAGGCTTATGACGCAGATTTGGCTGCCATTGCTGGACTAACATCTGCAGCAAATAAAGGAATCCAGTTTACGGGTTCTGGTACTGCAGCCACTTACACGCTGACCACTGCAGGAAAAGCACTTTTAGATGACGCAGATGCTGCTGCCCAGCGAACAACCTTGGGATTAGTAATCGGCACGGATGTACAGGCTTATGACTCAGAACTCGCTGCGCTAGCAGGACTAACATCGGCAGCCAACAAAATTCCAATGTTTAGCGGATCTGGCACTGCAACTCTAATTGATTTTAAAGACGAAGACAATATGTCTTCTAATAGCGCAACTGCTGTTCCTTCCCAGCAAAGTGTTAAGGCTTATGTTGACAATGAGATTTCAGGAGTCGGAGGAGGTGCAAGTCTTACCCATATCACAGAAGGAGCAACCAATCAATCTTTAGTGCGTATCGCAAACAACCATGGTACCTTACCTTCTGCTACGACAAAAAAATCAATACTTGCTATTAAATGCGATGGCCCTACAAGCCAAACGCACCATGCAATCTCAATACATGAGTCTGATAGTAACGCCGGCTGGACTATTGATATTGATTCTGGTTCTGACTTATTATTCAGAGATGGTGCAAATGGATATGAAATGCAAAACGGCAGAGGTAGCACAGATCCGATTGCAACTTCATTTACCGCCCAACATAGGTGCACTCCAACGAACAGTACAGAAGAATATTCATTTGGACTGATAGTTGTCGCAGATGGAACGTACAACAATTTTGCAAATGACGAAGAAATAAGTAAGCCAACAATAAATCAGGCAATACCAAAATTCAGCCTATCAACAATACGAAACCAGAAATCAGTTCTTGGCGTGATATCAAACAAAGAAGACGATGAGTATAGACGAACAAATATCGGATCAATTGTAAGGTTTACAGAAAAACCTGAAAACGATACAAGGTATCATATTAATTCCATCGGTGAAGGCGGCATCTGGGTCTGTAACATTAACGGCAATCTTGAGAACGGCGACTACATCACAACGTGTGAAGTACCTGGTCTTGGTATGAAACAGGACAGTGAGATGCTTTGTAACTACACTGTCGCCAAGATCACACAAGACTGTAACTTTAGAATTAATGCTTCAAACTATGACGTTGAAGAGTTTGAGTTCGAAGGAAAAACTTATAGAAAGGCCTTTGTTGGCTGCACATACCATTGCGGATAAGGAGAATATGTAATGGCAAAAATCAAGAATATGGGTTCTGCTACGGCGAGATTTAAAGAGGGTGTTATTGTATCAGGCTCGGCACATCAGCCTGATGGATCAGATTCAAATTATTCCCTTATCAATTCGGGTTCTTTATACAATGAGGGCAACCTGTTTTTAGATGGTACATCGCCTATGCTTTCGTTTCGTGAAAGCAACTCTGATAGGGCAGAAATCTCAGTCAACGATTCTGATAACCTTGTGCTTGAAAATAAATCTACAAATAAGTTTATCGTGTTTAAAACAAATGATGCAGGTAGCGTTAGAGAAGGTTTTAGAATTGGCGGAACGGTTCCAGAAGTTGTAGTAAACGAGGGTTCAGAATCTTTAGTTGATTTTCGTGTGGAGTCTAATAATCAAACACACATGTTTTTTGTTGATGGTAGCCGGGACAAAGTTGGAATTGGTACTTCTGCCCCAAGCGAGGAAGCAGCGCTTGATGTAAACGGAGACTTGGTAGTATCTGGAAATCTTTATGTCAATCTTGAAGCCACAGGTGAAGCTTTAAAGATAGTTGGAACTCTCGACCACAACTCAAGCATGGTTTTTGAGCAGCCTGCTGGGTCTAACAGAGCGAGCATAGGTTTAGATGGTGGAGACAATCTAGATATAATAAACAATTCCTCATTTGACGATATAAACTTTTTTACAACTAGCGGAGGAGGCACAGAAGTTGCCATGGTTGTAACCTCCGTAAATAAAGTTGGTGTTGGAAAATTTGGTTGGGCTGGTAAAGCAGAGTTTGGGACTGGTGAAGTTTTTCCAAGAGATGAACTAGATGTCTCCGGATCAATGAGGGTATCAGAAAACGTAGAATTAATGGGACAACAATTAGTTGTAAGTGGCACAGTCTCGGGACGGTATGTGGATGCGATACCTGGTCATGCTCTTATTTTTAAAAACACTGAGACATATTTCTTGACAACAGATGACGATGTTGACAACAAGATTATGGCGCCTGATGAAAACATCTTTTTCTCTGGTTCCATAGGAAGTAAAAATACAACAACTAAAGGTACTGCTGTTTTCGGTGGCGACGTTGTAGTTAGCGGAAGCTTTAGTGCAATACAGAAACATGTGGTCAATCTCAAATACACTGCAACTTCCGACGCTAACAAGAAGTATGTTAGGTTTGGCAGTAATGGATCAAACGACAACCCGGGTGTTAACAATAAATGGATACCTCCGGTTCCAGGCACCTTATTGCAGGCTGTAATTAGATCAACGGGTACTCCTGGACAAACCACGCTTGGTTTTCATAGAGCCACTGATGGCACAACCGATATCCCTACATCGGCAATAGAAACCCAATCTGTTGATTTGAATACTGCAGATACATCCAAGTTCGTAGCATTTACCCCAGGTGCAAATTTTGGCCCGGGTGATATCGTTGGTTTCTCTGTCGATCCCACCAATAATCATGGCAATGTAAACATTACGCTTGTTTTTGAACTTGATTTTGTTATTTGAGTTCAGAAGCTTTTTGCAAAATTGTGTTAGTTTCGTAGCCACGCATATAGTCAACGACGTAACCTTCGGAATCAATAAAGTAAAACGTTGGCCAACCGGTTAAATAGAATTTTTCTTTTACATCAAGTGGATTTGATGTCAAAAGATCCCGCGAACCGCCCCAAACTGGTGCTGAAATTCCGTGCGTGTTCTTCCATA